>RRZT010930140.1_pt1 | contig 24766 bp, 37 predicted proteins | sample 2165551 | NCBI WGS metagenome assembly RRZT01 (sample SAMN10456910, study PRJNA506462) | wastewater metagenome | biome: wastewater; feature: sludge; material: wastewater sludge; isolation source: wastewater sludge with Escherichia coli K12::gfp cells carrying plasmid... | place: USA: Moscow, Idaho... | reverse complement strand
GGTCGTGCTGGCGAGAACGTCGGCGTGCTGCTGCGCGGCATCAAGCGTGAAGACGTCGAGCGTGGTCAGGTTCTGGCCAAGCCGGGCACCATCAAGCCGCACACCAAGTTCGAAGCCGAAGTGTACGTGCTGTCCAAGGAAGAAGGCGGTCGTCACACTCCGTTCTTCAAGGGCTACCGTCCGCAGTTCTACTTCCGTACCACCGACGTGACCGGTAACTGCGAACTGCCGGAAGGCGTCGAGATGGTCATGCCGGGCGACAACGTCAAGATGGTTGTCACCCTGATCGCTCCGATCGCCATGGAAGACGGCCTGCGCTTCGCGATCCGCGAAGGCGGTCGTACCGTTGGCGCCGGCGTGGTTGCCAAGGTCATCGAGTAATCGACGATCTGCTGTAAGTGGTAGAGAGGGCCCCCGCACTGCGGGGGTTTTCTCGTTTACTGCCCATTGGTTGACACCCTCCGGGGGCGTCCGTACAATTGCGCCTCCTTTTACCGGGCGCAGTCCGTCTGGTGGGAATAGCTAGAGTCTGAGGTCAAAATGCAAAACCAACAAATCCGTATTCGGTTGAAGGCTTTTGACCACCGCCTGATCGATCAATCCACCCAGGAAATCGTGGAAACCGCGAAACGTACTGGTGCTCAGGTCCGTGGTCCGATCCCCCTGCCGACCCGCAAGGAGCGGTTCACCGTGCTGGTTTCCCCGCACGTCAACAAGGATGCGCGTGATCAGTACGAAATTCGTACTCACAAGCGCGTACTCGACATCGTTCAGCCGACCGACAAGACCGTCGACGCGCTGATGAAGCTCGACCTTGCTGCCGGTGTCGAAGTGCAAATCAGCCTCGGCTGAGATCCGCCTGCGGATTTCGGTCGTGTAACGCTCTGAAATGGGCGGCCATAGCGGGTGAAAGCCCCGTACACTCAAGAGGTTAAAGACATGACTATTGGTGTAGTCGGTCGCAAGTGCGGCATGACCCGCATTTTCACCGAAGATGGTGTCTCTATTCCGGTTACGGTCATTGAAGTCGAGCCGAATCGCGTCACCCAGTTCAAGAACGAAGAAAGCGATGGCTATCGCGCCGTACAGGTGACTGTCGGCGAGCGTCGCGCCTCCCGTGTGACCAAGGCCCAGGCCGGTCACTTTGCCAAGGCCAGCGTTGCTGCCGGTCGCACCGTCATGGAGTTCCGTCTCGAAGACGGTGAGTTCCAGGCTGGCGATCAGCTCACCGTTGAGCAGTTCCAGGCGGGCCAGCTGGTCGACGTGACCGGTCAGTCCAAGGGTAAGGGTTTTGCCGGTACCATCAAGCGCTGGAACTTCCGCGGCCAAGATAATACCCACGGCAACTCCGTTTCCCACCGTGTCCCGGGTTCCATCGGCCAGTGCCAGACTCCTGGTCGAGTGTTCAAGGGCAAGAAGATGTCCGGCCACATGGGCGCCGAGCGCGTGACCGTGCAGTCCCTGGAAGTTGTTCGTGTCGATGCCGAGCGTAACCTGCTGCTGGTCAAGGGCGCTGTCCCGGGTGCCACTGGTGGTGACGTGATCGTGCGTCCGGCTGCCAAGGCTTAAGGGGGATTCGAAAGATGCAACTGAATGTGAACGGTGCGCAGGCGATCGAAGTCTCCGAGCGTACCTTTGGTGGCGAATTCAACGAGACCCTGGTTCACCAGGCCGTTGTTGCCTACATGGCTGGTGGCCGTCAGGGCACCCGTGCGCAGCTGACCCGCTCCGAAGTGCGTGGTGGTGGCAAGAAGCCGTGGCGTCAGAAGGGTTCGGGCCGCGCCCGTGCCGGCTCCATCCGCAGCCCCATCTGGCGCTCGGGTGGTGTGACCTTCGCCGCCAAGCCGCAGGACCACTCGCAGAAGCTCAACAAGAAGATGTACCGTGCCGCCCTGCGCTCGATCCTGAGCGAGCTGGTGCGTCAGGAGCGTCTGGTCGTGGTTGAAGACTTCGCCGTGGAAGCGCCGAAGACCAAGGCCCTGGTGAGCAAGCTGGGCGGTCTGGGTCTGAACGACGTGCTGATCGTGACCGACTCGCTGGACGAGAACCTGTACCTGGCAGCCCGCAATCTGCCGCACGTCGACGTGCGCGACGTACAGGGCTCCGACCCGGTCAGCCTGATCGCCTACGACAAGGTGCTGGTCACCGTGTCCGCCGTGAAGAAATTCGAGGAGCTGCTGGGATGAACCAGGAACGCGTATTCAAAGTGCTGCTTGGCCCGCACATCTCCGAGAAGGCCACCACCCTTGCCGATGGCAAGAGCCAGTTCGTTTTCAAGGTTGCCACCGATGCAACCAAGCTGGAAATCAAGAAGGCCGTCGAGTCCCTGTTCAGCGTCAAGGTGGAGCGCGTCAGCACCCTGAACGTCAAGGGCAAGACCAAGCGCACCGCCCGTGGTTTCGGCAAGCGCAGCGACTGGAAGAAAGCGTACATCGCTCTCCAGGCCGGCCAGGACCTCGATTTCGCCAGCAGCGCTGAGTAAGGTAGGAGTGCATCATGGCAATCGTTAAATGCAAGCCGACTTCCGCTGGCCGTCGTTTCGTGGTCAAGGTGGTCAATGCCGACCTGCACAAGGGCGCTCCGTACGCTCCGCTGGTCGAGAAGAAGAGCAAGACCGGTGGTCGTAACAACAACGGCCGCATCACCACCCGTCACATCGGTGGCGGTCACAAGCAGCACTATCGTCTGGTCGATTTCCGTCGCAACGACAAGGATGGCATCCCCGCCACCGTCGAGCGTATCGAATACGATCCGAACCGTACTGCGCACATCGCTCTGCTGAAGTACGCCGACGGCGAGCGCCGCTACATCATCGCCCCGAAGGGCGTGAGTGCCGGTGATCAGCTGGTGGCCGGTGCCCATGCGCCGATCAAGGCCGGCAACAGCCTGCCGCTGCGCAACATCCCGGTCGGTTCCACCGTTCACGGTATCGAGCTGAAGCCGGGTAAGGGCGCACAGATCGCCCGCTCCGCCGGTGCTTCCGTGCAGCTGGTGGCCCGCGAAGGCGCCTACGTGACCCTGCGTCTGCGTTCCGGCGAGATGCGCAAGGTGCTGGCCGAGTGCCGTGCGACCCTGGGCGAAGTCTCGAACTCCGAGCACAGCCTGCGTTCCCTGGGCAAAGCCGGTGCCAAGCGCTGGAAAGGTATCCGTCCGACCGTCCGTGGCGCCGCCATGAACCCGGTCGACCACCCGCATGGCGGTGGTGAAGGTCGTACCTCCGGTGGTCGTCATCCGGTGTCGCCGTGGGGCTTCCCGACCAAGGGCGCGAAGACCCGCACCAACAAGCGCACCGACAACATGATTGTCCGTCGTCGCAAGTAATTAGAGGGATACGACAGTGCCGCGTTCTCTGAAAAAAGGTCCGTTTATCGATCTTCACCTGATCAAGAAGATCGAAGTTGCGGTGGAAAAGAACGACCGTAAGCCGATCAAGACCTGGTCGCGTCGTTCGATGATTCTGCCGCAGATGGTCGGTCTGACCATCGCCGTGCATAACGGTCGCCAGCATGTCCCGGTTCTCGTGAACGAAGACATGGTCGGCCACAAACTGGGCGAGTTCGCCGCTACCCGCACCTATCGCGGGCACGTGGCCGACAAGAAAGCCAAGCGTTAAGGGGTGAGGAAATGGAAGTAGCCGCTAAGTTGTCGGGCGCTCGCATCTCCGCCCAGAAAGCCCGCTTGGTCGCCGACCAGATCCGCGGGAAGAAGGTGGGCGAGGCGCTCAACCTGCTGGCATTCAGCAGCAAGAAAGCCGCCGCAATCATCAAGAAAGTGCTGGAGTCGGCCGTAGCCAACGCCGAGCACAACGAAGGCGCAGACGTTGACGACCTGAAGGTCTCCACCGTCTTCGTCAACGAAGGGCGCTCGCTGAAGCGCATCATGCCGCGCGCCAAGGGCCGTGCTGATCGCATCGTCAAGCGGTCTTGCCATATCACTGTCAAGGTTGCGGACAAGTAACGGAGTCGATCAGATGGGTCAGAAAGTACATCCCACTGGCATTCGCCTGGGCATCGTCAAGGAGCACACCTCGGTCTGGTATGCAGATAAGCGCACTTACGCCGACTATCTGTTCACCGACCTGAAGGTTCGTGAATACCTCCAAGACAAACTAAAAAGCGCGTCCGTGAGCCGCATCGACATCGCTCGTCCGGCTCAGACTGCACGCATCACCATCCACACCGCTCGTCCCGGCATCGTGATCGGCAAGAAGGGTGAGGATGTTGAGAAGCTGCGTCAGGAACTGACCAAGCAAATGGGTGTGCCTGTGCACATCAACATCGAAGAGATCCGCAAGCCGGAACTCGACGCCATGCTGGTTGCACAAAGTGTTGCTCAGCAGCTGGAGCGTCGCGTGATGTTCCGTCGCGCCATGAAGCGCGCCGTACAGAACGCCATGCGCATTGGTGCCAAGGGCATCAAGATCCAGGTGAGTGGTCGTCTGGGTGGCGCCGAAATCGCCCGTACCGAATGGTACCGCGAAGGTCGCGTCCCGCTGCACACCCTGCGTGCAGACATCGACTACAACACCTACGAAGCGCACACCACCTACGGTGTGATCGGTGTGAAGGTTTGGATCTTCAAGGGCGAGGTCATCGGTGGCCAGCACGAAGAGCTCAAGCCGGCAGCACCCGCTCCGCGTAAAAAAGCTGCTAAGTAAGAGGAGTACGCAACATGCTGCAACCTAAGCGTACGAAATTCCGCAAGCAGATGACCGGCCACAACCGTGGCCTGGCTCAGCGCGGCAGCAAGGTCAGCTTCGGCGAGTTCGCCCTGAAAGCTGTCAGCCGCGGTCGTCTGACTGCACGTCAAATCGAAGCCGCACGTCGTGCCCTGACTCGTCACGTCAAGCGTGGTGGCAAGATCTGGATCCGCGTGTTCCCCGACAAGCCCGTTACCAAGAAGCCCCTGGAAGTGCGTATGGGTAAAGGTAAGGGTGGGGTCGAGTACTGGGTAGCCCTGATTCAGCCGGGCAAGGTCCTGTACGAGATCGAGGGTGTTTCCGAAGAGCTGGCTCGCGAGGCGTTCGCGCTGGCCGCTGCAAAGCTGCCGCTCGAGACCACCTTTGTTAAGCGGACGGTGATGTGATGAAAGCGAACGAACTTCGTGAAAAATCCGTTGAGCAGCTGAACGAGCAACTGCTCGGCCTGCTGCGCGACCAGTTCAATCTGCGCATGCAGAAAGCAACTGGCCAGTTGGGGCAGTCTCACCTGCTCTCGCAAGTGAAGCGCGATATCGCTCGCGTGAAAACTGTGCTCAACCAGCAAGCAGGTAAGTAATCATGGCTGAAGCTCAGAACACCGTCCGTACGCTGACCGGCAAAGTCGTCAGCAACAAAATGGACAAGACCATCACCGTTCTGATCGAGCGTCGCGTCAAGCACCCGATCTACGGTAAATACGTGAAGCGTTCGACCAAGCTGCACGCTCACGACGAGACCAACCAGTGCCGCATGGGTGACCTGGTCACCATTCGCGAGACTCGTCCGCTTGCCAAGACCAAGGCCTGGACCCTGGTTGAGATCGTTGAGCGCGCGGTGGAAGTCTAAGAGACTAAGGGTCGGAGAAAGTTATGATTCAGACTCAATCCATGCTTGACGTCGCCGACAACAGCGGTGCACGTCGCGTCATGTGCATCAAGGTGCTCGGCGGCTCGCACCGTCGCTACGCCGGCATCGGTGACATCATCAAGGTAACCGTGAAGGAAGCGATTCCGCGCGGCAAGGTGAAAAAAGGCCAGGTGATGAGCGCTGTGGTAGTGCGTACTCGTCACGGCGTGCGTCGTCCGGATGGTTCGATCATCCGTTTCGACGGTAACGCTGCGGTCCTGCTGAACAACAAGCAGGAGCCCATCGGCACCCGTATCTTTGGCCCGGTGACTCGTGAACTTCGCGGTGATAAGTTCATGAAGATTGTCTCCCTGGCCCCCGAAGTGCTCTAAGGAGTAGCCGTCATGCAAAAGATTCGTCGTGACGACGAAGTCATCGTCATCGCCGGCAAGGACAAGGGCAAGCGTGGCAAGGTGCTGAAGGTGCTGGCCGACGACCGTCTGGTCGTGGGTGGCATTAACCTGATCAAGCGCCACACCAAGCCGAACCCCATGCTGGGCGTTCAAGGCGGTATCGTCGAGAAAGAAGCGCCGCTGCACGTTTCCAACGTTGCGATCTTCAACGGCGAAACCAACAAGGCTGACCGCGTTGGTTTCAAGGTCGAAGACGGCAAGAAAATTCGTGTCTTCAAGTCCACCCAGAAGCCGGTTGGCGCTTGAGAATCATAGGTAAATCACCATGGCACGATTGAAAGACATTTATCGGAACGAAATCGCTCCCAAGCTGAAAGAAGAGCTTCAGCTGGGCAACGTGATGGAAACTCCGCGCATCACCAAAATCACCCTGAACATGGGTCTCGGCGAAGCGATCGGTGACAAGAAGATCATCGAAAACGCTCTCGGCGACATGGAAAAGATCGCCGGCCAAAAGCCGGTCGTCACCTATGCCCGCAAGTCGATCGCTGGCTTCAAGGTTCGCGAAGGCTGGCCGATCGGCATCAAGGTGACCCTGCGTGGCGATCGCATGTACGAGTTCCTGGATCGCCTGCTCTCCATCTCCCTGCCGCGCGTGCGTGACTTCCGCGGCCTGAGTGCCAAGTCCTTCGACGGCCGTGGCAACTACAGCATGGGCGTGAAAGAGCAGATCATCTTCCCGGAAATCGATTACGACAAGATCGACGCGCTGCGTGGGATGGACATCACCCTGACCACCACCGCCCGCAACGATGATGAAGGTCGTGCGCTGCTGCGTGCCTTCAAATTCCCGTTCCGTAACTGAGTGGAGTAGGAACATGGCCAAAACTAGCATGAAGAACCGTGAGCTGAAGCGTCAGCTGACGGTTGCGAAGTACGCCAAGAAGCGTGCCGAGCTGAAAGCTGTCATTGCCAGCCCCAACTCCACTCCGGAGCAGCGCTGGGAAGCCTTGGTAGCCCTGCAGAAGCAGCCGCGTAACGCGTCGGCCAGCCGTCTGCGCAACCGCTGCCGCATCACCGGTCGTCCGCACGGCTACTACCGCAAGTTCGGCCTCAGCCGTATCAAGCTGCGCGAAGCTGCCATGCGCGGTGATGTGCCGGGTCTGGTCAAGGCCAGCTGGTAAGAAGTCCTTGGGCGCGGTGTACTCCGCGTCTTGGGCAAAACGAATCAAGCCCCTCATGGGGCTTGATTCGTTTTTGATCAATCTCTAGAATGTCTGGCTCGCCTGAGCCTGGCTTTCTTGCCCGGCTGCGGGCACACATGGCCGCAAGGCTTTTTTTTGTTTCAGGAGCATCAAGCCCATGAGTATGCAGGACCCGTTAGCGGACATGCTAACTCGTATCCGTAATGCCCAGATGGCTGAGAAGACCGTGGTAAGCATGCCGTCTTCCAAGCTGAAGGCAGCTGTCGCCAAGGTTCTGAAGGACGAAGGCTACATCGCGGATTTCCAGGTCAGCGGCGACGTCAAGCAGCAGCTGTCCATCGAACTCAAGTACTTCGAAGGCAAGCCGGTCATCGAAGAGCTGAAGCGCGTGAGCCGTCCGGGCCTGCGCCACTACAAAGGTGTCGAGCAGCTGCCGAAAGTTCGCGGCGGTCTCGGCGTTTCCATCGTCTCCACCAACAAGGGTGTGATGACGGATCGTGCTGCTCGCGCTGCCGGTGTCGGCGGCGAAGTGCTCTGCACCGTATTCTAAGGGGGGATCGGCATGTCTCGCGTTGCTAAGAACCCCGTCAAGCTGCCTGCCGGCGTTGAAGTCAAGCTGGCCGGCCAGCAGCTTTCGGTGAAGGGTGCCAAGGGCGCTCTGGAGCTGAAGGTGCATCCTTCGGTGGAAGTGATTCAGGAAGAAGGCGAGCTGCGCTTCGCTGCCCGTAACGGCGATCAGCAGACTCGCGCCATGGCCGGTACCACCCGCGCCCTGGTGAACAACATGGTGGTGGGTGTCAGCCAAGGCTTCGAGCGCAAGCTGCAGCTGGTTGGCGTCGGCTACCGTGCCCAGGCCAAAGGCAGCGTGCTGTCGCTGGCCCTCGGCTTCTCGCATCCGGTCGAGTACGAGCTGCCGGAAGGCGTTACCGCCGAAACCCCGAGCCAGACCGATATCCTGATCAAGGGTATCGACAAGCAGGTGGTCGGTCAGGTGGCTGCTGAGATCCGCGATTTCCGCCGTCCGGAGCCTTACAAAGGCAAGGGCGTCCGTTACGCTGACGAAGTGGTCCGTCGTAAAGAAGCCAAGAAGAAGTAGGGCATAGCAAATGAGCGACAAGAAAGTAATCCGTCTGCGTCGCGCTCGCCAGGCACGCCTGAAGATGCGCGAGCTGGAGGCCGTACGCCTTTGCGTGTACCGCTCTTCCCAGCACATGTACGCCCAGGTCATCTCGGCCGACGGCGGCAAGGTCCTGGCCAGTGCATCGACTCTGGACAAAGAGCTGCGTGGCGAAGCCACCGGCAACGTCGAAGCAGCCAAGAAGGTCGGCCTGCTGGTAGCCGAGCGTGCGAAAGCCGCTGGCGTGACCAAGGTGGCTTTCGACCGTTCTGGCTTCAAGTACCACGGTCGTGTCAAGGCACTGGCCGATGCTGCTCGTGAAGGCGGGCTGGAGTTCTAAGTTATGGCGAACAACGAGCAGAAGCGCGACGAAGGCTACATCGAGAAGCTGGTTCAGGTTAACCGCGTTGCCAAGACCGTGAAGGGCGGCCGTATCTTCACCTTCACCGCGCTGACCGTGGTCGGTGACGGCAAGGGTCGCGTCGGTTTCGGTCGCGGCAAGTCCCGCGAAGTGCCGGCCGCCATCCAGAAGGCGATGGAAGCTGCGCGTCGCAACATGATCCAGGTGGATCTGAACGGCACTACCCTGCAGTACCCGATCAAGTCTGCCCATGGCGCCTCCAAGGTGTACATGCAGCCGGCTTCGGAAGGTACCGGTGTCATCGCCGGCGGCGCCATGCGTGCCGTGCTGGAAGTGGCAGGTGTCCACAACGTTCTGGCCAAGTGCTACGGTTCGACCAACCCGGTGAACGTGGTGTACGCCACCTTCAAGGGTCTGAAGAACATGCAGTCTCCGGACTCCGTGGCGGCCAAGCGTGGCAAGAGCGTCGAGGAGATTCTCTGATCATGTCGAATGCCAAGATCAAGGTCACGCTGATCAAGAGCGTGAACGGCCGTCTGGCCAACCACAAGGCGTGCGTCAAGGGTCTCGGCCTGCGTCGCATCAACCACACCGTAGAAGTCCTGGACACCCCCGAAAATCGCGGGATGATCAACAAGGCCTACTACCTGCTGCGTGTGGAGGGTTAATCCATGCAACTGAACGATCTGCGTTCCGCGCCGGGTGCCCGTCGCGAAAAGCTGCGTCCGGGCCGTGGTATCGGTAGCGGTCTGGGCAAGACCGGCGGCCGTGGCCACAAGGGTCAGACTTCCCGCTCCGGCGGCAAGATTGCTCCGGGCTTCGAAGGCGGCCAGCAGCCGCTGCACCGTCGTCTGCCGAAGTTCGGCTTCACCTCGCTGAAGGCCATGGATCGTGCGGAAGTTCGCACCTCCGAGCTGGCCAAGGTCGAAGGTGATGTCGTGACCCTGCAGGCGCTGAAGGATGCCAACGTGATCAACCAGAACGTGCAGCGTGTGAAAGTCATGCTGTCCGGCGAGGTTGTTCGTGCGGTCACCCTGAAAGGCATCGCCGTCACCAAGGGTGCGCGCGCGGCCATCGAAGCAGCTGGCGGCAAAATCGAGGACTAAATGGCTAAGCAAGGTGCTCTCTCCGCGCTCAGCAATGGCGGGCTGTCCGAGCTCTGGGCTCGTTTGCGTTTCCTGTTCATGGCGATCATCGTCTATCGGATCGGCGCGCACATTCCGGTGCCTGGAATCAATCCGGACCGTCTCGCCGAGCTGTTCCGACAGAACGAGGGGACCATTCTTAGCCTGCTCAACACGTTTTCCGGCGGTGCGCTGGAGCGCATGAGCATCTTTGCGCTGGGGATCATGCCGTACATTTCGGCATCGATCATCATGCAGCTCATGACCGCGGTCAGCCCGCAGCTGGAGCAGTTGAAGAAGGAAGGTGAGGCTGGCCGTCGCAAGATCAGCCAGTACACCCGCTACGGTACTGTAGTCCTGGCGCTGGTCCAGGCCATCGGCATGTCCGTTGGTCTGGCCGGTCAGGGCGTGGCCTTCAGCGCCGACTTCGGCTTCCACTTCATGGCGGTCACCACCTTCGTGGCGGGCGCGATGTTCATGATGTGGCTGGGCGAGCAGATCACCGAGCGCGGCATCGGCAACGGCATTTCGATGCTGATCTTCGCCGGTATCGTCGCAGGCCTGCCGTCGGCGATCGGGCAGTCCTTCGAGTCCGCGCGCCAGGGCGATATCAATATCTTCGCCCTGATCGCCATCGGCTTGCTGGCGGTAGCGATCATCGGTTTCGTGGTGTTCATCGAGCGTGGCCAGCGTCGCATCGCGGTGCATTACGCCAAGCGTCAGCAGGGCCGCAAGGTCTTTGCGGCGCAGACTAGTCACCTGCCGCTGAAGGTGAACATGGCTGGCGTGATCCCGGCGATCTTCGCCAGTAGCATCCTGCTGTTCCCGGCGTCCCTGGGCGCCTGGTTCGGTCAGGGCGAAGGCATGGGCTGGATGCAGGACATCGCGCAGGCCATCGCGCCCGGTCAGCCGTTGAACATTCTGCTGTTTAGTGCAGGGATCATCTTCTTCTGCTTCTTCTACACGGCGCTGATGTTCAACCCCAAGGACGTGGCGGAAAACCTGAAGAAATCCGGTGCCTTCATTCCGGGTATCCGTCCCGGCGAGCAGTCCGCGCGCTACATCGATGGCGTGCTGACCCGCTTGACCATGTTCGGTGCTCTGTACATGACGGCCGTGTGCCTGCTGCCCCAGTTCCTGGTGGTGGCGGCCAACGTGCCGTTCTATCTTGGCGGGACCTCGTTGCTGATCGTCGTAGTGGTTGTGATGGACTTCATGTCCCAAGTACAATCCCACCTCGTTTCGCACCAGTACGATTCCCTGATGAAGAAAGCCAACCTGAAGGGCTATGGCAGCGGCATGCTCCGCTGATCCACCCGTAAGGTTCGAGGAGTTGGTGATGAAAGTTCGTGCATCGGTCAAGAAGCTGTGCCGCAACTGCAAGATCATCCGTCGCGACGGCGTCGTGCGCGTGATCTGCAGCGCGGAGCCGCGCCACAAGCAGCGCCAAGGCTGAGTGTGATCTGCGAACCAACCCGGCAGCTAGTGCGCTGCCGGGTTGATTATTTGTTTCTACAGCGCTAACATCCTGCGCCTTTTCTTGGCTTCCGGGGCGCGGATAGCTGTCACTTGGAGTTTTTCTGAATGGCCCGTATTGCAGGCGTCAACATTCCGGATAACAAACACACTGTTATCTCGCTGACCTACATCTATGGTGTCGGTCGCACTACCGCACAGAGCATCTGTGCCGCTACCGGTGTCAACCCGGCGGCGAAGATCAAGGATCTCTCCGACGAGCAGATCGAGCAGCTGCGTGGCGAAGTCGCCAAGCTCACCACCGAAGGTGACCTGCGCCGCGAAATCAACATGAACATCAAGCGTCTGATGGATCTGGGCTGCTACCGCGGTCTGCGTCATCGTCGCGGTCTGCCGGTTCATGGTCAGCGCACCAAGACCAACGCCCGTACCCGCAAGGGTCCGCGCAAGCCGATCCGCAAGTAATCGCATCCGCGAATCGACAGGAATCTAGTCATGGCAAAACCTGCTGCTCGTCCTCGTAAAAAAGTCAAAAAGACAGTGGTTGATGGCATCGCCCACATCCATGCGTCGTTCAACAACACCATCGTGACCATCACCGACCGTCAGGGCAACGCTCTGTCCTGGGCGACCTCGGGTGGTTCCGGCTTCCGTGGCTCGCGCAAGAGCACTCCGTTCGCTGCCCAGGTGGCTGCCGAGCGCGCCGGTCAGGCGGCTCTGGAGTACGGTCTGAAGAACCTCGACGTCAACGTCAAGGGTCCCGGTCCGGGTCGCGAATCCGCTGTGCGTGCTCTGAACGCCTGCGGCTACAAGATTGCCAGCATCACCGACGTGACGCCGATCCCGCACAACGGGTGCCGTCCGCCGAAGAAGCGTCGCGTGTAATAGGAGACAGTGAAGAATGGCTCGTTACATTGGTCCCAAATGCAAACTGTCCCGTCGCGAAGGCACTGACCTGTTCCTGAAGAGCGGCGCCCGCGCTCTGGAATCCAAGTGCAACATCGAAGCGGCTCCCGGTATCCACGGCCAGCGTCGTGGTCGCCTGTCCGAGTACGGCACCCAGCTGCGTGAAAAGCAGAAAGTCCGTCGTATCTACGGCGTGCTGGAGCGTCAGTTCAGCGGTTACTACAAGGAAGCTACCCGTCGCAAGGGTTCGACCGGCGAGAACCTGCTGCAGCTGCTCGAGTGCCGTCTGGACAACGTGGTCTACCGCATGGGCTACGGTGCCACCCGCGCCGAATCCCGTCAGCTGGTTTCCCACAAGGCCATCACCGTCAACGGTCAGACCGTGAACATCCCCTCCTTCCAGGTCAAGGCTGGCGATGTGGTTGCCGTTCGCGAGAAAGCCAAGAACCAGCTGCGTATCGCCCAGGCTCTCGAGCTATGCGCCCAGCGCGGCCGCGTTGAGTGGGTGGAAGTCGATGCCGAGAAGAAGTCCGGTGTGTTCAAGAGCGTACCGGCTCGCAGCGACCTGTCCGCTGACATCAACGAAAACCTGATTGTCGAGCTCTACTCGAAGTAAGAGCTAGAAAATAGGTGCATCCATGCAGAGTTCGGTAAATGAGTTTCTGACCCCGCGTCATATCGACGTTCAGGTGGTCAGCCCGACCCGCGCCAAGATCACGCTCGAGCCTCTCGAGCGCGGTTTTGGTCACACACTGGGCAACGCGCTGCGTCGCATCCTGTTGTCCTCCATGCCTGGCTGCGCAGTGGTTGAGGCTGAAATCGATGGCGTACTCCACGAGTACAGTGCCATCGAGGGTGTGCAGGAAGATGTCATCGAGATCCTGCTCAACCTGAAAGGCCTGGCCATCAAGCTGCACGGTCGTGATGAAGTGACGCTGACCCTGGCGAAGAAGGGCCCGGGTGCGGTGACCGCTGCCGATATTCAGCTGGATCACGATGTCGAGATCGTCAACCCCGATCACGTGATCGCCCATCTGGCGGACAATGGCGCACTGAACATGCGCCTGAAGGTCGCTCGTGGCCGTGGCTACGAGCCGGCCGACGCCCGCCAGAGCGACGAGGACGAAAGCCGTTCGATCGGCCGTCTGCAGCTCGATGCCTCGTTCAGTCCGGTTCGCCGCCTGGCCTACGTGGTGGAAAGCGCCCGTGTCGAGCAGCGCACCAACCTGGACAAGCTGGTCCTCGACCTGGAGACCAACGGCACCCTCGATCCCGAAGAGGCGATTCGTCGTGCCGCGACCATCCTGCAGCAGCAGCTGGCCGCGTTCGTCGACCTCAAGGGTGACAGTGCCCCGGTGGTGGAAGAGCAGGAAGACGAGATCGATCCGATCCTGCTGCGTCCCGTCGACGATCTGGAACTGACCGTGCGTTCGGCCAACTGCCTGAAGGCGGAGAACATCTACTACATCGGTGACCTGATCCAGCGCACCGAAGTGGAGCTGCTCAAGACGCCGAACCTGGGCAAGAAGTCCCTGACCGAGATCAAGGACGTTCTGGCCTCCCGCGGTCTTTCCCTCGGCATGCGCCTCGACAACTGGCCGCCGGCAAGTCTGAAAAAGGATGACAAGGCGACTGCCTGATCGTCCCTGATAACCGAACTCTAGGTTTGGTAAGGAATTTCAATCATGCGTCATCGTAAAAGTGGCCGTCACCTGAGCCGCACCAGCGCGCACCGCAAAGCCATGTTCCAGAACATGGCGGTGTCGCTGTTCGAACACGAGCTGATCAAGACCACCCTGCCCAAGGCGAAAGAGCTGCGTCGCGTTGCCGAGCCGCTGATCACCCTGGCCAAGGAAGACAGCGTCGCCAACCGTCGTCTGGCTTTCGACCGCACCCGCTCCAAGGCTGCAGTCGGCAAGCTGTTCAACGAGCTGGGCAAGCGCTACGCCAACCGTCCGGGCGGCTACCTGCGCATCCTCAAGTGCGGTTTCCGCGCTGGCGACAACGCGCCCATGGCGTATGTCGAGCTGGTCGATCGTCCGGTCGGCGGTGCTGTGGAAGCAGCTGCCGAGTAAGATCGGGTGATATGCAGAAAACCGGGCCTCGTGCCCGGTTTTTTGTGCCCGGCGAAAAGCGCTGGCTTGACCGCGGCGCCGGTCGGGTCGAGCATAGATTGGCTATCGATTCATTCAGGAAGCGCGACCATGAAAGGCCATGCCGACGTCATCGACTATCTGAAGACCCTGCTCAAGGGCGAACTGGCCGCGCGCGACCAGTACTTCATCCACTCGCGGATGTACCAGGACTGGGGACTGACCCGCCTCTACGAGCGCCTCAACCACGAGATGGAGGAGGAGACCCAGCACGCCGACGCGCTGCTGCAGCGCATCTTGTTCCTCGAAGGCGCCCCGGACATGACTCCCGACGCCCTGCGGGTCGGCAGCACGGTGCCGGAGATGCTGCGCATCGACCTGGAGCTGGAGTATCAGGTGCGCGCCGCGCTGGCCAAGGGCATCGCCCTCTGCGAGCAGCATCAGGACTACGGCAGCCGCGACATCCTGCTGGCCCAGCTCAAGGATACCGAGGAAGACCACGCCTACTGGCTGGAGACCCAGCTCGGCCTGATCGAGCGCATCGGCCTGCAGAACTACCTGCAGGCGCAGATGTAGTCCGGCAGGCGCAGTACCCGACGCCCCGCATTGCGGGGCGTCGTCGTTTTCGGTCTCAGCCGCGGCAGCGCTCCAGCAGCGGGGCGAGGAAGCGTCCGGTGTGCGAGTGCGCCATGCTGGCGACCTGCTCGGGCGTACCCGTGGCGATGATCTGTCCGCCGCGCGAGCCGCCCTCGGGGCCGAGGTCGACCAGCCAGTCGGCGGTCTTGATCACGTCGAGGTTGTGCTCGATCACCACCACGGTGTTGCCGTGGTCGCGCAGACGGTGCAGCACGTCGAGCAGCTGCTGGATGTCGGCGAAGTGCAGGCCGGTGGTCGGCTCGTCGAGGATGTACAGGGTCTTGCCGGTGTCGCGCTTGGACAGCTCGCGGCTCAGCTTGACCCGCTGCGCCTCGCCGCCGGACAGAGTGGTGGCGCTCTGGCCGAGCTTGATGTAGGCGAGCCCCACGTCGATCAGGGTCTGCAGCTTGCGCGCCACCGCCGGCACTGCGTCGAAGAATTCGCGGGCCTCCTCGATGGTCATCTCCAGCACCTCGTGGATGCTCTTGCCCTTGTACTTCACCTCCAGGGTCTCGCGGTTGTAGCGCTTGCCCTTGCACACGTCGCACGGCACGTAGACGTCCGGCAGGAAGTGCATCTCCACCTTGATCACCCCGTCGCCCTGGCAGGCCTCGCAGCGTCCGCCCTTGACGTTGAAGGAGAAGCGCCCCGGGCCGTAGCCGCGCGAGCGCGACTCCGGCACCCCGGCGAACAGTTCGCGGATCGGGGTGAACAGCCCGGTGTAGGTGGCCGGGTTGGAGCGCGGCGTGCGGCCGATCGGGCTCTGGTCGATGTCCACCACCTTGTCGAGGTGCTCGAGCCCTTCGAGGCGCTCGTGGGGTGCTGCCTCCAGCGACTCGGCGCCGTTCAGCGCGGTCGCCGCCAGCGGGTACAGGGTGTTGTTGATCAGCGTCGACTTGCCCGAGCCGGACACCCCGGTGACGCAGGTGAGCAGGCCGACGGGCAGCTCCAGATCGACGCTCTGCAGGTTGTTGCCGCGCGCGCCCTTGAGCCGCAGCAGCTTCTGGGGGTCGACCGGCGTGCGCCGGGCGGGGTAGCGGATCTGTGTCCGCCCGGACAGGTACCGGCCGGTCAGCGAGTCGGTATGGGCCATCACCTCGGCGGGGGTGCCCTGGGCGACGATGCGCCCGCCGTGCACGCCGGCGCCGGGGCCGATGTCGATCACGTGGTCGGCCAGGCGGATGGCGTCCTCGTCGTGCTCGACCACGATCACCGTGTTGCCCAGGTCGCGCAGGTGGGTGAGGGTGGCCAGCAGGCGCTCGTTGTCGCGCTGATGCAGGCCGATGCTCGGCTCGTCGAGGATGTACATCACCCCGACCAGGCCGGCGCCGATCTGGCTGGCCAGGCGGATGCGCTGCGCCTCGCCGCCGGACAGGGTATCGGCGCTGCGCTCCAGGGTCAGGTAGTCGAGGCCGACGTTGACCAGAAACTGCAGGCGCTCGCGGATCTCCTTGAGGATCTTCGCGGCGATCTCGCCGCGCCGGCCGCTCAGGCTCAGCTCGGCGAAATAAGCGCAGGCCTCGCCCACCGGCAGGGCGCTGACCTGCGGCAGGGTCTTGTCGCCGACCCACACGTGCCGCGCCTCGCGGCGCAGGCGCGCGCCGCGGCAGTCCGGGCAGGCGTGGGTGCTGAGCAGCTTGCCCAGCTCCTCGCGCACGCTGTTCGATTCGGTCTCGCGGTAGCGGCGTTCCAGGTTGGGCAGGATGCCCTCGAACGGGTGCGAGCGGCGGACGATGTCGCCGCGGTCGTTGAGGTAGCGGAACTCCAGCGCTTCGCGGCCGCTGCCGTGCAGCAGCACCTTCTGCGCCGCCGCCGGCAACTGCTCGAAGGGCGCTTCCAGATCGAAACCGTAGTGTGCGGCCAGCGCGGCGAGCATCTGGAAGTAGTAGACGTTGCGCCGGTCCCAGCCGCGGATCGCGCCCTCGGCCAGGCTCAGCTTGCCGTTGACCAGCCGGCGCGGATCGAAGAACTGCTTCACCCCCAGGCCGTCGCAGCTCGGGCAGGCGCCGGCCGGGTTGTTGAAGGAGAACAGCTTGGGCTCCAGCTCGCCGATCGCGTGGCCGCAGTGCGGGCAGGCGAAGCGCGCCGAGAAGACGATCTCCTCGCCGTCGTCGCCCTCCATGGGCGCGACCCAGGCGATGCCGTCGGCCAGCTTGAGGGCGGTCTCGAAGGACTCGGCGAGGCGCTGCTGCAGGTCGCCGCGGACCTTGAAGCGGTCGACCACCACCTCGATGCTGTGCTTCTTCTGCTTGTCGAGCCTGGGCAGCTCGTCCAGCTCAAAGAGCGTGCCGTCGACCCGCGCGCGGACGAAGCCCTGGGCGCGCAGCTCCTCGAACAGTGCCAGGTGCTCGCCCTTGCGCTCGCGCACCACCGGGGCGAGCAGCATCAGCCGGCGGCCCTCGGGCAGGGCCAGCACCTGATCGACCATCTGGCTGACGGTCTGCGCCTCCAGCGGCACGTCGTGCTCGGGGCAGCGCGGGGTGCCGACGCGGGCATAGAGCAGGCGCAGGTAGTCGTGGATCTCGGTGATGGTGCCCACCGTCGAGCGCGGGTTGTGCGAGGTGGACTTCTGCTCGATGGAGATCGCCGGCGACAGGCCCTCGATGGTGTCGACGTCGGGTTTCTCCATCATCGACAGGAACTGCCGGGCGTAGGCCGACAGCGACTCCACGTAGCGGCGCTGGCCCTCGGCGTACAGGGTGTCGAAGGCCAGCGACGACTTGCCCGAGCCGGACAGCCCGGTGATCACGATCAGCTTGTCGCGCGGCAGGGTGAGGTCGATGTTCTTCAGGTTGTGGGTGCGCGCCCCACGAATCAGGATCTGGTCCACTGCAGCCTCGCATGGCGGGCGGAAAAGCCCGGAGTATACGGCCGCCCCCGGGCGGGCGGCAAAGCGCCGCGCCTGTGCCGGGAGCTGCGGTGCTGCTAGAATTGCGCCCCCGTTTTTCGAGGTGACGTCATGCACGATCCGCACTCCGAGCGCATGAGTTCGACCGAGCAGCGCGCCGCTGCCGGCCTGGCGGCGGTGTTCGCCTTCCGCATGCTCGGCATGTTCATGGTCCTGCCGGTGCTGGCCACCTACGGCCAGGACCTGGCCGGCGCCACGCCGCTGTTGATCGGCCTGGCCATCGGTGCCTACGGCCTGACCCAGGCGGCGCTGCAGATCCCCTTCGGCATGCTCTCCGACCGCATCGGCCGCCTGCCGGTGATCTACTTCGGCCTGCTGGTGTTCGCCTTCGGCGCGGGCCTGGCGGCCTGCGCCGACTCCATCTGGGGGGTGATCGCCGGACGGGTCCTGCAGGGCGCCGGGGCGATCTCGGCGGCGGTGATGGCGCTGCTCTCCGACCTGACCCGCGAGCAGCACCGCACCAAGGCGATGGCGACGATCGGCATGAGCATCGGCCTGTCGTTCGCCGTGGCCATGGTGGTCGGTCCGCTGCTGACCCGCGCCTTCGGCCTCGCCGGGCTGTTCTGGGCCACCGCCGCCATGGCGCTGCTGGGCATCCTGATCGTCGCCGTGCTGGTGCCGCGCCCGCCGCGCGCGCTGGCCACTCGCGAGGCCGGCGTGGCGCCGCAGGCGCTCGGGCCGACCCTGCGCCATCCCGACCTGCTGCGCCTGGACTTCGGCATCGCCGCGCTGCATGCGATCCTGATGGCCAGCTTCGTCGCCCTGCCGCTGGCGCTGGTCGAGCAGGGCGGGCTGCCCAAGGAGGAGCACTGGTGGGTGTACCTGTCGGCCCTGCTGGTCGGCTTCTTCGCGATGATCCCGTTCATCATCTACGGCGAGAAGAAGCGCCAGATGAAGCGCGTGCTGCTCGGCGCGGTGAGCGTGCTGCTGCTCTGCGAGCTGTTCTTCTGGCAGTTCGGCGGCAGTCTGCGCGCCCTGGTGATCGGCAACGTGGTGTTCTTCGCCGCCTTCAACCTGCTGGAAGCCTCGCTGCCCTCGCTGATCAGCAAGGTGGCGCCGGCCGGCGGCAAGGGCACGGCGATGGGCGTGTACTCCACCAGCCAGTTCCTCGGCGCCGCGCTCGGCGGCCTGCTCGGCGGCTGGCTGTTCCAGCAGGGCGGCGTCGATGCGGTGTTCCTCGGCTGTGCGCTGCTGGCTGCCCTGTGGCTGGCCTTTGCTGCTACTATGCGCGAACCGCCGTATGTGACCAGCCTGCGCCTTGCGCTGTCTCCTGCTGCCCTGCAGGAGCCGGGGCTGGTCGAGCGCCTCAAGGCCGTGCCCGGCGTGGCCGATGCTGTCGTGGTGGCCGAGGAGGCCGCCGTCTATGTCAAGGTGGATAAACTGCAAGTGGATCGCACGACCCTCGAGCGCCTGGTCGAACCGGCGCCGGTGTGCTGATCCCGGGAGAGAACGTCATGGCCCGTGGGGTTAACAAAGTCATTCTGATCGGCAACGTCGGCGGCGACCCGGAAACCCGCTACCTGCCCAGCGGCAACGCCGTCACCAACATTACCCTGGCCACCTCCGAGTCCTGGAAGGACAAGCAGACCGGCCAGCAGCAGGAACGTACCGAGTGGCATCGCGTGGTGTTCTTCGGCAAGCTCGCGGAGATCGCCGGCGAATACCTGCGCAAGGGCTCGCAGGTCTACGTCGAGGGCAGCCTGCGCACCCGCAAGTGGCAGGACCAGTCCGGCCAGGACCGCTACACCACCGAGATCGTGGTGGACATGAACGGCCAGATGCAGCTGCTCGGCAGCCGCGGCGGCAATGCCGAGGGTGGCGACTATGCTCCGCGCGCGCCGCGTCCGCAGCAGTCGGCCCCGCGCGAGCCGCGCCCGGCAGCGCAGCCGGCTCCGCAGCCGAGCGCCCAGCCGGCGCCGGACTACGACAGCTTCGACGACGACATCCCGTTCTGATCCGGAGCGATACAGCATGCGCATGCGCCTGATGCTACTGGGCGGCGGCAATGCCCTGGGTCAGGCGCTGCTGCGCCTGGGGGCGGAAGAAAACATCGAGTTTCTCGCCCCCATGCCCCCCGCCCAGGGCTGGGAGCCGGGCAGCCTCACCGCGCTGCTCGACGAGCACCGCCCCGACGCGCTGGTCAACCTGGCCTACTACCACGACTGGTTCCAGGCCGAGCGCGTCGAGGCCGAACGACTGTTCGCCCAGGAGCGCGCCATCGACCGGCTGGCCGGGCTGTGCCTGCACCACGAGATCGTCCTGTTGCAGCCGTCCAGCTACAAGGTGTTCGACGGCACCCGCGCCACCGCCTACAGCGAGAAGGACGACGTGCGCCCGCTGAGCCTGCGCGCCCAGGCGCTGTGGCGTTTCGAGCAGCAGGTGCGGACCATCTGCCCGCGTCATGTGCTGCTGCGCTTCGGCTGGCTGCTCGACGAGAGCCCGGACGGCCGCATGGGCCGCCTGCTCAAACGGGCGGAGAGCGGCGAGCCGCTGTTCCTCGCCGACGACCGTCGCGGCAACCCGACCCCGGTGGACGACGCCGCGCGGGTGATCCTCTCGGTGCTCAAGCAGCTCGACTGCAGCGCGCCGTTGTGGGGCACCTATCACTATGGCGGCATCGAAGCGACCACCAGCCTGTCCATGGGCCAGGCCACCCTGGTCGAGGCGCGTCGCCACCGTCCGGACATTCCCCAGGACTTCACCCCGCAGGCGCACCTCGAGCGCCCGGACGCGCCGGACGAGCCGCAGCATGCGGTGCTCGCCTGCAAGAAGATCCTCAACACCTTCGGCATCAAGCCGCGTGCCTGGCGCGCGGGGCTGCCGGTCCTGCTGGAGCGCTACTACCGCCATGTCTGACGGTCGCATCCTGGTCACCGGCGGCGCCGGGTTCATCGGCTCGCATCTGGTCGATGCCCTGCTGGCGCGCGGTCATGCCGTGCGGGTGCTGGACAACCTGTCCAGCGGCAAACGTGCCAACCTGGCGCTCGGCGATCCGCGTCTGGAACTGCAGGTCGGCGATGTCGCCGATTCGGCTGCGGTGGAGACCGCGATGAGCGGCTGCGCGGCGGTGGTCCATCTTGCGGCAGTGGCCTCGGTGCAGGCCTCGGTGGACGACCCGGTGGCTACCCATCAGAGCAACTTCGTCGGCACCCTGAACGTCTGCGAAGCGATGCGCCGGCACGGCGTGCGCCGCGTGCTGTTCGCTTCCAGCGCGGCGGTCTATGGGCAGAACGGCGAGGGTGCAGCCATCGGCGAGGACACCCCCAAGGCGCCGCTGACCCCCTATGCCGCCGACAAGCTGGCCAGTGAGCACTACCTCGATTTCTACCGCCGTCAGCATGGGCTGGAGCCGGCGATCTTCCGTTTCTTCAACATCTTCGGCCCGCGCCAGGATCCGTCCTCGCCGTATTCCGGGGTGATCAGCATCTTCGTCGAGCGCGCCCGCGCCGGCCGGCCGATCACCCTGTTCGGCGACGGCGAGCAGACCCGCGACTTCGTCTACGTCGCCGATCTGGTCGAGCTGCTGCTGCAGGCACTGGCGGCACCGCAGGTGGAGGCCGGTGCGGTGAACGTCGGCCTTGGCCGGGCGACCAGCCTCAACCAGTTGCTGGCGCTGCTGGGCGAGCGGCTCGGCGGTCTGCCGGCGGTCGAGCATGCCGCGCCGCGCTCCGGCGACATTCGCCACTCGCGGGCCGATAACACCCGACTGCTGCAGCGTTATCGCCTCGACACCCCCACTTCGATGGCCGACGGGCTGGCTCGCCTGCTGGCCGGCTGAGGTCGCATCACCACCAGGGTTTGTCGAGCGCCAGGACAAGTACCGCGCCCAGCAGGGCGGCTGCCAGCAGAGTGGTCGGCCCTCGTGCGCCGGTGCCGGCCCGTAATGCCCAGTGGCTGGCGAGGATATAGCCGAGCAAACAGGCGATCTTGAGCTGCAGCCAGAGCGGCAGCGGCCAGGGCATGCCGAGCTGGATCAGCAGCAGAGCGCTGAGCAGCAGCAGGCTGTCGAGCAGATGGACTCCCGCGCGTGCCGCGCCGCGCAGCCCCGGCAGCCCTTGCCGCGCACGCCACAGCCGCCAGCCCAGCAGGCCGACGCTGCTGCAGGCGAGCAGGATATGCAGGCCTTTCAGCCAGAGATACATGGCGGGTTCCGCTACGTGACCGATGGAAACGCAAAAGGCACCCGAAGGTGCCTTTTGTCTATGTGGCGAGCGCGGGCTGCGATCAGAACTTGTAGCCCAGGCCGACCATGTAGACCAGCGGGTCGACGTCGACGTCGACGGTAACCTTGGTGGTACCAGCATAGGTAGTACCCTTGGTTTCGATGTCGATATAGCGCAGCTGGGCGTTGAGCATGATGTTGTCGGTCAGCATGAAATCGGCACCGACTTGGGCGGCCAGACCCCAGGAGTCTTTCATATCCAGACCACGGAAACCGGCAGCTTCGGCCTCACTGGTGAGCTTGTCATCGAAGAACCAAGTGTAGTTGACGCCCAGGCCGACATAGGGCTGTACGGCGGACTGCTTGTCCAGCGGGTAGTAGACCACGCTCAGGGTCGGCGGCAGGTGCTTGATATCACCCAGCTTGAGGCCACCTAGGCCTTTGGTGCCTACGGTATGGCTGAACGGAGTGGCTGCCAGCAGCTCGATACCGACTTTGTCGGTGACCATGTAGGCGAAGTTCAGACCCAGTTGAGTGTCGGAGTCCAGGGTTGCCTTCAGGCCTGCTTGCGGCGCGCCACCAATCTTGATGTCGCTGCTGCTTTCCTGCGGATCAACGGTAATGGCGCCCGCACGCACGATGATGTCGCCAGCCTCGTAAGCCTGGGCAAAGGGGGCGGCGACGGCCAGGGCCAGCAGGGAAGCGCTGAGGGTCTTGCGGATCATAGGAGAACTCCATCCAGATGTTCTGTATCGACTGCCGGCGATGCTAGAGGCCGCGCGCTGGGGATGCGTTGACGCAGCTCAAAGGATGGCGGGCGCGCGTTGAGATGTTGCAAAACTCTCATTCGGAGATGATAATTCTTCTCCTTTGAGAAGGCCCCCTATCGTCGAGGACGCCCCCGCATGACCCCCACACCGCTCCGCCTGCTGGCGGCCGCGCTGGCGCTGACCAGCCTGCCGCTGGCTGCGGCCCCGCTGGACGCCGCGCTGGACGAGAGCCAGCGCCTGGCCGCCGAGGCCAAGGCCTCCCAGGCGCGCGTCGCCGCGCTGGACGATGCCAGCCAGAAGATGCTCAACGACTACCGCGCCGCCCTGCAGCAGGCCGAAGCGCTCAAGGGCTACAACACCCAGTTGCGCGAGCTGGTCGCGGCGCAGCGCGAGGAACTTGCCGGCTTCCAGCGCCAGCTCGACGGCATCGAGCGCACCCAGGAAGCGGTCGCCCCGCAGATGCGCCAGATGGTCGAGGTGCTCGGCGAGTTCATCGCCGCCGACCTGCCGTTCCTCCCCGAGGAGCGCCGCGACCGCCTCGAGCAGCTGCAGGAACTGCTGCCGCGCGCCGACGTCAGCCTGGCCGACAAGTACCGGCGCATCCTCGAGGCCTACCAGATCGAGAGCGACTACGGCCGCAGCCTGGAAGCCTGGCGCGGCGAGCTGGTCCAGGACGGCGCTGCGCCGCGCAGCGTCGACTTCCTGCGCCTGGGGCGCAGCATGCTCTATTACCAGAGCCTCGACGGTCACGAGAGCGGCTGGTGGAACCCGCAGGCGCGCGCCTGGCAGGCACTCGACGGCGAGCACCGCCGCCCGCTGCGCCAGGCCATCGCCATTGCCCGCCAGCAGCAGTCGCCGCAATGGCTGGAACTGCCGGTGAAGACCCTGGCCGAGGAGCGCGCCCGATGAACCGTCTGTTGTCCCTGATCCTGCTCGCCGCGCTGCCGCTGTTCGCCCGCGCCGAGTTGCTCAACCCCGACCAGTTGCTCGAACGCATCCGCAGCGAGCGGGTCAGCGAGCAGCAGGCCATGCAGCAGCGCGAGCAGCAGTTCCTCGCCGAGCGTGCCGAACAGGCCCGTCTGCTCGCCGAGGCGCGCGCCACGCTGGCCGTGCAGGAGGCCGAGGCCGCGCGGCTGAAGGCCGAGTTCGAGCGCCAGGAGCGCGAGCTGGCCGCACAGGAGCAGCTGCTCGCCCAGCGCGTCGGTCATCTCGGCGAGCTGTTCGGGGTGATCCGCCAGAGCGCCGGTGATGTCGCCGGCCACTGGCAGGACAGCCTGCTCAACGCCCAGTACCCCGAGCGTCTCGCCACCCTGCGCCGTCTGGCCGAAAGCCGCAGCCTGCCGGGCGCCGATGACCTGCAGAACTACTGGATGCTGCTGCTCGAAGACCTCGCCGCCAGCGGCCGCATCGAGCGCCTGAGCCTGCCGGTGGTGGCCGCCGACGGCACCCGCAGCGAGCGCCAGGTGCTGCGCGTCGGCGCCTTCTCGGCCTATGCCGACGGCCAGTTCCTGCGCTACGACGCCGATGCCGGCCAGCTGCTGGCGCCGCCGCGCCAGCCGTCCGGCCGTGGTCTGGTCGAAGATTTCGCCGCCAGCGGCGAGGCGCTCGCGGTGCTGCCGGTCGACCCGACCCGCGGCACCCTGCTGGAGCAGCTGCAGCGCGCGCCGAGCCTCTGGGACCGCGTCCAGCAGGGCGGGCTGGTCGGCGGGGTGATCCTCGTCCTCGGTGCGCTCGGCCTGCTGCTGGCGCTCTGGCGGATGGTCTGGCTGGCCGGCGTCAACCGCCGGGTGCAGGCGCAGATGCGCGACCTGGCCACCCCGCGCGCCGACAACCCGCTGGGCCGGGTGATCGGCGTGCTCGGCGACAAGCCGCAGCTGGCCGACCTGGACACCCTCGAACTCAAGCTCGACGAGGCGATCCTCCAGGAAACCCCGCCGCTGGAGAAGGGCCAGGGCCTGCTCAAACTGCTCGCTGCGGTGGCGCCGCTGCTCGGTCTGCTCGGCACCGTGACCGGGATGATCGTCACCTTCCAGGCCATCACCCAGTCCGG
>RRZT010439753.1_pt1 | contig 24779 bp, 25 predicted proteins | sample 2165551 | NCBI WGS metagenome assembly RRZT01 (sample SAMN10456910, study PRJNA506462) | wastewater metagenome | biome: wastewater; feature: sludge; material: wastewater sludge; isolation source: wastewater sludge with Escherichia coli K12::gfp cells carrying plasmid... | place: USA: Moscow, Idaho... | reverse complement strand
TCAAGCAGACAGTTCCAAATGCGAGTGTCTGGATTTTAAACGTTCCGGATACGTTGAAAAATCTTCTCCGTTTACGTGCGATTAGTTTGTCTAAGCCGACTGTGCCAGAGTATTTTGTTTTGGGTAGAGTCAGGATGCGCTTAGGTTACCACTGGAGGCCTGTCTTTATCCCTAGGCAGCTCACCCCGAGTAATCCGAGCTATGCCTGTTGCCCTGATTGTTTCTCAGTCATTAATGATGATACAGGCGAACCAATACTGTCATCAACTGCTGAGGACGTTTTGTTAAAAACGCAAAGATTCTGCAAAAAATGCAAAGCAGCCTTATGGACGCTTTATCACCCTAAACAGGTGAAGTCACATAAGGAGTTGGTTTTTTCAGCTATGCAGCAGATTCCTTCAATTGGTGAGAAAACTGCCGATAAACTCTTACGCATCTTTGGTGAGGATTTACTTGGCTCGATGTTAGAGGATAACGTCTATGAGTTCATCAACCTGATGGATGAAAAAGGCGAGTTAATTTTTAGTGATAACCAGGCAACCAGGATGGAGCGTGCAATGGCCAAGAACGAGTTTTCTTTTGGTCATGGTGGCTACCAACCAACAGAGTTTATCAAGCGTTATCTGCCTCAGAACTTTTTTGACCTGCTTGTGGTTGACGAAGGACATGAGTTTAAAAACGCTGGATCAGCTCAAGGTCAAGCCTTTGGCGTTTTGACTCAGAAATGTCGCAAGACATTGCTTTTAACTGGGACTTTGATGGGGGGCTATGCAGAGGATATTTTTTATCTGCTATGGCGTTTAAACCCCTCTAGGATGATCTCTGATGGCTTTATTTATCGCAAGGGTCTAGGTGGCGCTGCAATGTCATTTAATCGCGCTCACGGCGTGTTAAAAGACGTTTATAGAAAGCCTGCTTTTGAGGACGGTGACTCTCATCGTACTTCACGAGGTCGCCAGGTCGTTCATCGTGTGAATAAAGCACCAGGCTTTGGCCCAAAAGGAATTATGCGGTATGTGGTGCCTATTACGGCCTTTTTAAGACTCAAAGACATTGGTGAGGGTATTTTGCCTGCCTACAAGGAGCATTTCCTCAGTGTCAATATGTCTGAGCCTCAGCAAGCCTACTATAACTTGATGCAACAAAAGCTCAAGGATGCTTTGGTCAATGCGCTACGTGGCGGCGATCATAGTTTGCTTGGGGTGGTTTTAAATGCGTTGCTTGCTTGGCCTGAGTGCTGTTTTAGGCCAGAGGTTGTTAAGCATCCGCATAAAAAAATTGTTTTAGCTGATATGCCAGAGATCTTTGATAACAATACTCCAACGCCCAAAGAGGAGATGTTTATCGAACTGTGCAGAAAAGAGAAGGCTAAAGGTCGTCGTGTTTTGGGTTATACGGTTTACACCGGCACTCGGGATACGACAACGCGGATTGAGTCTTTGCTCAAAGTTAATGGTCTAAAAGTAGCTGTATTGCGATCAACCGTTAAAGCGGAGAAGCGTGAGGATTGGTTACTTGACCAGGTAGATCGTGGTGTTGATGTTGTTCTGACAAATCCAGAACTTGTGAAAACAGGGCTGGATATGCTGGCTTTCCCTTGTATTGTCTTTTTGCAAAGTGGCTACAACGTTTATACCTTGCAGCAAGCATCAAGAAGAAGTTGGCGTATTGGGCAAAAAAATGATGTAGATGTCTTTTTCTTGGGCTATGAGCAAACAGCACAGATGTCGTGCCTAGAGTTAATGGCCAAAAAAATAGCTGTTTCTCAATCCACATCAGGTGACATACCGGACTCCGGCCTGGACATACTAAACCAAGGTGGAGATTCAATTGAAGTGGAATTGGCTAAGCGTTTAGTAGCTTGATTTCACTCCCCTACCCCGGCTTTTGCCGGGGTTTTTTTATATAGTGTGGCCGAGGACACAATAAAAACCCGAGAAAGCTACTTAAAATTAGCATCATGACTGTATTTAAGTAAATTAGCTTTTTGTAAAAACTTTGCAGGCATTTAAAATACGTAGACCGTAATCCTATGATAGATGAGCAAAAATGAGTAAAACAACCTCTGAAAAAATGATAGGAACTATCAAGTGGTTTGATAGAAAGAAAGGATTTGGGTTTATCGCTGTAAAAGGCGAAGATGATTGCCATCTTGGCTCTCATGCAATTACAGGATTAACCTATCCTGAGCCGGGTGAGGTAATTTATTTTGAGATTAAAAAAAACTCAAAAGGCAGCACAGCTATCAATGTCTCCTTTCCTAATAGACCGCAAGGTCAGCAGATGCCGAGCCAGCCGGTTCCTTTGGACAAAATGGCCTGCAAGCATTGTGGAAAACACATTACCCCTAGAATTATTGCCCGCAACGGTCAGCCGCAGCGCTCGATATGTCCATTTTGTGGTTCAACGGTGAAATACTTTGGACTCTGGCAGCAATTAACTATGGTGGCCTTGGCTGTATTGTTTATTCTAGGTTATTTTTTATTTTACAAACGTTAGCAGGTCTGTGTGTAGTGGGTATTGGGTTTGTACCAACGATAAAGCCTTCGTTTTATTTTGAAAAGGTATCAGGCTTCTTCGAGTACCTGTATTTCAATATGAAGTCCGGCTGCTGTCGCCATATTCACCAGTGCATCGAGGCCAAACAGATTGATCTTGCCACGCATCAAGTCGGATATACGCGGTTGAGTCACACCAAAAAGCTTAGCAGCTTGTGCTTGGCTCATCTCTGTTCGAACAAGATGATTTTTAAGCGCTGTTAATAAGACTGAGCGCAATTTCATGTTTTCAGCTTCTTCAGGAGTATCTTCAATCGCATCCCAAACGTTGGTGAATTGTTGTTTGCTCATTGTCCTAACTCCTTTAATAAATTGCGGTAGCGTTTGGTGGCCAAGTCTAAATCAGGCTTGCTAGTCTTTTCTGTTTTCTTTTTAAAACAGTGAAGAACATAGATAGCATGAGCAAACTTAGCAACGTAAATGACCCGAAACGCTCCAGCAGTATCTCGAATCCGAATCTCTTTTACGCCTTTACCCACAGTACTCATAGGCTTCCAGTCATCTGGTTCATATCCATTCTGTACCTGGTCAAGTTGATGACCGGCCTCGCGCTTGGCTGAAAGCGGAAAAGCACGCAAGTCATCCAAGGAGCTACCTAGAAACTCGACGATGGGCTTAGAATCTGTCATGCAAAGATTATACAAATTTTTGTATAAATTTGGAAGCTATCTCAAGAAACAATCAGGCAAGCGGGAGGCATAATTACTCTTTCTTGACTTATCTACCCTTAAGCATCATCAGCAGCAATAAACTCATCCTCTGAACCGTGATCACTTTCATGACAATAATCTGCCGGGGGGGATTGGTCTGCGGGATCAAGCCAGCTTTTTGCTCCGCAGTACTGGCAGATGAATGGTGTCTCTTTTACCTTGTTATTTTGTTGTTCATGACTCATGCCTGCTCCTTAAAAAGAAAAGTCAGTATGAAGAAATTTTTTATTATGATGAAGCTTTCAAACCGTCCTATCTGAATTACCCTAGCGTCCAGACATTTTTCCAAACAGCCCTCTCACAGCCTCTTGTAAATCTGCCGGTAAGATCACCATCTTGGCATTTTGTGATTGTCCCAACTCTTGCATGGCCATGATGTATTTTTCGCCTAGCAAGAAAGTCATAGCAGTGGGATTGTCTCCCATTGCCTTATTAACCCGACGGATAGCCTCTGCGCTGGCCTCGGCCATCATGACTTGCGCATCAGCATCGCGTTTGGCCGACTCTAGTCGGGCTTCAGCTTCTAAAATGGCTGATTGCTTAGCACCTTCTGAGCGCGTCACCATCGCTTTGCGCTCACGCTCAGCAGAGGCTTGCATCTCCATTGCTTTTTGCATGGAAGCTGAGGGTTTGATGTCTTGAATTTCAACTGACTTTACAGTCAAACCCCAGTCAATTGCCTCGTCTGCAATGCTTTCACGCAAACGCACCTTGATCTTATCGCGTGAGGATAGCGCCTCATCCAACTCCATTTCACCTACGATAGAGCGTAGTGTCGTCATAATGAGGTTACGGATAGCTTCAGAAAAGTCTGTTACCCCATAAACTGCTTTTACCGGGTCAGTCACCTTGATAAAGGCAATCGCATTCGTAAGAATGACCGCGTTATCGCGGGTGATAACCTCTTGCTCTTGCACATCCAGGATTAAATCCTTTGTCACCAAGCGATAAGCTACAGCAGAAAAAATAGGGTTAATAACCCCTAAGCCTGGCTTTAGCGTGGTCTGATATTTGCCTAGACGCTCGACAATCCACTCTTCCCCTTGAGGAACGATACGTATGCCTTTGAAAAGGACAAATCCAAAAACACCAATGATTACAAATGTTACTAATAATCCACCCATCTCTAACCTTCTTTCCTTTATCTCATTTAACAGAACTTACCCTAACCCAATGCCCTTCGATAGCAATAATTTTGACGCAAGAACCTGCTTGAATAGACTCATCTGCGATGCAAGGCCAAGTTTCAAACCCCATGATTGGCTTCTGAAATCGTACCTCTCCACGAGTAAATGGTGTAACTTCAGATACCAGTACTCCCAACTCCCCCGCTAAGCCACTTTGAGCTGTGCCAACTTGTGTAACAAGCTTTTTTCGATGAAAAAATCCAAACCAGACCAGCGTAAAAGAAAGAGAAAAAACTAACCATAGCCACATTTGAGAAATGAGGCTAATAGAGCCTGAGCCCGTTACGAGTAAAACTAACCCTACCGAGATAGCTCCTACACCAAACCAAATAATGAAAAAAAACGGTGCAGCTATTTCCACTGCGGCAAGTGTAAATCCTAAAATAACCCAATGCCACCATTCAATAAGCATGCTCCCCCCTTAGTGTCATTAATTATCAAACTCAAACTCTACCTTGCCGTTTAATAAGCGTAAGCCCGCACTGAATGTTTTGCCAGCCTTACTTTTGAAGCCAAAAACAGGCGCTAAGGTACCTGTGCTGAGTAAAGATTCAGCCTCTTTATCTGACAGAGGACGCCTTGCAATTTCCTTCCAGAGCTTAAAATCACCTTTCTCGCAAACATACTGCGGATAGTCCCCGCCTTTAACTAGCATCTTTGAGCCACACTTAGGACAAGGTGCATTTAGCCTGGTCAAGTTAGAGTTATCTTGATTAGGTGCCTTGGGTGTCGTATCAAAATCGAACACAACCTTGTAATCCTCAGAAAACTTTAACGCCATCGAAAACGATTTACCTGTTTTGCTCACAAAGCCGGACAGCACCGCCGTTTTACCATTCGCAAGCAGGGTTTTGATCTCTTTATCACTGAGCGGACGCTGTGCGATTGTTTTCCAGATCACAAAGCTGCACCCTTCTTTTGAGCATCCAACTGCTTTGACTCGATCCTGCAAAGCTGACTTGCAAAGCGGACAAGACTCTTTCATGAGTCCTTTTCCCCCGCCTGCACTGCTTGGCTGCATGGCGGGTAATGTAGCGGCACGCTCGCGGATGATTGAGATAATATTCTCAGTCATCGCGGCAATTTCAGCCATGAATGCAGCGCGGCTGTGTTTGCCTTTTTCAATGTAAGAGAGTTTTTGCTCCCATTCCCCGGTCATTTGAGGCGAGCAAAGTGCAGCAATGCCGTTTTGTTCAAGAAACTGTACCAGCTCCATACCTTTGCTTGTTGGAACAAGGTGCTGTGCTTTGCCTTCTCGCTTTATGTACGGCTCTTTGGGCTGGCCTTTACCGTCTTTGGCATTCAGTAATCCCTCAATGATGGCCGCTCTTGTCGCGGGTGTTCCAAGCCCTTTTGCCTCAGACTTCATGAGTTCGCGTAAAGATTCGTCCTCGATGAGCTTACCCGCGCCTTCCATAGCGCCAAGCAGTGTTGCCTCCGTGTAGCGTGCAGGCGGTTTGGTTTTTCCGGCCTTGGCTTCAACTGAAACAGTTTGAACAGCTTCACCCGGGTTTAAAATGCAAAGCGCTGGCGTATCCTCTGCCTCAGTCTCTTCTGGTGTTTGTCCATAAACCTCTAGCCAACCAGGTGAAACCAGTACCTTGCCGGATGATTTGAAGGTATGTGCATTGACAATCGTGGTGCGTGTTGTGATTTGCGATTGTGCTGCCGGGTAGAATGCTGCGATAAAACGACGAACAACCATGTCGTAGATCTTGCTCTCGTCAGCATCCAGCCCTGTTGGAATAGAGCCGGTCGGAATAATGGCAAAGTGGTCAGATATTTTACTGTTATCAAAAATCCGTTTAGTGGGTTTAATCCAATCGCTTTCAATGGCCTTTTTAGCATAAGCCTCAAAAGGCGTGCCAGCGAACATACCCATAATCTGCTTAACCTTTGGAACATAGTCCTCGGGCAAAGCGCTGGCATCGGTTCTTGGGTAGCTGGTTGCTTTGTGTTTCTCATAAAGCGCCTGGGCTATGTCCAGTGTCTTTTTAGCTGAAAACTTAAAGCGTTTATTGGCTTCCCGCTGCAAGGTAGTTAAATCAAAAAGTTTCGGTGGGCTGCTAGAGCTAGGTTTGGATTCGTCTTTAACGCTACTTGGATGGCATCCCTGGCAGGCTTGGACGATGGTCTGAGCATCAGCTTCCTTAAAAAAGCGGTTTCCGCCCTCTTCTTCGCCCTGCTCTGCCTTAGCCTGTGGGTTGATCCATTTGCCAAGATACTGGCCGGCCTGGGCTTGAAATAAGCCCTGTATCTCCCAAAAACTCTGCGGTTTGAACGCTTTAATCTCCATTTCACGATGCACTAAAATCGCCAGCGTAGGTGTTTGCACCCGGCCTGCACTCATGACCTGGCGTTCTTGCGTCTGTCTGCTGCGTAACTGAGATATGCCACGACTACCATTAATGCCGATCAGCCAGTCTGCCTCACTGCGGCATTTTGCAGCGTCGGCCAGACGGTCAAACGCTTGGGCAGGCTTCATAGATCGGTACGCTTCCCGGATGGCCTCGGTTGTCATGGATTGTATCCACATGCGTTTCATGGGTTTATGAATGCCTGCACATTCGATAATCAGCCGAAAAATCAGCTCCCCTTCCCTTCCCGCGTCGCAGGCATTGACGACTTCACTCACGTCTTGCCGATTGAGTAGTTTTTTAACCAAGTTAAATTGAGATTTTGTTTTAGTAATCGGCTGCAACTCAAAGGCTTTGGGAATAATAGGCAAGCTGTCTAAGTCACGTCCGCTTGTCGATGCCTCTGAAGAAGTAATTTCAACTAAGTGGCCAATGCCACTGGTCACAATCATTGTGTCGGATTCTAGCCAGTCCTCTTTCCTTGAACAGCCACCAAGGGCACTGGCAATTTCCCGGGCGACGGAAGGTTTTTCAGCGATGATTAAGGTTTTAGACATGTCTGCTACCTGGAACTTGTTTGATTTATAGGTGACGCCAAACGATGCTTTAGGGCATTAGGTGTCAATGTCTCTTAAATCATGCCTGCGCATCTTCGATTAGCAACATGAGGTGAGTATTCAAGGGTTTATTCATCTATATCCCCTTGTGAAATTCCGCCACAAGCATCTATCAAACCAGCAATCGCTACGCGTAATTGTTCAGCGGCCAAGAAAAAATCCGTTTCTTCTTTGTGGCGCTGATCGTCATGCGAGTCTTGCTTGTCAGATTTTTCGTGAAACTTAATGCTTTTGATTAAAAATTGGCTGGTCAATACAAAGCTAAGATTTTCCCCGTAACTTATTGCGAGCTTGGCCGGTAGTTTTCCGCTGCGAATTTGTTTTTTCACATCCTCGTTGTCAAGATTCCAATCTTTAAATGTCACAGTTGGCTTTTGCTCTGAAGGCTCATAAAGCTCGCAAGCCTGGTCAATCGTAAAACCCTCTGAAATTTTGCCGTCATCGAGCCATTCGATCATTCTGGCTTGCACAGAATCGACCGCTAAAAAAGGCGCAATGCCCACATCTGGACAGGTTTTCATCAAGAAATGCACAAACTCATCGGCTTTTTTAGCGCTGCCGGTATCCACTGCCAAAAGACCCGCTTCTATGTCTAACCATCCCCAAGTGTAGGACGACTTGGAGAATGCCTTGGGCAGCATTTCTTCTATAACCTGCTCTTTAATGGCCTTTTTATCTTTCTTGCCTAATGTATAGCCTTTATCTTGTTCTATTTTTTTAAGCCGTTTCGTGAGTTCTTCTTGAATGACTGACGTAGGTAATATTTTTTGGTCAGACATCATTCGGATTAAAGCATGGCTGGATTTTTTGATTAACAGCTCATCTTCATCAAAGGCAGGCAAAGCCTTACACCAGCCCATCGTATTGGGTTCGCTTGATTCGCATTTTCGTGCTTTTTGCTGGCTGAGCTGCTGAGCTATAGCCGTTAAATCAATCTGATCGCTTTCGATTAAATGATATAGATAAAGATTTTTAAACATATCCGTTTCCCTAAAATTTGACAAACACGCTTTTCAGTAGCACCATTAAATTGACCCGTTTTCTAAATAGGGGGGAGTCATGAAAGTTTTTAATAAAAAAATCATTAGATTTGCTTGCGCTATGTCCGTACCGGCCTTGATGGGACTCGCTCTCGGCTTCGTCAATGGCAGTGTTCTTCTTGGCTTGTCTTTTTTTGCTATTGTCGGAATAGTTGGCTGTATAAGCATTTTGCAAGTACCAGGTGGTTTTCAATGGTGGAATGAAGAAGATTCTGCTTCTTTTAAGAGCCCTGATTACTTTACAGATCCCGCTTACCGTTCTCTTTCTTGCAATATCTACCATGATGATTAACTCTTAACTACCTCCTCCTATGGAGGAGGTAAAGTTTGCTCATGTCTTATTTTTTCCGGTCTTTTCCTGACTGATTTTTGTCTCCAAACTTGTTCAGATCTCTTTCGAGATCCTCCCTCTGCTTTAAAATTTCCTTAATTTCTTCAGCTTTTTTATTAACCTGTTGATGGCCACTTGTACCTTGCGGATTGTCATTTAGACTTTGCAAGAAAGGTTGTTCATTTGTTTTCTTTACAAATGCCTCTTGCGTTCTTGTAATCTCTTTCTGTATCCCGCTATTAATAGCTCCTTGTGCTGTAGAAACTTTCGATTTCTGTTCTTCCCATTGCTGTTGAAGTTCAGATTTCGTACTACTATTAGACGTCGGTATCGTAGGATTAGATGTTGGCATCGTAGGAGATGATGAATGGGAGGTCATGCCATGTTCTCCATGCGTCATACCGCCACCATCTGAACCTCTCAACGTAGATCTAGGTAATGCAGGTGGCGAAAGTGGCTTGTTATCGCTAAACGTAGAGGCTGCGGTTAAGCCACTATTTGAACCAGAGTTCAATGATGTTGGCGGTGTATGGTCGATCACCCTGTAGTCTCGGCTATTGACTAATTCGTTAGCATGGCTACGTACATAGTCTCTGACCATTTGCTGCCGGTCTTCCAAGCTCTTGGAACCGTCAAAGCCTCCTCTTTCAGCAATGTATTGCGCCAATTTATTGTTATAGTTGCTAGAGGCTTGCGTACCGCGTGCTGAGGCAATTTCAGCCGCTTGCTGATAGAGCTTGGCGTCTGCAAAGTCTCGTTGTGCAGAGGCACGTAACTGCATACCTTCATTAAAGGAGCTTTCAATGCGATGTGCCGCTTCTCTATTGGTGCGCTTGAATTCCTGAAACTCGTTACTCTTGATGAGGGAGTCCAGTGAAGAGAAAGTTTGTTTATGTGAATCCCTTGTGCCAGCCGTCGTATTTACGCCAGAATTTGCACTTGCAGAGTCTAAATTCGCAAGACTGCCTTGGAATCCAACATTGGCTGAAACACCTGCTTTTGTTGGTGTCCCAACGGCCATATTTGGAATATTATCTTTTGACTGTGAACCTGCTGGAGCAGGTAGATTGGACTGCGTTGCCTGAGCAGAGGATTGGGAAGGAATGTTACTGCCCTTTTGACCAGGAGCGCTGGTTTTTGGAAGTCCTGCACTTGCACCTGCGCTGAGTTCATTTCTAGCGTTAGAGTCTGTTCTGACATTTACTTGATCTGAATACTGATGGTCTCTGTTTGAGCTTGTTTCTGCCCCCTCACCAAAGTCTTTACTCTCTCGTTTTCCAAAACCTGATCCTTCATTCGTACCCGTAGCTACCGAGAAGCCATGAACATTTGCTTCTGACTTAGACCGAGCGAAAGACTCTTCAGCGGACTGCATTTTTTTCTCAGCAGACTGCAAAGATCTGGATGATGTTTCTTTTTCAGTCTGTCCGTAACTTTCATTTGTTCCCAAACTAACATCCATGGAGGACATGCGCTGTTGTGCAGCTAAGAAGGTGCCATCAGCCCGGGTGGTGGTTGTACCAAAACCGTCGGTTGTTGTGAGAATGAGCGGTGAATTTCTTGTTGGTGAAATGGATTGCTGATCCATCGAAACATTACCCACATTAACATTACCGCTGGCAGCCGCACCCCAAACACCGGCACCTGCCCCGCCAATGAGCCCGGAAACCATGCTTGAGAGCTTGTTCATACCAAAGACCACACCAGCGGCCAAGATTGGAACAGAGACAACGAGCCAGCCCACCAAGGCCAATTCAGACACAGTTCCACTATAAAGTGGATCTGCTGTTGTCAATGTCAGTGCGGTTGGTTCTGCCCCAGCGGCCTTACAAAACCCGCCCACATACGCGGCTGATTGCGCCTGCTTTGCATAATGCAAGCCAGAGAAGTAATTAACCACGGCGTAAAGTGGTGGCCACATGGCCAGCCATAGCAAGGTTAAAGCGTAATTCTTGAGTAAATCCATTGATGTTTTGCCGCTAAAGAGCAGCACCACCAGTATGACCAGTGGGAAACAGAAATACATCACAGCCTCAATATTGTTGCGAATCATCGGCAAAGCCTCTTCGGCCAGCTTACCTGACGAAACTTGCTGTGCGTTGAGCTGCGCAATACTCTGTGCGCGGGTTAAACCGATAATGACCGATGAAGTATCGCCAGAGCGTTGTGCTGCCAGCACGTCCGACTCATAGAGGGCATTGATTAAGCCATTTTGTCTCACAAGATCGGCTGCATTAGCGGCTGCGGAGGCGATTTGAGTTGAGGTATAAGCTTTGATAATACTAGGCTCTATTTCTGAGAAATTATTATCTTTTACATAGTTGGCAAGCTGTGCATTTGAGCGCAAAGCGATATTTTTGAGCATGTGCTCAGTTTGTGCGCCCATGCGTGAATCAAGGTCAGCATAGACATCTGGACAAGGTTTAGCCTCTGCTGGCGTACTTGTACTCAAATAAGAGAATCGAGCGGGATTCGTTTTTGAAAGCTTTGGCCAAATATCTTTCTCACAGGCTAGATCTTCAATCTTGATGAACTGCTGTGCAACATCATAATAAGTGCAGTTTTTGAGAAAATTGACCATATCCATCCTAAAGGCTGGATCACCAAACACACTTTCTCGTGTGTTCTTGACTAACTTGGCACCAAACATCAAGCCGTGTTTGCCATAGTTCAACTCTTCGTCCAGGCTAACACCTGCTGGCGGAATGGTCTGAACCGCTGTTTCAAACAGCTCTGTCATGGTATTGCCAATGCTACTGATCACGCTGGCCTGTGCCGCCAGCCCCCAGGGAACATTATCAACAACAACAGTGGCCTGATTACCGATTTTATCGACGATCTGAACAGAGCTTTTAGGAACAAAGAGAATGATATAGATGAGGCTGACCGAAACAAGCCACATCAACCCTTGATGGTTCTGCGGTTTGAGCGCATAGGCCAAAAAAGCAAATAAAAAACCAATCACTAATACAGCAGCAATGATTGACTTAAAATCATCCCCGCCAGAGATGGCCGCAATGGCATTGAACACACCAGAGAGCGCATCTACATTGCCATAGCCATATATTTCATAACCGCCTGCCATGATCTTGTCCTTTTTAACCTTTGAATGACAATGCGTTGATATATTCTTGTGGCAAGCGAGTTCGGAAATTGTTTTCCATCTCACGCACCTCGTCTGCAACGGTCTTGAGTGTTGTCATTCGGTTCTCTGCCAGATTGCGTTCCTGGTTCAGCGCAAAGACCGCTTTTTCAGCATTGCCTAAGTGATGTCTGAGTGTCTCAGACTGCACACCGATAAGCTGTCCACTGATATTTTGCGCACCACCAGAGTATTTAATAGCCCGGTTTAGAATTGCGCTGGCGTACTCAATGGCAATGTAGTCAATGAGCTTGGCCATGATGGCGCTGGCATTGTTCGAGGCTATCGGCCCTTGTGCATTGCTCAAAGTGTTTGCAACCGCTAAAAAGCGATAAACCGGAACGGAGGTATTGTTGATGAAGTTGATTTCACTTTGCGTTACCGCCGAACCCGTAGCAATCTTGTTTGAAATGGTATCCAGATAGGTCTTCACTGTTTGAGAAATGCTGACCATCGTGTAATCTGCAACAGAGCAATCGGTATCCGTATTGTTGATGAGCTTAACCACCACGGTATCATCGCTATTGCCCTCCCCTTTTAAAATGTCTTTAACTGAGGTAATGGTCGGTGGGCAGGTTTTTGGGAAGGTATTACCATCGGCAGAGGGTGGATAAACCGTTGTGCCAGTAATGGAGATAATCAGGTTAATGTCCTGTGTGTCCAGGTGCTTCATCGTGGACAAAGCCTTAAACATCAGATTACCTTCGAGTCGCTTTAGATTGTCCTTGTCGCCCTGAAGAGCCGCAGAAACCTCACTGCTTTTACGACAACGCCGGTCGGCTTCATCAGCGTCCATAATGGCGTGTCCAATCGTGCGGCATGTATCAGTAGCATTGATGCCTAGTTTCTCTCCAACTGTTCCCACTATGGTCTTGGCGGCTTCGCAAGAATTGATGTTTTTAATGTTCTGTAAGTGCTGGAGTCCCTGGAACCATTCAGAGGTGCTGCCTAGCAAGGGCTCCACTGACTTGAGCGCCATTTGAAACATCAAGCCGGGAATGGCGCTTGTGATGTTTTTAAGCATGTCCTTGAGCTGATCTGCACTGATAAAGCTGAAGCTTCCCCCAAAGGCATCAATACCGCCGCAAGAGCCTCGAATATAGGGCGCTTGTGCATTCCAGATATTGTAAGTTTTGCTGGGCGTGCGCATGTAAAGCGAGCCACCTGTAAAGGTGTTCATTGCCTGCCCTTTGAAGGCTTGCGGCATGGTGACATTGCCAATGGCGCCCATTTGGTTAAAAAGCGCATTAGCCTGTGCTTCCAAAGACTCTGCAAAAGTATGCTCAGACAGTGAAAGTGCAGTAACAAAAATGAGGGTTTTAAGCTTTGGCGTTTTCATAAAAACCTTCTTTTTTTAAGGCTGAATCTCGGGTAAGGGAAGTTTGGGTGTTGCGATATTGCTTGCAGCCATTCTTGGGCTGGTTAGGGCAAAGAGTCGATCCAGCAGCCCCATTTCATTCATGACGCCATAAGCGACGGGCATGATCTTTTGCTCTGCCGGGATAGCCAAAAATAAAGCTGGCGTTGATTCGATACCCAGGTTTTTACTCATGCCGTTATCCATTTTTGGCGATGGGAACTCAGGCAAACTGCCACCGTCTAGCGTGATGGGAAATATTTTGATGCCCGTGGCCATTGACAGGCCGGACACAATGGGGGACATAGCGTGACAATAGCTACAATCGCTCCTAAAGAAGAAAAAAAGCACTGACGTTTTTGCAAGATGGTCGATCATCTCGCGCTTTTCTGACTCGTACTGGCGCTCTTTAACCTTCATGCCGATAGGATTAACCGGATTTTGCTGCGTAAAATCCATATAGGGGTTTGCCCAAACGACGCGCTGAGCAACATCTGAAAGGTGTGACGCAGCCATGACCTCCCGAGTTTGAAGATCTTGCAACAAAGTGACGTTTTCGACGGTGGGGTTTATCAAGGCAATTTTTCGTTGATCTTCAATGCGTTTTTTAAAAGCCTCGAACTTGGCCAAGTCTTTTTCACGCTGACTATTGACCGTTTTAGGCTGGGGCTTGTCAATCGTTTGAGGCTTGGTTAATCGCTCCGGGTCTTCGTACCAGAACCAGCCCTGGCCTTGCTTGGTGTCTGACTTGGCATCGAAAAATGGTTTTTTATTGAGCCAATCCTCTGTGGTGAAGTAATCACCATCAGGATCAGGTTCGCTGTAGGCGGGCTGCGCCTGTAAAAAGAACGCGCAACCCAAGCCAAGAAGTAGTAGACCGGTGAGGTATTTCATTTGTCCAGTATCCATTCAAATTGAGGGTCTGCTGGCAAACCGCCATTTAGGCAGTAATTCATTGCGTAAGCGGCTGTGCGTGTTTGAGCAGGCATCGTCTTGCCTGCCTTAAGATCTGCATCCACAACATTGTCTTGGGTGTTTTTAACTGTAAATCTTGCGCAACCTTTTTCTGACAATAAATGAAGGCGTTCAACGTCGACCAAGATGGGTGAGCTACTTTTGAAGGCTTTTCCCCAATTAGAATCCGCTTTGACGGGGATGAAGCCGTAAGCCTTTCCTTGCGTCATCGCAATCCCTAGGAGCGGTTGAATGCTGTCAATCTCAATACGGTTTTGAGCAAATGCCGTACAAGACAGGACAGAGAGCAGCAGGCTAAAACCTATTTTGTAGCGGGTGTGCATTTACCTTCTCCAAAATAACAATCTGCAACGCCACCCTTTCTGCTTTCAGCGGGGTTTACAGGTTGAATAGGTTGTAATTTGACCTCATCGAAAAACTTACTTAAATCCATCTTTGAAAAGTCTATTTTTTGTAATTCCTCGGGTGAGAAACCGGCACAGTCCATAGATTTGTTAATTTGAGCACCGCCTTGCTCATTGATTAGACGTGATAACCGGCTGTTAAAACAGCAATACCGATAGGTTCTTACAAGACACGTCCTAATGACGGGCAAACGCTTGGTACAGCTAGCATCCGTAAAGACGCATAGGTCTGAGTCACGTTTCATTGCGAGCAGTTTTTCAGGTACTTCACATTGAATGAGTTGCGATAACTGCTGGACAGCGATAGAAATAGCAAAGGCGTATGGGTTAAGCTGTCCGAGCCACAAGCCAATATCCCAACCCATGCCTGTGCTGATAAAGCCTTGGCTGAAGGTTGTCAGAAATGAGGATACGTTGCTCCCCACAAAAAGCGGGTCAAAGGCATAGTTAGACAAGGCCATTGAAGCGCCATAATAAACACCGTTTGAGACAACAAAATCGGTGAATTGGCTTCTTCCAACACCGGCTTTATTGCAGCAATTGACTAAGCCAAAGAGCTTCTTATCACAAGAGTCTTTTGTACCCTGAAAAAGTCGGAAATTATTTTGGTCAAGATAAGTACCGGCCTCTCGATTGACTTCGAGGTATCCCATTGCCACGGCAAAATCTTTGTCTGGTTCATATTTTGACGACCAATTAGCCGCTGTTTTTTCATCCTTAAAGGTGCGTCCTGCACAATTTGCAACAGGGGTCGTGCGAGTAGAATCAAAAGTGATACAAGAAAACGGGAATCTCACTGCTGTACAAAATTGCGGGTCAAATGGATCTCTATCTATGCACTCAGGTTCGGAAGACTTCGGTGTGCAACTACCAAACCGAGGTTCATTACAATCGCTTTTATCACTGAGTTCAACGCAATTAAAACTGTTACTCCACAACCAGCAAGGTCTAGTCACCGCTAAGCCGTTGATGATCTTTGTGCTGTTTTTATCCAGACAGATTGAGCCTGAGCCTACTACACGCTCACATTTATCAAGTCTGCCCGATGTTGCCCCTTCTCCCGGGTGACTATTATCGCCATCAGGCAGTAGCTTACCTGGCGGCACCCTGCCCTCCATGCCTGCACATTCATTTTTCCAAATGTCTTTAACAATGGGAGTGGCTTGAGTTTCTATGACACTTGAGACAGGTGTTGTACTAGAGCCTGGTTTCCCACCACTACACTCAGAATTTGAACTATTAAGACTACCGCCCCCCTCACACTCCGTGACTACTCTGGAGCAAGAAGGTGGCGGGCCGCCATACGGGCCGCTCCAGCCCAATTCACATTTCCATGTGACCTCCACGGTGAGTGTCTTTTTGCAGCCATTATCCAAGGTGCGGAAATAGTAGTTATGGCAGTATTGCTCGTCCTCCCATTTTTCGCCTTCTTTAATCCCATCAACACGGCAATCACTGTAAGAGCCACTAATGGAGCCTATAACCGAAGAGGGCTGCTCGCCAATCTGGCGTGCGCTGACAACGTTAGGGTCATTCTCTGACACCACAGAAGGATTTTTGGCGCGCGCATTACCATCATCATAAGCCTGGTTACTGGCCTGGCAATCAGCAGACTGGCTGTTTTGACAGCGATAGTAGCGTGAGGATGCTTCGCTATTTAAGCCAGCCACACCACCACTGGATGCAGAGGATTCACTCGGTGTTGAGCTATAGCCTGGCGTTTGCTCTTTGGCCGGGTTTTCCGATACCTTGGGTATTTTATTGATCTCGGAAAGTCCTAGGGCTTCTGCTTCCTCTTTCGGGCCAGCAAAGGCGGTTAGGCATAAACAGGATGTAATAATGGCTATGAGTGCCTGTCGTTTTTTCATAGCGATGCCTTTTTGTTCTTAATGAGTTCAACGTCTTCTTTAAAATCTGGTTCATGCTCCAGAATCTTGTCCAGCGCAAAATTTAAAGACACATCCCCCACCAGCTTGACGTAATCATTGTCGTTCAGACATAGATCGTCTGCACAGCCTGCACTAGCAACAGAAGCTGCGGCAGATTTTTTAATCAGCACGTAAGTGGGAACGGTTTTGATGTTGAATTTTTTATAAGATTTTGGGTCAATCGCTACAGCGACTTTTTCGCCACCACTGAGCGCCTGAATTTGTTTAGCGGTCTGTGCAAGCGAGCCATTTTGAAAGCCTCTAAAGACAAAAACCGCCTTGCCTTCCTTACCATCTGTGAAAAGCTTTTTCAGATTTTGATAAGGCATCGAAAACGAAACAAAGACAAGCAAGGTTGGCGAATCTAAAGCAGGTTTTTGCCCTAGCGCCCGGTTTTGTTCTGCCAAAGCGCCTACATCGAGCGCTTGCGCGGCTGCATCGGGCTTAGGAATGGCATTGAGGTTGATTTCTTTGCCTGGCTTTTGTGAGGCACGATCTGCATGCTCTATGGCGTTATTGATGCGTTGCTCAATGGCCGAAGTCGATTCGCTCGCCTCTTGCGCCTGGGCAGACAAGGCAGTGCATAAGACACTGACACTTAATATCAAAAATAGCAGGGAGGATTTTTGAGTCATCGTAAATTTTCCCTAGTACGTCAAACAACAGTTACGTTTTTTAAAAAGTAGATAGCCAAAATCTTCCCCGCCGAGTGGATATTCTTTGAATGCACGCCATGTAATCGAGGTTGCACCAAAGCTCTGGCAACAAGAGCCCAACACCTTCTTGGTATTCGGTGTGGGGTAAATCATTTGCGTCTTGTAGGCCGCATGGTTCATGATTTCAGGGCCAAAAGACGGAAAGCACAAAGGCTTTGTACTGGAGTGATAGCTGGCGGCAACACCTGATTTATGCAGCTTGTACATCAAGCGCTGAAGCGTTAATAAAGACGAATCCACACCGCCGTTATGATGGGTATTCCAGCCGGTTTGAGGGTAAAGCGAACCTTGACAGCCTGCACACCAAAACAGCTTATTTGCCAATGGGCTGGCCGCTCCTAGGGTGGAGGATGCAACACAATCGGCAGCGCACGCGGCCACCGTAATCGGGTTGGCGAAAAGCAATGCTTCTGCATTAAAAATTGCGGAAAGCTCTGGTTTATTCCATGTCGGGTCAAGTTCGGTCATATAGGCTAAATCGAATGTCCCTTGCGTGATACAGGGGTTGTCGTACATCGCACCCAGCAGTGCAATGACCGGATAAACGTAGTAATGCGCTTCGTAGAAAGCCTCCTCCGCTTGACCTGGTGTATTAGGGTTCTTGCTTCGGCGACCATGCTGTGCGCCGAATCCGCCAAACTTCATCCCCCCCATGCCTGGAAAGCAAAATGGTCGTCGAACCACCTCTCCAATATGCGAAGGCTCCCAAAACCCTGTATTGACGCCAAACCTTGGCGGAACGCCCGGGCAAGAGCATACAAACTGCGAGGGGTTATCCATATCCGTCTGATCGAATACCGCAAGCCGATAGGAACCAATCGAAACAGGAAATAGACAGCTCCAGCATATATCCGTGATCGGGTTCATCCACTTGCCACGACAAGTAGCTGTTTGAGCCAGCGCATTGGTCGAGAGCAGGCAAAAGGCCAGTAGCATGAGCAGTTTTCTACACATTTTCATGGCACCATCTCCGTGACAGTCAGGACCTCTTCACCGGGCTCTTGTTTAACCAGCGCGGGTACAGCGCTAATGCCCAACTTTCCAACGAGTTCGCCACGCTGATCGTAAAAAACACGACGCCCCCACTTTTCCATGAGCTTCAAATAGCTGCCGCCTGTCAAAATGACGGTCATTTCAGTGTGCTGCTGCAACTTTTCAGCCAATGCCACTTGTTTTGAATCATTGGCATCTATAAAAAGCATGGGCTCTTTGAGCGAAACAACCGACAAGGGGTTAAGCTTTGTGCCTGCGGGGTAAATAACCTGTCCGCGCTCGTTATAAATCGCTTCTCGCGTGGTAATAGAAGGATCCCATTTCCAAGTTTTATTTTTTTGAGTGCTCCCAATACCGGCCAGCGTCGGTGGGTTTTGAATCTGTTCAGACAGCCGTTTTTGTGCCTCCTGCTGGATTTTGTCCCACTCTCCAGAAGCTACTTTTTCTTTAACTTGTCCGATAAGGCTATCAATTGCATCAGGCTCATTGATAGGATAGTCATTTGCAAATTGTCCCAAGTCTCTTGCCCAAGAAACATGGCTACAAAGCACTACCAGCAAGCACATTCCGAGCAAACCGCATCGAGGCTTGGCTGACCTTTTAATGAGCACATCGCTGTATTTAGAAAATAACATGCGCGACCCCCTGCACTTTATTGAGCGGCACAAGCCCTGATTGTTTATAGCGAGAATCAAACGAATTAGGACTATCGCCCTGGGCAAACAGATAACCTTTTGGAATGGTGCCCGCGTCAATCGGATCGAGTTTGATGGCACCATGATTTGCGAAGGGCTTGGCCTCCCCGACAAGTTTTCCATTGATGCTTACTTGCCGCCCATTAACCGCAATCGTGTCACCTTCTTTGCCTGCAACTCTTTTAAAAAACCGTATGCCTTTTATGTAGCCATAGCTTTTTAAATCCATGCCTGAATAGTAATAAACCATGAGATCGCCCGTTTTAGGCACAACGCCTCTTTCAATCCATACAGCGTAATAAGGCAAACTGGAGGTAAAATTGAACCCTAGAAAATATAAAGCTGCACCATAGGCCAAACACACCAACAAGGTCAGTGGCCACAACCTAATGAGTGTTTTAAGCAAGCCAAGAGAGTCTTTTAATACCTTTTTGCCAAGCATGCTTATTTATCCTCTCTAAGCCTTTGGCGAACCAGATCGGTATAGTCATCTAGGTTACGATTTTCAATAACCGCACCAGACACTAAAAGTGTGCAGTTACATTCTTCACTTAAGTTTTTTAGAACAAATTTTAAAAATTTCCCCATTTGCTCAGCCTGGACAGAGGTCGGGAGTTTTTGCTTATCCCCCTCCTCTGTACTGCTGCTTGCAGCTTGATTCGCCAAGCCAGAATTGAGTTCTTTATAAATACTTTGTAAATCAACCACCGCAAAGCGTGCAGGCTTGGGGGACATAACGTGATAGACCACAACCATCACAAAGGCGGCGATAATGGCCGAAATGGTGGGGATCAATAAGCTAGACGTTGCATTTGTCTCTTCGCTCATACTGCTCTCCCCCCACGCTCACTCATCAGCTCCTCAATAGCATCAATCACGTTCATGCCTCTTGCGCGCTTGGCGTCAATCGGCGCGTTATCCTCCACCTTGTTCGAGTAAAGCAAGAGTGAAAATGGGTCAAGAATATTGCGCACAATGCCTTCCCCCATCATGGAGGAAAGATAAACCTCAGAATAAGCGCCTTTTTCCAAGCGTAGCGATTGTATGCGGCGCATTTTTCCCTCATCCATTGAGAGCTTTTTGCTCTGAGCCAGCAGCTCAATAGACTCTTTGCGCTGACGCATAATAAAGAGCGCATCTGACAGATTAAATGCGGTTAAAAGCGCATCTGAGGCGTAGTAGTCATCAATCATTTGAGTAGCAGTACCCAATGCGCCACCATACTTACGCGCACGCCGAGCTGCTTCTTCAATGATGTGTATCAGGGTATTGTCTGATTCAGAGCCTAATTGCTGCTTTAACTCGTCGATTAAAAATAGCTTACGTCTATCCCTTGTCAGGTACATCTCAGAGGTGATTCTAAAGAGCAAAGACATTAAAGCGAGTCTATGCAGGGTCGGCTGGCGTTTGAGTGACTCGAACTCAATGACCACAAATTGATTCGTAAAATCAATGTTAGAAGGTCTATCGAAGAACTTTGCAAATGCGCCATTGCCGTGATAAGGCTCTAGCATGACGCCCAAGTCTGTTAAGCGACGATCCTTTGTATCTGAGGCAATGACACCAATTTCTCGGGCTACATCCCCAAATGTCATATCAGAGCCTTTTTGCTGCCAGCACGCTGTGATGGCTTTGAAAATATTAGCCCTTTGAAATGGGTCAAGCTCACCGTAAGGTGCTGCTGCCTTGCAGGTGATGTCGGTCAGCATCTCCACATCGTCTGTATGTTGCTTTGCTAGATGCTTATTTAATGAATCAATATCATTAAGATAAGATTTGCTTTCCATTTAACCCACCATATCCATCTGAGCACTTGCGGGCGCTTTTTTAGTTGGAAAAATTGACTCAGGTAAAAACCAATAAAGCATGTGCCATATATATCCAATATGTCTCATTGCCTTTGACTTTGTGATATAGACACATAACCCATACCCTGCTAACGTCCCGATAAACATGCCTGATGCAGAACCTTGGATGAGCCCTAACATAAAGCAAACGGAAAAAGTTAGTGCCACATCTAATTCCCAAAGCCCTAGCTTCCAGGGGTCATCTAACCGTCTTAAAATCCTGCTCTCCATCAGACATGTCCCTTAATTTATAGCGTTGCACCCATGATCGCGCCGCCGACGGTTAAACCGACTGCACCGAAAATCATGACACCCGCGTACATAATCACAACACCGAAATTTCTGAGCGAAGCCAAGGTAACAAAGCAGGCTAAAAACGCAGTCATCGCAACGATGGCTTTAATACCAGGGGTTAGATCTTGCAACTGTTGCAAAGCAGTCGCTAACGGCCCGCCCACACCAGCAATATTAGAAAGATCTAGTGCATAGGAAACCGATGCGCCCAGGAACAAAACAAGCGCTGCGGAGATAATAGCCAATACGAAATAGCTATTTTTTCTCTTATCTGTAGCTTTATGCTCATTCTGTCTTTGGACGCTTTTGTTTCCAAAACCTTGCATGGTTAAGCAACTTGTAATCATCATTTTTCCTTTGAGTAAGATATGTTTAAATGCTATTGACTGCCTCACTTAGACAACATAAGTAAGTCCTCCTGTTTAAAACGAATCAATTTGTACACGACGGTTTTGCGTATTAGATTGCTCAGATTGACCTTTGTTATTGCAGCACTGCGGGTATGTTTTGATGCTGATTTTTATGTTTTTATATTTCTTCTTAATAAGTCTTGCGACCATTTGCGCCCGCTTTTTGCTAAGCCTTCGATTAACTGCCGCTGATCCAGAATGATCCGTGTAGCCACTCACGACAAAGTGACGTTTGCCCTGCTCCAGCGATAAACGAATAAAATCGTCTAACGCCGTTATGTCATTTTCACTAACGCTTGCCTTACCAAGCGGCATAAAGATATTAAGTGACTCATTAACTTTAATGTCTTCTTGCTTTTTGATAGGCTCTGGCGCACTAACACGCTCTGGTACTTTCTCTGCCAGAACTGGTGCAGTAGAAACACTTTTTCGTGTTTTAGGTGTGGGTGCTCTCTCAGCACATTGGACACCGTTACAGACTATGAACTCACTGTATCTATCGCCATCAATCGGCAAAATACGGGACGCTTCATAGTGCTCAGTTTTTTTATTCTGGACAGTTGAACAGGCAGTCATTCCCACCATCAACAGCCCAATGCCTAATGTGCGCCCTAGCATTTACCCCGCTCCCTCAAATTATTCATTGCTCTATAGACCTTCCAAGCGTATGTGCTGCGTGCACGCACGCAGTCATTCCCTTTTAGTTGAGTGCAGGCGGCGTTATATGCGCCGTAGGCGTTCCAGCTATCGCCATATTTGCGCTTGTTCTGAGCCAGAAGCCACGCACCTACGTAGTAATTAACACACTCGTTTTTAATTTCTTGTTGCCCAATGCCGTACTTCGCTAAAGCCGGTACGTTTCTGCTATTAATTTGCATAGCGCCAATATCAACTGAGCCAGTTCTTTCCTGATGCGTTTTGTTTATCGCATTGGGATTCATCCTGCTCTCTACACATGAGACAGCCAAAACCTCCAGCGTTTGCAATCCATAATGCTCTGCCGCCTGAGCAGCACAAGGTGGTGGCTGAACGGCTCGCGCATTTGCCATGACTAGACTCACAGCAAGGACAAAGATGTTTTTAATTGGCAATGTCATGCCACTTAATCTATGACACAAACCTTTAAATAATTGCATACTATTTTTGACGCAATTATTTTTAATAAATCGTGGTATAATTAAAAATTAGGCGAAAATTATAGCAATTAGTAACAGTTTGATTTTTTTGAAGTTTTTAAAAATATTTATTTCAAAAAATAGCGTGACACAAATTTTTACAATTTAAATTTATTGTCCCATCCCTCTATTTTGAATTTTCTTCAAAAATAAAAATTCTTAAACTTTTTTTGCAAAAAAATTATTCTTCAAAATCAATAAGTTACAATGAAAATAAACGGTTTTTTAAAGAAAAACCTTTTATTATATTATTTTTTATACGTTAAAAACCGTAATAATTGCCCATTATTTTCAATGCAATTATTATTGACTTAGTGTGATATAATCGGGACTTGTTACAAGTAAAAATCATAAAAAAACCTTTCATTATAACGCTATTTATAAGCAAAAAATCGCAATAATTGCGCATTATTTTCAATGCAATTATTTTGACCATCCTAAGTTAAAATAAAAGGTTGTTTAAATTTATTAAAAATACGTAAGCTTTTGATTTTGTTGAAAACAATTTAAAGTCAATCATTTTGCCTAACTTATAAAATGGATAAAAAGGCAACAGCTAAAAGCTAGCAAGGGTAAGGGCCCGATCAAAAGGGCAGCGTTGCAGCTAAAATCTCGCTGCAACGCTGGTGAAAGGTTTAAAGGTTTTAATGGTAAATCAAAGACTTAAGGTCTAATGGGAAAGGTTTTTAAATGGGTAAACCTCCTTAAAGGGTACCACAGTAAACCATAAATAATTGCATCTAATTTTTGTGGCAATTATTTAATCAATTCTCTACTAACATAAGCGCATGACAAACCATGCGAAAAAGAACAATCAATTTAGATCGCTCTTAGCGTCTGTCAATCTCTTACATTGGCAAGCTGAACTTGAAAGACTCACTGAGCACTATCAAGGTTTAGAGCGAGCACTCAACGCGGAAGTGCTTTCTGCAAAGGCAGAACTGATCCAGCGCCTCAGAAAAGAAAAACACATCGGCATCGTTTTGTCTGATCCGAGTGTATTTACCCTGCTTTGTACCATGAGCTTTATCTCGTGCAAGGTGCTGGCCATCTCCAAGGATGGGTATGTTGAGCCAGTTATCTGGAATCCACTCAAAGAGCCCTTACCCTCATTCCTGAAGCATCACCCTGATATAGCAGTCATTCACCCCTCCAGGGTAAGCATAAATGCATGATTAAAAAACTCCTGCACCGCCTCTTAACAGGTCATTCTCCCCCTGTACAGGTTGCTGAGCCAGCACCAGAAAAAGAGCAGCCCAAGCCTTTGGTATTTCCTGAGCCAGTGTTGGAAGTACTTAATGCCCAAGCGCTCATGACAACAACGGGTACCCACGCTACGCTTGCGCGCGCGCGCCTTGCAGCAGGACTCAATAGCAGCACTTGGGAGAAACATGTCTTACCATTTATTGAACATGTGGCAGCGTTCATGCAGCTTTTGCCCGCATCTGAAGCACATCACCATGCTCAACCTGGGGGACTATGGATACATACGATAGAAACGCTTGAGTACGCTTTGCGGCTGCGCCAAGGCAGGCTTTTACCGGAAAAGCGCGATGCCTCCGAGGTCACACAACATGCCCACCGTTGGACATTTGCCGTTATCGTGGCCGCTATGCTGCACGACATAGGAAAATGCCAAAGTGATCTTGTTGTGCGCCTCTATAACAATGCAGACCTTGAGGGTGCTAAGTGGAATGCGCTGGCAGGATCAATGCAAGATCTTGGCGCAACGCATTATGCAGTTGATTTTCCGCCACCCATGCAAAGAGACTATAAAGAGCACCAAAAACTAGGCGCGCTCTTTTCTCAAAAGATGATTATGGCAGAAACTTTTGCTTGGCTTGCGAAAGATCATGAGCTGGTTCAGACTTTAAGTGATTACTTGTCTGCAACAGCCGATCAAAATAATCCTATTAAGCATCTTGTCTCAGAAGGTGAGCAAGAAAGTGTGCGCCAAAATCTAAAGAATGGTTCTCGGACGAGATTCTCCACAGCTCGGCAAGTGCCTTTAATCGAAAGGCTTATGTTTGCATTGCGCTCGAT
>RRZT012499403.1_pt1 | contig 24783 bp, 22 predicted proteins | sample 2165551 | NCBI WGS metagenome assembly RRZT01 (sample SAMN10456910, study PRJNA506462) | wastewater metagenome | biome: wastewater; feature: sludge; material: wastewater sludge; isolation source: wastewater sludge with Escherichia coli K12::gfp cells carrying plasmid... | place: USA: Moscow, Idaho... | reverse complement strand
GGTGCTGTGTGCGACAAATGGTTGGTTGCCAATCATTTGCGGGAACAGTTCCGGGCAATCCTGATTGAAGCGCCGTTACCGGACTCCGGAGAGCTTCTGCTGTTGCCGGAGCAGGCTGCCCGCTTGCAGGTCAATGAAGGAGATCCGGTACGGATCGTGGCCTGCCAGCCTCGCTGGCCCTGATTTTTCGTCATTCCGGATTTTCGGTTTGCCGGCTGTTTGCATGTTCATGCCCTTTACGGGCATGTCTGTAAATACGCCGGCATTTTCATGTCCGCCCCCCCTGTTTTTATTGCCGTGAAAATGCTTTTTTAGGTAAATATACTCATTGGTGGCAACCGTCCTTTGGGCAATATAATTGTCGGTCAATTTGTGGGCATGCAGAATATCCACCTGACTCATCAGGCAAGTAGATATTTCATGCGCTAAATTGGTGCGTTTACGGCATGTCTATGCACGAAAACAGTTCATGTATTGGATTAAAGCACTTTAAAAGCGTTGTTATTTGGTAAATAGTGCTGTGAATGGTGTCATAATCCACAAAAATGCGCATAAAATCATCTTTGTTTCGTTGACAGTCAAGTATGGCCTCGGGATAATTCGCGGCGTTTCTGTCTGCAATAGACAGTAATCGCATATAACAAACGGTAGCGTTAATGGTTACGGCATCGCTATCGCGTCAGAGGAGAATCCTGTGGACATTCTGCTGCAACAAATACTGAACGGCCTCGTGCTGGGCAGTATCTATGCACTGATCGCCCTGGGCTACACGATGGTTTATGGCATCATGGGCCTGATCAACTTCGCCCACGGTGAAGTGACCATGATCGGAGCCATGGTCACCATCAGTGTGCTGGGTGTTTTTTCAAGCATGGGGCTGGCCTTGCCTGGTCCGGTGCTGGTGCTGATGGCATTGATGGTGGCGGTGCCCACCTGCATGCTGGTCGGTTTCCTGATCGAACGGGTTGCTTACCGGCCCTTGCGCAATGCGCCGCGGCTGGCACCGCTGATCACGGCCATCGGCCTGTCGATCGTGCTGCAAAACGTGGCCATCCTGATCTGGGGCCGGAACTACATCCCGTTCCCGTCGCTGCTGCCGCACAACCCGATTGATGTGTTCGGTGCCAGCATCACCGACCTCCAGGTCGTCATCATCGTGCTGGCCATTGCCATCATGGCCGGCTTGCTGCTCATGACCGAAAAAACCAAGCTTGGCCGCGCCATGCGTGCGACCAGCCAGAATCCGGCCGTGGCCGGACTGATGGGTGTCAACGTCAACTCGGTCATTTCCGCCACCTTCGTGATCGGTGCCGGGCTGGGCGCAGTTGCCGGCGTGATGGTGGCTGCCAACTATGACCAGGCGCACTCGCACATGGGCTTCATCATCGGCCTCAAAGCCTTTACCGCTGCCGTGCTCGGCGGCATTGGCAACCTGGGTGGTGCAGTGGTCGGCGGCATCCTGCTCGGCGTGATCGAATCACTGGGTGCGGGCTATATCGGCAGCCTGACCGGTGGTTTCCTCGGATCGCACTATCAGGACATCTTTGCCTTTGCCGTGCTCATCCTGGTTCTGGTGTTCCGCCCGTCCGGCCTGATGGGCGAGCGTGTCGCCGAGCGCGCCTGATTCCGGAGACCCTTTCATGATGACTCTTTCCCGCAAGGCGCAGATCGCGCTGTTCATCCTCTGCGGCATCCTGCTGGCGGTCCTGCCGTTCCTGGTCGGCAAGACGCTGGGCAACTCGTGGGTGCGCACGCTCGATTTCGCGCTGCTCTACATCATGCTGGCGCTGGGCCTCAACATCGTGGTGGGCTTTGCCGGTCTGCTTGACCTGGGCTACATCGCTTTTTATGCCGTGGGTGCCTACACCTATGCGCTGCTCAACTCCCCGCACTTCGACATTTTCTGGGCGTGGTGGATGATCCTGCCGGTCGGTGCATTCCTGGCTGCCGTTTTCGGCATCATGCTGGGGACACCGGTGCTCAAGCTGCGGGGCGACTATCTCGCCATCGTGACGCTGGGCTTTGGTGAAATCATCCGGATCTTCCTCAACAACCTGAACGCTCCGGTCAACATCACCAACGGGCCTCAGGGGATCAACATGATCCGCCCGGTCGAAGTGGCTGGCGTGTCGTTGGGCAAGTCGCTCACCGTCATGGGCGTGACAGTCAATAGCGTTTACCTCTATTACTACCTGTTCCTGATCCTGACCATCCTGACCGTCGTGGTGTGCTCGCGCCTGCAGCATTCCCGCATCGGTCGTGCCTGGGTGGCCCTGCGTGAAGACGACATCGCAGCCAGCGCCATGGGGCTCAACATCCGCAACATCAAGCTGCTGGCGTTTGCCCTCGGGGCCACGTTCGGCGGTGTGGCCGGCGGACTGTTTTCGAGCTTCCAGGGTTTCGTGTCGCCCGAATCGTTCGGCCTGCTCGAGTCGATCATGGTGCTGTCCATGGTAGTGCTGGGCGGGATGGGGCATATCCCGGGGGTGATCCTTGGGGCCGTGCTGCTGACCGTGACGCCGGAAATCCTGCGTGACGTCATCGGCCCGGTGCAGATGATGGCGTTCGGCAAGATGCTGATCGACCCTGAAAACGCCCGCATGCTGCTGTTCGGTCTTGCCCTGATCCTCGTCATGCTGTTGCGTCCGGAAGGCCTGTGGCCGAACAAGCGGCGCAAGGCAGAATTCCACGACGCGATCGATGATGAAGTGCCTGCGGTGGACTCGCAGGCCGCTGATGGACTCAAGGGGTAAGCCATGGCGGAAACGCTGCTCAAAATCGAAGGCATCACCAAACGCTTTGGCGGCCTCGTGGCCCTGAGTGAAGTGGGCCTCACGATCAACAAAGGCGAGATTTACGGTCTGATCGGCCCGAACGGCGCCGGCAAGACCACGCTGTTCAACGTGCTGACCGGCCTGTACCAGCCGGACGAGGGCTCATTTACCTTCAGCGGCCGGGATCTCTTTCGCAAGAAACCGCACGTGGTGGTGGAGGCCGGCATTGCCCGTACGTTCCAGAACATCCGCCTGTTTGGCGAGATGACGGCACTGGAAAACGTCATGGTCGGCCGGCATGTCCGGACGAAGGCCGGTGCCTTGGGCGCCATCCTGCGCGACCGGCGGACCATGGCTGAAGAAAAGGCCATCCGCCAGCGCTCGATCGAGCTTCTGGACTTCGTCGGCATCCGCAATGTCGCCAGCGAGCGGGCCAAGAACCTCAGTTACGGTCACCAGCGCCGGCTGGAAATTGCCCGGGCGCTGGCCACTGATCCGACGCTCCTGGCGCTGGACGAGCCGGCAGCAGGGATGAACCCGAAAGAGACCGAGGCGTTGCAGTTCCTGATGGAAAAAATCCGTAATCAGGGCGTGACGCTGCTGTTGATCGAGCATGACGTCAAATTGATGATGACGCTCTGTGACCGCATTGCGGTGCTGGATTATGGCAAGAAAATTGCCGAAGGCCTGCCGGCCGAGGTGAAGAGCAATCCGCGCGTTATCGAAGCGTATCTGGGAGCGGCCCACGCATGAGTCTCTTGGAAGTCAAGAATCTGGAAGTGGCCTATGGCGGCATTCAGGCAGTCAAGGGCATCGATTTTCACATCGACCGGGGCGAACTGGTGACGCTGATCGGTGCCAACGGCGCCGGCAAGACCACGACGCTGAAAACGCTGGTCGGCATGGTCAAGCCGCGCAGCGGATCGATCCATTACGATGGTCACGACATCGCCAAAGTGCCGGTGTACGAATTCGTCAAACGGGGCCTGTCGCTGGTGCCGGAAGGGCGCGGCGTGTTTTCCCGGCTGACGGTCGAGGAAAACCTGCTGATGGGGGCGTATTACCGCTCCAAGGAGCCGACCCTGCAAGCGGAAATGGATAACGTCTACCAGTTGTTCCCTCGATTGAAAGAGCGCTACAAGCAGCTGGCCGGTACCTTGTCCGGCGGCGAGCAACAGATGCTGGCCATCGGCCGCGCCATGCTGGCCAAGCCCAAACTGCTGTTGCTGGACGAACCCTCGATGGGTCTGGCGCCGATCGTGGTGCAGAAAATCTTTGAAATCATCCGCATGATTTCCGAGCAGGGCGTCACCATCCTGCTGGTCGAGCAAAACGCCAAACTGGCGCTGGAGCATTCCGACCGGGGCTATGTGATGGAGTCGGGCCGCATCACCATGTCCGGTCCGGCAGACGAGCTGCTGGCCAGTGACGCCGTGCGGGCTGCCTATCTGGGCGAATAACCGCCAGAAAGCACCAAAGCCGACGCCGCCAGTCAAATGGCGGCGTCGGCTTTTGCATGTGGGTAAAGCCGGGTGGCTTACTGGCGGCCGGTAGAACCGAAGCCGCCACTGCCGCGGCTGCTGGAAGTGAAGTCATCCACCACACGGAAATCCACCTGCACGACCGGTACGATCACCATCTGTGCAATGCGGTCCAGCGGAGCAAGGCGGAAGGTTTCGTGGCCGCGGTTCCATACCGAGACAAAAACCTGTCCCTGGTAGTCCGAGTCGATCAGGCCCACGAGATTGCCCAGTACGATGCCGTGCTTGTGGCCGAGTCCTGAGCGCGGAAGGATCATGGCCGCGTATCCCGGATCTTCCAGGTGGAGTGCAATCCCGGTCGGGATCAGTCGGGTTTCTCCTGGCCGGATTTCGGTTTCGGCATCGATGGCTGCGCGCAGGTCGAGCCCGGCAGAGCCGGGAGTGGCGTAAGCAGGTTGCTGGTCGGCAAGACGGGCATCAAGGATTTTCAGGTCAACAGTAGGCATGCAGGACGGTCCGGAATCAAAAAGACGGCCAGTTGCTCAGGATCGGAGCAGACGGGCCAGATGGGAGACAATGGCACGGGCAACATCGGGTTTGCCCATGCGAGGAAGGGGATGCTGGCCGCTGTCATCCAGCAGCACGACTTCGTTGTCGTCTGCTCCCATGGCACTTTGTGCCAGATTGGCAACCAGCAGCGGTACGTTCTTGCGGCGACGTTTTTCGTCGGCATAGCCCAGTACATCACGGCTTTCTGCGGCAAAGCCGACGCAGAACGGCGCATCGGAGCGGGCAGCCACCGTGGCAAGGATGTCGGGGTTTTCGGTCAGTGCAATCGAGGGCAGCCCGCCTTCGGTTTTTTTCAGCTTGTGTTCGCTGGTCACTTGAGGGCGATAGTCGGCGACGGCCGCCACGCTGATGAACACGTCCGCCATGGCGACATGCGCTTCGACTGTGGCCAGCATGTCGCGGGCTGACCGGACATTGAGGCATTGCATGCCATATGGCGTGCGCAGGGCTGTCGGGCCGCTGACCAGCGTCACCTCGGCTCCGGCATCCCGGCAGGCGCGGGCCAGTGCGTAGCCCATTTTGCCGCTGGAGATGTTGGTCAGCCCCCGGACCGGATCAATGGCTTCGAAGGTGGGTCCGGCAGTCAAAAGCACCCGGCGTCCGGCCAGCAGCTTGCCGGCAAAAAATCCCTGCAACAGGTCGAACAGGTCTTCCGGCTCCAGCATCCGGCCATCCCCGGTTTCGCCACAGGCCTGGACGCCACTGCCGGGGCCGAACACGGTAACGCCGTCAGCCTGCAAGCGGGTCACGTTGCGCTGGTTGGGCGGGTTGTCCCACATCTGCTTGTTCATGGCCGGTGCCACGATCAGCGGGCAGGTACGGGCGGCAGCCAGTGTACTGACCAGATCGTCACACAGGCCGTGGGCCAGTTTGGCCAGCATGTCTGCCGTGGCCGGGGCAATCAGGAACGCATCTGCCCGGCGTGTCAGCTCGATATGGGCCATGGCATTACTGGGGCGCTCATCCCACTGGCTGAGGAAAACCGGCCGCCCGGAGAGAGCCTGAAAAGTGGTCGGACCGACAAAACGGGTGGCCGCTTCGGTCATGACCACGTCGACGGTATGACCTGCCTTGACCAGCAGGCGCACCAGTTCGCAGGTTTTGTAAGCGGCTACGCCGCCCGTGACGCCAACAAGAAAGTGTCGCTGCATGAGATCAAAAGGCCCTGTTGCATTTTCGGTCGCGAGTGTAGCAGCCTGCCGGTACATCCGGCGACCCGCTACGCCGGCCGTTTTTCAGGTTAATGACAAATGAATTAATCTGTCGGCCACCATCGACTGCGGATCCACTCATGAAAATCACCGACTGGCCGGCCTCCGAGCGGCCACGCGAAAAACTGCTGGCGCGCGGTCCTGAGGCACTGTCGGATGCCGAGTTGCTGGCCATCCTGTTGCGTACCGGCATGGCCGGCAAGACGGTGCTGGATGTGGCCCGGCAATTGCTGCTGGAGGCCGGGTCGCTGGGCCGGCTGCTGTCGCGTCCGGTGACCGAGCTGGTGTCCAGTCCGGGGCTGGGGCCGGCCAAGGCCTGTGAACTGGCTGTGGTGGCCGAACTGGCACGCCGGCTGCTCGCCGAAAAACTGCCGGTAGCCGATGCCCTGACCAGCCCGCAGGCCGTACATGACTACCTGCGGCTGGCATACGGCATGCGCGTGCAGGAGGTCGTGCTGTTGCTGTGTCTGGATGCCCGGAACCGCTTGCTGGCAGTAGAAGAAGTGGCGCACGGTACGCTGACCGAGTCCCGGGTCTATCCGCGTGAAGTCGTCAAGGCCGCGCTGCGCCAGCATGCCGTAGCGGTCATCCTGGCGCACAATCATCCGTCTGGCGACAGCGGTCCCAGTCTGGCAGACCGGGAGCTGACCGAAGCGCTGGGCCGGGCACTGGCGCTGGTGGATGTGCGCCTGCTGGACCATCTGGTCATCAGCCGGCAGGGCTGCACTTCGTTTGCCGAGTGCGGCTGGCTGCCGGCCTGACGGCCGGATCTATTCCTGCTCGGTAACGTGGTCCATGCCCAGCTCCTGCACCTTGCGGGTAAGGGTATTGCGGCCGAGTCCCAGAAGATGTGCGGCTTCCACCCGGCGTCCCCCGGTGTGCGCCAGCGCCGTCCGGATCAGTGTGGTTTCGAATTCCCGTGTCAGGTCGTCAATGATGCCGGTTTCGCCCTGCCTGAGCCGCTGAGCGGCCACTTCGGCCAGCTGGCGGGTCCAGCTGCCGGTTCCGCTGGCCATGGACGGGGCGACCGTCTCTTGGGGAACGACCCCGGATTCGGCAGGAGGGATCGGGGTGACTGCGGCGTTGCGCCCGTGCAGCTCCGGCGGCAAGTCCACTGGCTCGACGGTCTGGCCGGGCGCCATGACCGTCAGCCAGTGACAGAGGTTTTCCAGTTCGCGCACATTGCCGGGAAAACCGTAGGCCACCAGTCCGCCCATGGCAGCCTCGGACAGGCGTTTGGCTTCGACGCCCAGGCTGGCCGCGCTTTTGGCAAGGAAATGCCGCATCAGCAGCGGAATGTCTTCGCGTCGCTCGCGCAGGGGAGGCAGGCGCAGGCGGATCACGTTCAGGCGGTGGAACAGGTCTTCACGGAACAGTCCCTGGCGCACCCGTTCTTCCAGATTCTGGTGGGTGGCCGCAATCACGCGCACGTTGGCCTTGATCGGAGCATGGCCGCCCACGCGGTAAAACTGTCCGTCGGACAAGACCCGCAGCAGGCGGGTCTGCAACTCGGTCGGCATGTCACCGATTTCGTCCAGGAACAGCGTGCCGCCTTCGGCCTCTTCAAACCGGCCGCGACGCTGGGCCTGGGCGCCGGTAAAAGACCCTCGCTCGTGGCCGAACAGCTCGCTTTCCAGCAGGTCGCGCGGAATGGCGGCGGTATTGATGGCGATAAAGGGTTTGGCCGCGCGGGACGAATGGCGGTGCAGGGCCTGGGCAACCAGCTCTTTGCCCGAGCCCGATTCACCGGTGATCAGGACCGTGACGCTTGACTGGCTCAGGCGGCCGATGGCGCGAAAGACATCCTGCATGGCCGGAGCCTGCCCCAGCAATACCGGCAGGGGCTCGGGCGCATCGGGGGGCAGGTTGCCGCGGTTAGCTTCTTCGAGGGCGCGACGCACCAGCGTGACGGCCTGGTCGATGTCAAAGGGCTTGGGCAGGTATTCAAAGGCACCGCCCTGGAAAGCCGATACGGCGCTGTCGAGGTCCGAATGGGCCGTCATGACGATGACCGGCAGCCCCGGATGCTGGCTTTTGATGCGGGCGAGGAACTTGAGCCCGTCGGTGCCCGGCATGCGGATGTCGCTGATCACCACCTGCGGCGTCACGTCATACATGGCGTTCAGGGCGTCGTCTGCGCTGACAAAGCTCTCGAATCCGATGCCGGCGCGCGACAGGGCTTTTTCCAGTACCCAGCGGATCGATTTGTCGTCGTCGATGATCCAGACGGGGGCATGGTTCATGGGGTTTTCTCCGCAAGGGGCTCCAGCGGCAGGCGGACGGTAAAGCAGGTCCGGCCCGGTCGGGAGTCAAAATCAATGCTGCCTTGGTGTTGGTGAACGAATGTCTGGGCCAGCGTCAGTCCCAGTCCGGTGCCTTCGGCGCGGCCGGTGACCAGCGGATAGAACACATGGTCGCGGATGTCCGGCGGAATGCCGGGGCCGGTGTCGATGATTTGCAGTTCCAGCGCCAGTGCATGGCGGCGACGGGCCAGGGTGACCTGGCGTGCCACACGGGTTTTCAGGGTGATTTCGCCCAGGCCGTGCATGGCCTGTACGGCATTGCGGGCAATGTTGAGCACGACCTGGATCAGTTGCTCGCGGTCGGCCGTCAGCAGCGGCAGGCTGATGTCGTAATCCCGGCGGATGACAAGTCCCTCGGGGTATTCGGCCAGCAGCACGCTGCGGACCCGCTCGAGGATCTCGTGGATGTTGACGTTGCTCTGGACATGACGCTGGTTGGGAGCCAGCAGGCGGTCAACCAGGTGTTGCAGCCGCAGGGCTTCATGCTTGATGACTTCAAGGTATTCGGCCAGTTCCGGCCGGTCGTCCAGTTCCAGGGCCAGCAACTGGGCTGCACCCCGGATGCCGCCCAGCGGATTCTTGATCTCGTGGGCAAGGTTGCGGATCAGCTCGCGGTTGGCCTGCTGCTGGATCAGCAGGCGCTCTTCGTTGGCAATGCGGACCTGCTGGTCGATCGGCCGCAGTTCCAGCAGGGCCGCGCAGCCGGCAACGTCAATCGGCGTAATGGCGCAGTACACATGCAGGTGTTGCTGGTTGACGGTGTCCAAGGACAGGTCGTGTTCGGCAAAGCTGACATCCTGGCCGAGGGCTGAATCCAGTCCGCGCATCAGGGCTTCGGCCCGGCTGAACAGGCTCGGCAGCGTATGGCGCACCAGCTCGCGGCTGCCGAGTGCCAGCAGGTTTTCTGCTGCCGGATTGGCATAGCGTATGGCTCCCTGCCGGTCCACCGCCAGCAGGGCAGTATCAAGCAGGGCAAGACCGGCAAGAGCGGGATCGGACATGGGGTCGGAAACAGGGTTCAGGTGGCCATGACGGCAAGCAAGATGTTTGCCACCTTTGACTTTAACTGCCAAGTTCCTGGCGCAGCGCATGCAGGTTTTTCTCCCGTTCGGTGATTTGTGCTTCCAGTTCCCGCAGTTCGGCCGCAGGCAGTCCGGTACGCTGGCGTGCCTGTTGCAACTGCTGGCGGGCGTTGTCCAGTGCCCGGCTTTCATTGGCGAATTCTTCATTGAGGATGCGTCGGCGCTGCTGGTCCCGTGTCGACGGTGTCTGTTGCTGGCTGACCGGGCGGGATGCCGCTGCCGTGCCGTCGCCCCTGGGTGTGACCGGTGTCCGCGCCCTGGGCGCTGCGGGTGCCAGCCGGATGATCTGGCGGTCATTGGCTGGCGTGTTGGTATAGGTGACCTGTCCGTCAGCGTCGACATGCTTGTAGATCGGTGCCGCATGGGTGGCCCATGTCATGGTCATCAAAAGCAGGGCGGGAAGGGCGGAATGCAACATGGCTGACAAGGCGGGCGATGGCAATGCCGCGATGATACGTGAGCCGCTGGTACTGCGCCCATGCATCCATATGGTGCATGCCACAGGGCGGGTCCGGCTGGCAACGGCCACGCGGCTGGGCTAACACGGGAATCAGTCATACCGAAAATGCGTCTGCCGGCAAATCGTCATGTCCGACTCCTCTGCTTTTGTTGCGCCTGCCTCCATTCCCGTGCGGGAAGCCCCGCACGGCATCCGTTTTGATTTCAACCACGGCGCCCGGGTGCATCTGCCTCCCGGAGACTGGCAGGTGCGCCTGTCCGACGCCCGGACCCACAACACCCTGTTTGACACCCGGCTGGCCGAAGGCTGGGTCACCAGCAGCAAGCGCTATTTCGTACCGTTCCGGATCGAGGTGTGGCAGGCCGGACAGCTGGTATTCACGCACCGGCTCGATCTGGCCGGACAGGACGTACTGGTGCAGTTTCCGGTCGGTACGCTCGGAGACGTGCTGGGCTGGTTTCCTTATGCCGCGCGTTTTGCCGGCCAGCACGGTTGCCGGCTGACCTGCTCGATGGCTCCCGGACTGATCGGCCTGCTGGCAGACAGTTACCCGGACATCCGCTTTGTGCCGCCGGACGGACTGGATACCTCGGTTTTTTATGCCAGCTACTATCTCGGCCTGTTTTTTGGCGACGACGAAGGCTGCTACCAGCCGGCCGATTTCCGGCTGGTGGGCCTGCACCGCACGGCGGCGCATATCCTGGGCGTGGACGACCAGGAAGAGCCGGCGCGGATCAGGCTGCCGGATGACAGTCGTCCGATTGCCGAACCTTATGCCTGCATCGCGGTACAAAGCACCACGCAATGCAAGTACTGGAACCATCCCACCGGTTGGCTGGAGGTAGTCCGGCATCTGCGCAATCAAGGGCTACGGGTGGTGTGCATCGACCAGAAGGCCTGCCATGGCGCCGGCCTGACGTGGACCACCCTGCCGCATGGCTGCGAAGACCTCACCGGAGACCGCCCGCTGCCTGAGCGGGCCCGCTATCTGCGGCATGCCGCCTGTTTTGTCGGGCTTTCCAGCGGGCTGGCCTGGCTCGCCTGGACGATGGGCACTCCGGTCGTGATGATCAGCGGCTTTACGCATCCGCAGAACGAATTCCGGACACCGTTCCGCATCTTCAACCATCACACCTGCAACAGCTGCTGGAACGATGCACGCCTGACATTCGACCATTCGGATTTTTTCTGGTGTCCGCGCCACAGGGATACTCCGCGGCAGTTCGAGTGTTCGCGGCTGATCCAGCCGGAGCAGGTGATTGATGCCCTGAACCGCATTCCCGTTGAGGCCACGACCCGGCCGCAACTCCGGAGGCTGGCATGAAACCGGTTGCCGTGCATCCGCTGCGTCCATGCTGCCGCTCTGCGTGGTGGCTGCGACTTCTGGGAGGCGTGGTGCCCCTGTTGCCGGCAATGCCGGCCGTGGCAGATTTCACGACTCCGGTCACCTCGGCCGTCAGTGGCCAGACTGTTCCGGCGGGCAGTGCTCAGAGCGTACTGGCCGGTGGTACGGCGACTGGCGGTCAGGTTGGCGGCACCCAGACCATTTTCAACGGCGGGCAGGCACGTAACGTCACGGTCCTGTCGACCGGGCTGCAAGTGGTGTCGTCTGGCGGGCTGGCCAGTGGCAGCGAAGTGCAGCAAGGGCGGGTACGGGTGGAGTCAGGCGGCGTCGGTTCCGGCCTGCACATCGTCGGCGGCGTGCTGGACACTGCCGTAGGTGCACGCACCTACAACAGCGTGGTGGATGGCGGACGGGAAGACCTGTCGGGCGAGAGCTACTCGGCGCAGGTGAATGCCGATTCGATCCAGTTGCTGTATCCCGGCGGGCTGGCGGTATCGGCTACCGTCAACAGCGGAGGCGTCCAGTCGGTCCTGTCTGGCGCGCGGACCCGCCAAAGCATCATCAATGCAGGCGGACAGCAGCAGGTACTGGGCGATGCCGATTCCACCCTGGTCAATGGTGGCGAGCAGACGGTGGGCTCCGGGGGTATTGTTTTCGGTACGACCGTGACCAATGGCGGACGGCAAACCGTGTCATCTGGCGGTACGGCCGGCAATACCCTGATTACCCAGGGCAGCCAGGACGTGCTGGCCGGAGGTTCGACCGGCTCGACCACCCTCGGCGCCGGGGCCGACCAGTCGGTAGCCGGCTTTGCCCGTACAACCGATATCCAGACCGGCGGGCGGCAGTTCATCCTTTCCGGTGGCGTGGCCGAATTTACCTCGGTGACGGGCGGTACCCAGCTGGTGTCCAGTGGCGGGGTAGCCAGCAACACGACCGTCAGCCGCGGTTTGCAGACCGTGCTCGGCGGCGGAATGGTGTCCAGCACGACGGTGGCAGGCGGCGCTGACCAGGTGGTGGAAGGGCAGGCGACGTCGACCACGATCCAGGGCGGCCGGCAGTTTGTGCAGTCTGGCGGTATTGCCAGCCACAACGTGCTGAATGGCGGCAGCCAGACCGTGTCGGCGGGTGGCCTGGCCGTGGACAACCAGATCACGCAGGGCAGCCAGTTTGTCCTGTCCGGGGGCGAAACGCGCAATACCACCGTGTTGTCCGGCGGGCGCCAGACCATTTCTGCCGGCGGGCTGGCACAGGACGTGACCGTGGACGGCGGCCGGGTACTCAACAACGGCGGGGTGATCAACGGGCTGGACATCATTGGCTCCGGCGATCAGGTCACGCTGGCCGCCGGAACGCTGTCCGGTACCGTGACCCTGGCCGGCAGCGACAACGTGCTCAACCTGCGGGGTGGTACGCTGGCCGGCAATCTGGCTGTTACCGGCAGCGGCAACCGGCTGGGGCTGGGCAATGTTGCGTTGCCGGGGCTGACGGTGCGCGACAGTACGGGCAACAACGAGCTGGTGGTCCTGCAAGGCGCCCGGCTGCTGGCCGGTACGGCGTCACTCAATGGCGGCTCGCTGGCCAGCGGAGCGCAGGACTGGCAGAACTGGGGGCAGATACTGGTGCAAGGCGGGGGCGAGCTGACGCTGGCCGGGCGGCTCGGCTTTGCCGGTCCTGCCGGCACCCTGACCGTGTCGGGTACGCTGAATGCACCGGCCGGCAGCGAAGTGGCAGGCAATCTGGTCAATGCCGGCACGGTCACCATGCAGGGTGCCGGACCGGCTTTTGGTTCCTTGCAGGTGGCGGGCCAGTATCACGGTGCCAACGGCGTGTTGCAGGGTGATGTATCGGCGCAAAGCGGGCTGGCCGACACGCTGGTCGTGCAGGGCAGCCTGTCGGGTACGACCGGGCTGTCGCTGGCCAATGACGGGTCGCGCGGACAGCTGGGGGAGTCCATCCTGTTTGCCCGGACCGGCGCCGGCAGTACCGGCAGTTTTGTGGCGGCCAATCCGCTGGGGCGGGCCACACCGGGTGACCTGCGCCTGCGCGGCAGCCCGTATGTCTGGGAGATCGTCCGGCAGGGCAATGACTGGTATCTGCAATCGCCGGCAAAACCGGCACCCAGCGCGGTGCCCGACCGCCTGTTGCCGGAAATTCCGGCATACGGCACCTTGCCGGCCCTGTCCGACCTGATCTGGCAGGGTAATCTGGCCTCTCTGGGGCAGCGGCTGGATCATGCCCCCTCGCCGGAGCGGGACGTCTGGCTGAAGGTGGACGGCTTTCACTGGCAGCAGGATGCCCGCTACGGTTTCTCCTTTGACGGTGAAGCAGCTTCACTCACCGGAGGAATCGGGCGCAGTGGCGAGCTGGGGCAGGGCCTTCGCTGGCGGGCCGGCGGCATGCTGGCCTGGAATCGCGGCTGGCTGGAGGCCAACGGGCAGGGGCTGGTGATTCCGTCGATGGCGCGCTCGTACATCCATCTCGACAGCGTGCAGCTCGGTGCATATGGCCAACTGGAAGACGAGGCCGGGCGTTTTGTCCGGGGCGTGCTGCTGGCCGGGCGGGAACGTGCCCGGATTTCAACCGAAGACCACTATTTCAATGCCTTGTATGCCACCGTGGCAGGCGTGCACCTGGCCATTGGGCAGCGCTGGCAACTGGCACCGGGCTGGGTGGTCAGTCCCCAGTTGAGCGGCGGGTATGTCAACTTCAACTGGAGCCTGGTGGACGACAGCATTACCGGCCGGTATGTCGATACCGGCCATGCCTACGGTGCGGCAGCCGTCCGGCTGGAGCGGAACCTGACTCCTCAAAGCCAGATATGGCTGCGGATTGGTGCCACTCATGAGTTCGGCAGCCGTCCGGCGCTGGAGTTGACGGCGCCGGCCGTCTATCTGCCGGCAGCCGGCCCGCGTAACAGCTGGCAGGGACAACTTGGCTACCAGCATGATTTCCGTCAGGGCAGCCTGTATGTGCAGGCTGGCGGCTCGTACGCACCCGGGCAACAACTGTGGCGGGCCGAGGCGGGCTGGCAGTGGTACTGGTAAAGGCCTGGGCAGCCCGCTTTGGCCCAAGCCTGGTTGTACGGAGCGTTTGATATGGTCCGAAGCAGGGCGTTGTGACGCGAGAAAGCGACCGATGTTGCGGCAGCAAGGGCTCAAAGGATGTCTGGCCTGTGCGGCACATGGCCGGTACCGGATATTCCTGATGACCAGGCAGGGAATCAAGGGAAGCAATATTGACCTTGATGGGGTGCGGCCGGTTTTGGCAGCCAGGCAGGAACTGGTATCGACCGGAAGCTGCGCGCCAGTATCAAAACTGCATGGCAGGCCGCAGGTAATCCGGCCGGGTATTCCGGGAAACACCGTACGCCAGCACGAATAAATGCCAACGGATTTAAGGTGTATGTATGGTTATGTCTGCTGACCGGTGGATTTTATGTTTTTAAATAAATCGTATCGAAGATAACGATCAATAACATCAATTGACCGGTTTTTCCGCTCCGGTGTTTATGACGTAAAAATTAAAATATCAGGCCATTCATGTATTACATACGATTTCTGGTTCATGGCCGTATTTTTGTGAATGTTTTTTGCAATGTATATGCGATTTTTATACATAAAATACATGTCCATCATATTGATATACATTGCGGGTAACGGTGGCGATTCCTTATAAATCCCCGGCGATTCTTTATATTGACTTGCATGCATCCCGTAACTATATTGCCTCTCTCTTGTAGGTTCAGAATCACTTCCCGGCATTTGCAATGCCTGCACTTGCACAGATTCAATATCTGTTGCCCGGATAGAATCGCGACAACCGCAGCCAAATGAAATTCAATGGCCTTTTGTCGCGCGACCCTCGAATTCCAGCAAAAAAGGTGAGTATTACTATGAGTGGCTATAACGCAGTTCTGGCACGCAATACGCAAAACGCCCCGAAAGCAATCGGCCCGTATTCGCAGACCGTGGCTTTTTCGCATTACAACAATCTTTCGGCCCAACTGCCGGTCGATCCGGCATCCGGCAAGCTGGTGGCTGGTGGCGTGAAAGAGCAGGCCGAACAGTGCTTCAAGAACATCAAGGCTGTGGTTGAAAGCATCAACCACGTCATGGACGATGTTGTCCGCATCACCATTTTTGTCAAGAACATTGCCGATCTTGACGCCGTCAGCGCAGTCTACAAGACGTTCTTCACCACCGGCTACGTACCGGCCCTGACCACGGTTGCCGTGGCTGCCCTGCCGATGAATGCCCTGGTTCAGGTCGAAGCCCTGCTGTCGAACGGCGAAGGCACCATCCCTAACGCACCGCAAGCCGGCGACCTGATCAAGATCGCAAGAAACACCGCTGCTGCACCGCAAAGCCCGCTGTCCACCCAGACCGTGGCCTTCTCGCACTACAACAACATTTCCGCCCAGCTGCCGATCGATCCGAAGACCGGCAAACTGGTTGCCGGTGGCGTGAAAGAACAGGCTGCCCAGTGCCTGCGCAACATCAAGAATGTCTTGGAAGGCATTGATGTTCCGTTTGACGACATCGTCAAGATCAACATCTTCCTGATGAACCTGTCGGACCTCGAAGCCGTCAACGAAGTCTATACGACCTTCTTCCCGGATTCGGCCATCGCCCGTACCGTGGCTTATGTCCCGGCACGTACCGCCGTGGAAGTTGCCGGCCTGCCGATGAACGCCCTGGTGCAGATCGAAGCCGTGGTTTCGCATGGCGACGGTACTCCTCCGCAAGCCGTTGAAGACCGTCACGGTATCGTCATCAAGCCGAACAACACCGACAAGGCTCCGAAGTGCGCACTGTCCACCCAGACCGTGGCTTTCTCGCACTACAACCACATCTCGGCCCAGCTGCCGGTGGATGCCAAAACCGGTGAACTGGTTGCCGGTGGCGTGAAGGAACAGGCCGCCCAGTGCCTGAGCCACATCAAGGCCATCGTGGAAAGCATCGGCCACAAGATGGACGACGTGGTCAAGGTCAACGTGTTCGTGAAGAACATCGACGACATGGCTGCCGTGGACGAAGCTTACGTTACGTTCTTCCCGGGCTATGTGCCGGCACGCCGTACCGTTGGTGTGGCCAACCTGCCGAAGGGCGCCCTGGTCCAGATCGACGCCGTGGTTTCCCACGCCGAAGGCACCCCGCCGAAAAAGGCCTGAGCCGCATCGGGCAAGTGACCGTCATGGTTGCTTGCTGATCCGGCGGTCTGCCTGAGCGCAGCCCGCCGCAGACGAAAAAGAAGCTGAAATCCTTTCAGCTTCTTTTTTTGTTTTTGGGCGTCTCATTTTCGTCCGGCATCCGGTGGAATTGGGCCGCGTCTGTTGCAATTCGCTGCGCGTGTCGTGGGCTCCGGATCAGGCAAGATCCATGCAGAACACCGGACAAAGGGCCGGTCAGGTCAGGTTTCCTGAGCCGGACAGGAAAAGGCCAATCCGGAAGGCCGCAGCAGCGATCCGGCAAGACAGCCATGGCGACAGGCCTCCGCAGTACCGTCCGAAGCCAGCAATACGCATGATGCCGTTTTGACCGGAACCCTGGCTGATGAGGGGCTGGTCTGCCTGGCGGGTAATCCATCTTCATTTCAGATTCACTCCACAATGCTTTCATAGTTGCCGCTTAAATTAGTCAATGAAGTTGTTCAATTGAGCATGAATCAGGGGCATAACATGAAAATCAAAAATCACCCGTTAATCTGGGGCGGAGCTGTCATCGTGCTGGCCTATGTGGTCAGCCGGGCCATGGTCGTGAGCTGGCCGAACGATTTCTGGGCCTGGCGCAAGGAGGTCGTGCTGCTGAGCGGCGTCATCATGCTGGCAGCCATGTCCGTGGCTGGTGTGCTGGCATTGCGTACGCCATGGCTGGAACAGCAGTTGGGCGGGCTTGACCGGACTTACCGTCTGCACAAATACCTCGGCATCACGGCCGGTGTCATGCTGGCCGTGCACTGGCTCACCGAACTTTCTCCGGGTACGCTGATCGACTGGGGCTGGCTGGCGCCACGCGTGAAGGGGCCGAAAGGACCTCAAGCCACCGACCTGCTCAGTACCCTCAAGGGGCCGGCCAAGGATTTTGGCGAATGGGCTGCCTGGGCCATGCTGGCGCTGGTACCGCTTGCCTTGTGGAAGGCGCCGTACAAGCCGTGGCGGCTGGTGCACAAGGCCATGGCCGTGATTCTTGCCATGGGTGTATTCCACGGTCTGGTGCTGTTGCCGCGCAATCACTGGTTGACCCCGGTGGGGGGGCTGATGCTGGTGATCGTGGTGGCTGGTGCCGTTGCGGCAGTCTGGTCACTGACCGGCCGGATCGGCCGCCAACGGCAGAGTGCAGGCGTGATCAGTGCCATTGACCGTCCGGCTCCGGATACCTTGCAGCTGACCTGTCGCCTGGATCATGACTGGGCCGGACATGCCGCAGGACAGTTTGCTTTCCTTACGCTGGACGCCGGCGAAGGAGCCCACCCCTTCACCATTGCTTCGGCCGATCATGGCGATGGCGAAATCCGCTTCGTGATCAAGGCGCTGGGTGATTACACCCGCAAGCTGGCCCAGAAGGTCCAGGTCGGGCAGAAAGTATGTGTCGAAGGTCCGTACGGTGCCTTCCATCTGCCGGAGGCTGACGGCCACCGTCAGGTCTGGGTCGCAGGGGGTGTGGGGGTGACGCCGTTCATGGCATGGCTGGATGCGCTGGCGACGCGTGGCGAAAAGCGGACCGATGTGGATTTTTGCTACTGTGTGCCGAACCGGCGTGATGCCGTGGCGCTGGACGAGCTGCAACGCAATGCCGAGCGTGTCGGGGTCCGGCTGCATGTGTTTGCTTCCAGGGAAGGCGAGCGGCTGGGGGTGCAACATCCGGTGTTTTCCGAGCGGGACCAGGTCCGGCCGCGCGTGTGGTTCTGTGGTCCGGCCCGGCTGGGGGATGCCTTGAAAACCGGTCTTATGCAAAAGGGATTTGCGGCTGACAGTTTTCACCACGAGGCATTTGATTTCCGTTAACCGGTCCTGATGCCGCTTTTTCCGGAAATGCCGGCATTCATCAAAACTTCATGACTCAAGGGGCCGTGCTGGCTGGTCAGCACGGCCCCTTGGGCGTTACAATCCGCGCCTTCGGTGTAATTGCCGGGCGCCTGAAACCGTCCGACACGACCATGGACTTACCCAGTACCCCATCCCTCCCGCTTTTGAGAATCCTATCCCCGCACTAACGTGCTCCCGGCGTCATCGCCCCCGGGGCACGGGAGATGACGCGCAATGACGATTGATACCAGACAAGACTACCTCCAGGCCAGCCTGGCGCAAGTGGTGCAGCTGCTGAACCGCATGCGCCTTGTGGAAGACCTCGTGCACAAGCAGAACATGCCGCGCCACGAACTGGTCGAAAACCTGGTCCACAAGCAGCACCGCAACGAGCTGGCCAAAAAGCTCGACCAGCTGCACCCGGCCGACGTGGCCTACATCCTTGAAGCACTGCCGCTCAACGACCGTCTGCTGGTCTGGGACCTCGTCAAGGCCGACCGCGACGGTGAAATCCTGCTGGAAGTCTCCGACGCCGTCCGCGAAACCCTGATCGAGTCGATGGATCGTGAAGAGCTGGTGGCTGCGGCCGAACAGCTGGACACGGACGAACTGGCCGATCTGGCGCCGGACCTGCCGTCGCAGGTGGTGTACGAAGTGATGGGCGGGCTCGATGTCAAGGAGCGCGCCCAGCTGGAAAGCGTCCTCTCCTACGAAGAGGACCAGGTCGGCAGCGTGATGGATTTTGATCTGGTCAAGATCCGTGCCGATGTGTCGCTGGAAGTGGTGTTGCGCTACCTGCGCCGCTTTGAAGAGCTGCCGGACCACACCGACAAGATTTTCGTGGTGGACGAGGCCGAAACCCTCGTAGGCGTGCTGCCCCTCAACAAGCTGCTGATTTCCGATCCGGAAACCGAAGTGGCTGAAGTGATGGCGCGCGATGTCGTGACCTTCCTGCCGGAGGACGATGTCGGCGATGCCGCCCAGGCATTCGAACGCTATGACCTGGTATCCGCTCCGGTGGTCAACCTCAACCACACCCTGATCGGCCGCCTGACCGTGGACGACATGGTCGACTACATTCGCGAAGAATCCGAAAGCGAAGTGCTGAGCATGGCCGGTCTCAAAGAGGAAGAAGACCTGTTTGCCAGCGTCTGGGATTCGGTGCGCAACCGCTGGGCGTGGCTGGCCATTAACCTGTGCACGGCCTTTGTCGCCAGCCGGGTGATCGGCGCATTCGAAGGTGCCATCCAGAACCTGGTGGCGCTGGCAGCCCTGATGCCGATCGTGGCCGGCATCGGTGGCAATTCAGGCAACCAGACCATCACCATGATCGTGCGAGCACTGGCCATGGGGCAGATGCAGCTGACCCAAGCCTGGCGCCTGTGGCGCAAGGAGCTCGGGGTCAGCATCATCAACGGTCTGGTCTGGGGCGGCATCCTTGGCGTCGTGGCCTGGCTGTTGTATGACAGCCTGCCGCTGGGACTGGTGATGACGGCTGCCATGACCCTCAACCTGATGCTGTCGGCCACCATGGGGGTGATGATTCCGACCCTGATGCAGAAATTCGGCCGTGATCCGGCCCTGGGGTCCAGTGTGCTGATTACGGCCTGTACGGACTCGGGGGGCTTCTTCATTTTCCTGGGACTGGCCAGCGTATTCCTGATGCGATGAAGGTTCATACCATTGGCGGCCTGCTGGCCGGTTGCGGACTCGACAGGCTGGATGCCCATCTGCTGCTGGAGCAGGCCAGCGGCCTGTCGCGTACCCGGCAGATCACCTGGCCCGAACAGGAAGTTCCGGAAGAAACGGCGCAGCGTTTTCTGGCGCTGGCAGCCCGCCGGCTGGCCGGCGAACCGGTGGCGTATCTTCTGGGCGTGCGGGAATTTTTCGGACGTGATTTCCGGGTGACACCGGACACGCTGATTCCCCGTCCGGAAACGGAACATCTGGTCGAATTTGCCCTGGCGCACCTGCCGCCGGCCGGGCGCATGCTGGACCTGGGAACCGGCAGCGGCGCCATTGCCGTGACGGTGGCGTGCGAGCGCCCGGATGCCCGGGTCACGGCGCTGGACGTGTCTGCTGCGGCCCTGGCGGTTGCACGCAGTAACGGACAGCACTTGCAAGCGCAGGTCCGCTGGCTGGAGTCCGACTGGTTTTCGGCATTGCCGGCCGAAGAGCGTTTCGAGCTGATCGTTTCCAATCCACCCTATATCGCTGCCGGTGATCCGCATCTGGAGCAGGGAGACCTGCGCTTCGAGCCGGCCAGTGCCCTGACCGATTTTGCCGACGGCCTGGAGGCCTTGCAGGTTCTGGCAACACAGGCATACCGCTTTGTGACGCCAGGCGGCTGGCTGGCGGTCGAGCATGGTTACGATCAAGGAAAAGCCTGCCGGGCACTGTTTGCCGGGGCAGGCTGGCTGTCGGTCTCTACCTTGCCGGATCTGGCCGGGCTTGACCGCGTGACGGTGGGCCAGTGGATGGCCACGACCGCTGTTTGAGCTTACTTGACCTTGTTGCCGATCAGGCCGCCGATGGCGGCGCCGCCGACCGTGCCAAGTGCGCTGCCGTCGGTCAGGACCGAGCCGGCTACTCCGCCGATGGCGGCACCGGCCACGGTGTTGCGTTCGCTGCGGCTCATGCCTGCACACCCGGCAAGTGACCCCATCAGGGTCAGCAGAAGCAGGGAAGTAGTCAGTTTACGGGACATGGTGATCTCCTGGTCGAGGGATTCGCGGCACACGACCGGGCCGCTTTCCGTGGGTGGATCTGTTGCTTGGATTGATGCTAGGCCGTAAAAGTTCATCCGTCACGGCCGTCGTCTTGACCGTGACATGATTCCATTCATAACGAGTTAAACTTATTGCCATATTATGTTGGACGGAGATCAAGGCTCCGCCTGTCGTGACCTTGATGCCGTGTCATGTGCCGGTGCCATCACATTCAACAACAAGAGGAACCACATCGATGAAAATGCGCGTTTTTGTCTGGGATTTGCCCACCCGGCTGTTTCACTGGACGCTGGTGCTCACGTTTGCCGGACTGTGGTACTCGGGTACCCAAGGGGGCGAGATGCTGCAATACCATATCTGGCTGGGCTATGGCATGGCGACCTTGCTGCTGTTCCGGCTGATATGGGGTGTGCTGGGCAGCCAGACCGCCCGGTTTGTCCAGTTCGTGCGCGGTCCGGCCAGCATGCTGGACTACGCCCGTGGACAGCTGCCCGAGGAGAAGATCCCCGGCCACAATCCGATGGGTGGCATGATGGTGATGTTGCTGCTGGCCCTGCTGATTGCCCAGGTGCTGACCGGGCTGTTTGCAGCCGATATCGACAGCTATGCCTATGACGGCCCGCTGGTTCACCTGGTGGATACGGAACAGGCCGAGGCCATTACCCTGTGGCACAAGGCACTGGTCAATGTCCTCCTGGGCGCAGTGGCCCTGCACCTCAGCGCAATCGTGTTTTATGCGCTGGTCAAGCGCCAGAATCTGGTTGGTCCGATGCTGACCGGCTACAAAAGCTTTGAGCGCGAAGTCGGCAAGCTCGACTTCACTCCCGGCATCATCGCGCTGGTTTCGCTGATCGTGTCTGCGGGCGCCATCTACACCCTGGTGACCCGCCTGTAAGCCTTTGTCGCAGCGCTTCCGTTGCGGAAGCCTTGCCACCCAGCTGCCTCCCGTTACCGGTATTTCCCGGTGCGGGAGGCAGTGTCGTTCCGGGCTGCTGTTTGCGTCCGGGCAAACAGCAGCCTGATTGGGCTGTTGTCCTGCCGGAGGGCAAGGTAGCCTCGTTCGCATTAACCGGCTTCCGGAAGAAAGACATGCTGAAATCCTTGCTGATCGGCGGGCCGCTCAACGGCCAGTGGATAGAACAGGGGCGCGAGCAGGAAAAACTGCATCTCGAGCACGACGGGCAGACGTACGAATATTCACGCACCCTGTACCTCTGGCAGGCCCAAAACGCCATGTGGCTGTTTTACTGGCATGGCAAGCCTTCGAGTGCCGAGGTGCTGTCAACGATCGAGGCAGCCGGACTGGCGCCGGTCTGCAACATTTCCGACGCGTTTTCGTTCGGTGGCCTGGACGTCAGTCCGCACGAGTGACCCGGACTGCCACTTGTCACGCCGATATTGGAGCAGCGCCGAACCCCTGACCTAGGATGCAAGGATTGCAACAGGCTTCCCGGGTTCGAAAATGAACTACTCCATCAGTGTTTTGTTCCGCTTGATTCCATTGGCAATGGGTGCGATCTGCCTCGGCCTCGGACTGTACGTACTCGACGGCCCGCCGGATGCCAACCATTTCGTGGCCGGGCATGTACTCGTTTCGCTGGCGGCCATCTGCTTTGCCCTGTTCACCACGGCGGCCACCATCATCCGCCAGCTGACCAAAACCTATAACACGTTCTGGCTGGTCATGCTGCCGCTGCTGGGCTATATCGTCGGCCTGCTGACAATCTGCTGGGGGCTGGACATCATCGCGCGTGGCGACCTGCCGCCTTATGTTGTCGCGGGTCATGTGGTGTTCGGCGTCGGGCTGATTACCCTGTGTGTCACCACGGTGGCCGCTTCGTCCTCCCGGTTCACGCTGATTCCGCTCAACAGCGGCCGGCCGGACGGGGAGCCCGGCGCTCCGGGTGCCTATCCGGCCTCCGTGGGCTGGCTCCTGATCGCCGTGCCGGTGGTCTGTTCACTGACAGGCTACGTCTGGGCCCTCGGCCTGCTGGCCAGAGGGGCTGATGATCCGGGCTTTTATGTGGCCGGACACGTCCTGTTCGGGCTGTCGACCATCTGCACCTGCCTGATTGCCCTGGTGGCTACCGTGGTGCGCCAGGTCCGGAACCAGTACCGCAAAAGCGAGCGAGGCTTCTGGATCTGGCTGGTCATCGTCCTTGGGCTGGCTGACATCATTTTCGGCATTGCCGTGCTGGTTGACTCTCCCGCCAGTTTTCATGTGGCACCGGGACTCATCCTGATCGGCATCGGCATGATCTGTTTCAGCATCCTGTCCAAGGTGCTGCTGCTGGGACTGGTATGGCGTGCCAGATTCGCCCTTGCCAACCGGGTGCCGATCCTGCCGGTGATGACAGCGCTGGCCTGCCTGTTTCTGGCGGCGTTTGTTTTTGAGGCCGGCGACCTGTCTGCGGCCTACTTCATCCCGGCGCGGGTGCTGGTCGGCCTCGGAGCAGTGTGCTTTACCCTGTTCTCGATCGTTTCGATCCTTGAGGCCGGCACTTCCGGTGACTAGCGGGCAGGGGGAACCGGCTTGCCGTAGATGTCGTGGCTGAAGTACTTCTTCCGGATGCTGTCATAGCGGCCGTCGGCGCGGATCTGTCCGATGGCTGCATTGAGGGCAGTCTGCAATGCCGCATTGCCCTTGCGTACCGCGATGCCGGCTCCCTCGCCAAAATAGGCCGGATCGTCAAAAGCCGGGCCGACGAAGGTGAACTTCGGAGCCGTGCCCGGCCGGGACAGATAAGCCTCTCCGGCCAGGGCATCAACGAAAACGCCGGCCAGCCGGCCTGCGGCCAGGTCATCCAGGGCCGAGGTGATGCGGGGGTAGGCGACTATCTCGGCGCCGCGGCTGCCCCAGTAACTGCGCGCAAAGCGGTGCTGGGTGGAGCCGAGCAGGGTGCCGATGCGCTTGCCCCGGAAGCTGCCGACGGCGGTATCGGTACCGGGTGCTGCCAGCATGCGCGACGGCAGCCGGTAATACCTGTCGGTAAAGTCCACGGCCTTGCGGCGCTCGGCCGTGATCGACATGGATGACAGGATGGCGTCGAACTTGTTGGCATTCAGGGCCGGGATCAGGCCGTCCCAGTCCTGCGGCACGATCAGGCACTGGCGTTGCATGGCATCACACAGGGCATTGGCAATGTCGACGTCGAATCCCTGCAACTGGCCATCGCGGCCGAACGAGGCAAACGGCGGGTAATTGCCGTCAATACCGAAGCGAAGCCACTCTGCGGCAGCGGTCTGGCTGCCGCACCACAGCCCGAGCAGCAGCAGAAAACGGCAAAGGGGGCGGGCAGCGGGTGTCATGGCAGGACTCATCGGTCAGGATGTGGATAACAGGCAGTATCCTGGCATGAGGCGCTGCAATCGAACACCCCGACACCTGTTTATGCAAAAAGCGGTTTATAGCAACAAAGAATATGCATTATGTGCCATTGAATAACCGGTTTTTGGCAATAGATACTAAAGAATGATTGTCTCGTGAAACGAGATACAGGCAACATCCACAATTGACGGTTATGTAATGCTGCGTCGCAAACACGGATTAAGCGTGTCAGGGCAGCGTCTAGAATCATCCGTTTGCCGGCCACAAGCCGGCAGGCAATTCACACTTGCAAGCCACTGCATCCCACGAGGAATCATGTCTCTGAACAAACAGCATGAGCTGGCCGCCCTGATTGCGGCAATCGACGATGTTGCACGCCAGACCCTGCCGGCCGCAGAAGCCGACCGGATGGCGACCATCTTTGCCGCCTATTTCGAAGAGGCAGAGGCTGCCGATCTCAAGCGTGCTGCCGC
>RRZT011021220.1_pt1 | contig 24785 bp, 26 predicted proteins | sample 2165551 | NCBI WGS metagenome assembly RRZT01 (sample SAMN10456910, study PRJNA506462) | wastewater metagenome | biome: wastewater; feature: sludge; material: wastewater sludge; isolation source: wastewater sludge with Escherichia coli K12::gfp cells carrying plasmid... | place: USA: Moscow, Idaho... | reverse complement strand
TTCCTCGACTTTCCGCGACAGCTGCGACAAGGCAACAATGGGCACCTGCAGCTCTTTGGCCTGCGACTTGATCGAACGGGAGATTTCCGAAACCTCGGTTGCGCGGTTCTCTCCTTGTTTGTTACCGCTCATCAGCTGGATGTAGTCAATCACCAGCAGCCCCAGCTTGCCACCGTACTGGCGCGCCAGCCGGCGGGCACGGGCACGCAGGTTAGCCGGGGTAAGGCCACCGGTCTCATCGATGTAGATGGGCGCTTCGTGCAATTTACCCAGGGCAAACGACAGGCGCGACCATTCATCATCGGTCATCCGCCCGGTACGCAGGCTTTGTGAATTCAGACGCCCGATCGATGCCAGCATCCGCATCGCCAACTGCGCGCCCCCCATTTCCATGGAAAACACACCGACCGGCAGCCCGGTATCAACAGCTACGTTTTCGGCAATATTCAGCGCAAACGCTGTTTTACCCATCGAGGGGCGGCCGGCGACAATGATCAGATCACCGGGCTGGAAACCAGACGTTTTCTGGTCCAGATCGACAAAACCCGTCGGGACCCCGGTAATGTCAGATGGATTATCACGGTCGTGTAATTCCTGAATCCGCTCCACCACCTGCGTAAGCAGCGGATTGATGTGCACGAAGCCTTCGGCATGTCCGGCACCGGCTTCGGCAATCTTGAAAATCTTTGACTCAGCCTCATCGAGCAAGGTGGCCGCATCACGCCCGAGCGGGTTGAGTGCATCCGTCGCAATTTCATCGGCGGTCGCCACCAGCTGGCGCAACACGGCGCGTTCGCGCACGATCTCGGCATAACGACGAATATTGGCGGCCGAAGGGGTGTTCGCCGCCAGTTCGCCAAGGTAGGCAAGGCCTCCTGTCTGGTCATTTTCACCCGCAGCGTCGATAGCCTCGGCAACCGTCACCACGTCGGCTGGCTTGGCTTTTTCCAGCAACCCACGGATTTGACGGAAAATCCGGCGGTGTTCATCGCGATAAAAATCGCTTTCCGTCACTTGATCGCCAATCCGATCCCAGGCATTGTTGTCGAGCAGCAACCCACCCAGAACCGACTGCTCAGCCTCAATCGAATGCGGTGGCACACGCAACAGCTCCAGCGATGGATCTTTAGTTTTGGGTTTGCTGGTACGGGTATTCATCGAGGGGTCCGGAAATTAAAAAGGCCCCGCGTCGCGGGGCCTTGCAGCGTAAGTGAAAGCGCCTTATTCGGCAACCACATTCACGGTCACTGTTGCCAGCACATCGGTGTGCAGAGCCACTTCAACCGGAAATTCACCGATCATCTTGAGCGGGCCTTCCGGCAGGCGAACAGCGGATTTGTCAACATCGAAACCGGCGGCCTTGAGTGCCTCGGCGATATCCGCATTGCCCACAGAACCAAACAGACGGCCATCCATTGCCGACTTGCGGGCAACGGAAACTGCAGCGCCATTCAATTTGTCGGCGACAGCCTGGGCAGCAGCCAGCTTCTCGGCAGCAAGCTTTTCCAGTTCGGCACGACGGGCTTCGAACTCAGCCAGAGCCGCCGGCGTGGCGCGCTTGGCTTTTTTCTGTGGAATCAGGAAGTTACGAGCGTAACCATCCTTGACCTTGACCACTTCGCCGAGGTTACCAAGGTTCAGGACCTTTTCGAGCAGAATGATTTGCATGTGTCGTCTCCTCGATTACTGATGGTTGTCGGTATAAGGCAACAGCGCCAGGAAGCGGGCACGCTTGATGGCGGTACCCAGCTGACGCTGATAGCCAGCCTTGGTGCCGGTCAGGCGAGCCGGCATGATCTTGGCGTTTTCCTGGATGTATTCCTTGAGCACATCGACATCCTTGTAGTCGACCTGCTCAACCTTTTCTGCCGTGAAGCGGCAGAATTTGCGGCGCTTGAAGAGGCTGCTGCCGCGACGTTTTTTCTTGTCATCAAGCTTTTTCTTGAAGAATCGTGCCATTTTCGTTTCCTTCCAAATATTCAATCATCTGTGCGTGCAGGACGGGGGTTTTGCTGTGACGGCTGCGGGCCGCGAGAAAGCCTTCGACTTTAACCCCGCCACCGAGTGACCCCGCTGCCAGAACCTTGGCCAGATCACCGAGTGCCACTACCGCCAACTCGACTTCTACCTGCCGCTCACCGCCATTTTCATGCAGCTGTGAACGATGTTGTAGCCGTGCTTCGCTGACCGCAACCCCAGCCGGGGTATAGCGCATTGGCTTGCGCTCGATCAGGTTGCCAGACAAAACAATGGTATTCAGTCGTCCTCCGTCCAAACGCCAATCAGGCTGCTTCAGCCGCCGGCTCAGCCTCACCCGCGAGCAGGGATTTCGACTTCTCTTCCTTCATCATCGGCGAAGGCGAGGTCACTGCCGCTTTCATCTTGATGGTCAGATGACGCAGCACGGCATCGTTGAACTTGAAAGCGAGCTCGAGTTCATTCAGCGTTTCACCATCACACTCGATGTTCATCAGCACATAGTGTGCTTTGTGGATTTTCTGGATCGGGTAAGCCAGTTGACGGCGACCCCAGTCTTCCAGACGGTGCACCGAGCCACCTTTGGCGGTGACGATGGCACGATAACGGTCGACCATGCCGGGCACTTGTTCGCTCTGGTCCGGATGGACGAGAAAGCAGATTTCATAATGGCGCAGGAATGCTCCTTTTGGGATAAACCCTCCGTCATGCGAACGGTAGGGCAAGGTGGAAAACGTGGGATTTTACCACCCATCCCAAATCATCGAAACAGATTTCGCGATTTTTCTGCAAAAAACCCGTATTACCCCAAGAAGTGTCTCAGCTAGTGCTCGATGCTGTGACGCAAGCGCAAGCTCGCTGGCAACCATCCGGATCAAGCATCAGCCAGCTCTCGCTCAATGTTGAGTTCTGTTTCCTTCAACTCAATCAAGAAGAGGATATCCTCCACTACAGGCAAAGGAAAGCCTTGGCGCTGACCACTACGATTGTCACGCAACAACTGCTGCATGTAATCAAGAACCTCGGGCGAGGACCACTGCTTGGTCAAGGCGGCCACAATCCGCGGCATATCCTCCACACTGCGCGCACGATCCGACGACTGCGCCGCATCGACAATCGCGACATCCTCCGGCGCAGACCCGGATGAACCATTCTCGGTTGGTTCCCACGGCTGAATTTCCACATTGAAATGCTGATTCAGGTTGCTGGCCACGGCATCGAACTCTTCCCGCATGTTGGCCATGCGGTACACCTCCAGCAACCGCACCCAAGGCTGCAATGCCTCTTGTGGGTTATTGTCGATGTATTCCTGCAGCGCTTGCGCCGCACCCTTGACCCGCCCGAAGGACAGCATGATGTCAGCCAGTTCCATCACAGGATTGGCTTCGAAGTGCTCATCAACCGTAGTCGCGTTGATCGAGAAAATGGAATCACCTGGCCGCGGTTGCGGCTTAGCTGGCACCACCGGGGCAACACTTGCTGTACCGCCAAGTTCAAAATCCACGGGCAAGGGCTTGTTAGCAGCTGCCGGCTCCAGATGCAAATCAACCTGCTGCGCTACCGCACGGGAAGGAACACTCAATTCAGCCTGACGCGGCGCATCCACCAAAGGTTCGGCATGCAGAAGACCAGCGTTGTCCGCGTCCCTGGCTTGGCGCTGCCGCCAGTACAGCCCGCCGGCCAGAAGCAATACCAACGCCAGCAGCAAACCGTACCACCCCCAGTCCGACGACGCCTCTTCCAGCGGAGCCGCTGGCACAGCAGCCGCTTGCGGCAACGGCGCATCCTCAACAGCTGCAGCACGTGCCTGCAAACCTGCCGCCCGCCCCTGCAGATCAGTCAAGGCGGCTTCCATGCTGCGCAGCTTTTCCGCTACCGCCAACTGATCGGTGGCACGCTCATGCAGAGCTGCCAGCATTCGATACTCGAGACGTAGTGCTTCGCGCTGTTCCTGAGTGAATGCAGTTTCACGCAGCATGTGCTCGCCAAGCACCATGGACAGGCGCAAAGATGCCTCGCCGCCATCGTCATTTGCTGAGAGAAAGAAGCGGTCGCCGCCACCCTGCGTTGCGGCAGCAAGCGGCTGATGCACCACCTGCCCCCCCACCGTGGAGAGCTGCTGGTCTCCAGCGAGAGGCAACACTGGCACCGCCTGCGCCCGCGATGCGGCACGCCGTACCTCACTGCGTTCTCGCTTTCTGCGCGAAACTGGCAATTTTTCCGCCACATCCTGCGTGGTCACTGCTGGCACAGATTCTGTCAGAACGGGATTGGCGAGAAGCGTGTATTCGCGATAAAGATCATTGCCGCAACCCAGATCGATTGCCACCTGAAACAACGGCTCACGCACCACGTCCGAGCGCAGGCGCAAGCGCGGCGACTTACCTGGAACGACCTGAACATCAGCCTGCTTCACCCAGGGCAAATCTTCCCCGGAGCGGGGCTTCACCACCCGAAAACAACTGCCATCCGGGACAGCTCCGTCGACCCCAAGCAGGGGAATGCTGAGATCGAGGCGTTGCCCGAGAACCGGCTCCTGGCGCGGCTCTCCCAGGCCAACGGCCAGCGCCACTGACGGCAACACCAGCGCACCGCCAAGAAACAGAATATGTGCAAGCTTTTGCTTCAACGAAGCACCTCTAATGACGCATAAATATATCCGGCGATTATAACGGCTATTTATGAAAAATGTAGTGCGCATCATCAAACGACCCAACCCAATGCGGACGGTAGATGACGAAAACTGTCAGCACTCCACCTGACAGCCAGGCTTCAGAAAATGCCAGAAGCAGGAAATACGGCAAATATTCTTCAAATAGATAGAGCAAGGGGTAAGCGCCCCCCAACCCCAGTAGCAAGGTCGAAACCAGACCAACACCCAGAATTACCGCGCCGCCGCACAGAAAGGCATTGACGAATATGTAAACGAAATAATTTCTCGGCAAGCGCACAGCCAGCAACCGGAACAACCCATGACTCAGCGCAACGCCAACCCCGGCCAGCAGCAAGGCATTCGCCGCATAAGAAAACCAGGCGCCGCCGTCGTTCAGGCTGGTGCACAACAGGACGACGGCCAATCCAACCAGTGCCAGATGGGGGCCGAAAACCAGGGTGAACACATTGGCACCCAGCAGATGCAGGCTCAACCCTTCCTGGGCACTGGCTTTCATCGTCCACAGCAGAACCAGAGCGACGATCAATCCCAACCATAGATTGGACTGCTCGGAATCGGCCAGACGCTTCCAGGGCGCGCGCCAAACAGAATGGGCGAAAAGAGGTATCCAGACGAGCCATGCCGCCCAGTACCACGTTTCGCCCAACAGGTTATCAGTCAGATTCACACGGGCATTTTAGCCCAGCGCGCGCTCCAACTGCGGCACCACTTCAAACAAATCGGCCACCAAACCGTAATCGGCCACTTGGAAGATCGGCGCATCAGGATCCTTGTTGATCGCCACGATCACCTTGGAGTCCTTCATGCCAGCGAGATGCTGAATGGCACCGGAAATACCAACCGCGACGTAAAGCTGCGGCGCCACAACCTTGCCGGTTTGCCCGACCTGATAGTCGTTCGGGACAAAGCCGGCATCAACTGCAGCACGACTGGCACCGAGCGCAGCGCCCAGTTTGTCGGCCAGCGGATCAAGCAATTTGTGGTAGTTGTCACCACTGCCAAGGCCACGACCACCGGAAACGATGATCTTTGCTGCGCCGAGTTCCGGACGTTCAGACTTGGTGAGTTCCCGCCCCTGCAGCTGCGTGCAGCCAACATCGGCCGCTGCCGCCAGCACTTCGACCGGTGCGCTATTCCCTGCGCCCACGGCATCGAAGGCTGTAGTACGCACGGTAATGACCTTGATCTTGTCCGCACTTTGCACGGTGGCCATGGCATTGCCGGCATAGATCGGGCGCACGAAGGTATCAGCGCTTTCAACCGCAGTGATTTCCGAGATCTGAGCCACATCGAGCAGGGCCGCCACGCGCGGCAGCACGTTCTTGCCGAACGTGGTGGCCGGCGCAAGGATGTGGGAATAGGCGCCTGCCTGCGCCACTACCAAGGCCGCAACGTTTTCGGCGGTCTGATCGGCATAGTGCGCAGCGTCAGCCACCAGCACCTTGCTCACGCCCTGCAGGGTAGCCGCCTGCGTAGCGGCGGCCGCACACCCTGCCCCGGCGACGAGCACATGAATATCGCCACCAAGCTTTGCCGCAGCGGCCAGGGTATTGAGGGTGGCAGCCTTGACGCTTTGCTGGTCGTGTTCGGCAATTACAAGAATCGTCATGTCAGATCACCTTCGCTTCATTTTTCAGTTTATTCACCAACTCAGCCACATCTGCGACCAGCACACCGGCGGAACGCTTGGGCGGCTCGACCACTTTCAGGGTGGTCAGACGCGGTGCCACATCGACACCGAGCGCGTCCGGCTTCACCGTATCCAGCGGCTTCTTCTTTGCCTTCATGATGTTGGGCAGGGTGGCATAGCGCGGCTCATTCAGACGCAGGTCAGTCGTCACCACCGCCGGCAGAGACATCGACAAGGTTTCCAGGCCACCGTCGATTTCGCGCGTTACCGTCGCCTTGCCGTCAGCCAGCACAACCTTGGAAGCAAAGGTCGCCTGCGGCCAGCCCGCCAGAGCTGCCAGCATCTGGCCGGTCTGGTTGGAATCATCGTCGATGGCCTGCTTGCCACAAATCACCAGCTGCGGCGCTTCCTTGTCGCACAGTGCCTTGAGCAGCTTGGCCACAGCCAGGGGTTGCAGGTCGGCATCACTTTCGACCAGGATGCCGCGATCGGCACCGATGGCCATGGCTGTGCGCAGAGTTTCCTGGCATGCCGCCGGACCGCAGGACACAACCACCACTTCCGTTGCCACACCGGCTTCCTTCAGCCGCACCGCTTCTTCGACGGCGATTTCGTCAAACGGGTTCATGCTCATCTTGACGTTGGCCAGATCGACACCGCTGCCGTCCGCCTTGACCCGGACCTTGACGTTGTAATCGATGACCCGCTTGACGGGAACGAGAATTTTCACTGACATCTCCTTTGGCTGTACTGCCCGATTTTTTGAATAAACTGCCTGCTGCTGGATGTTGCTCGACGGTTTGACAGGCAGCTTGGCAAACCGCAGAATCCCCATACCGTATAGTATGGAAGAGCATACGTTAGTGTATGAAAAAACATGCTGTCAAGCCACTCCCGCAAACGCCATCATGCCACCCCGTAAAACAGGCGGAAAAACGCCCGGCCTGACGCGCCAACCGCTGGACCGAGAGGACTGGGTGCGCGCCGCCCTCAATCTCCTGGCCGAAGAAGGGATCGCCGGGGTCCGTATCGAAGTTCTGGCCAAACGCTGCGGCGTCACCAAGGGCAGCTTCTACTGGCACTTCAAGGATCGTCAAGCACTGCTCGAAGCCGCCCTGGAAACCTGGTCTGCCGGACGTATCCGTGACATCGAGAAAAACACCTCGGTCATCCCCGGCGCCGAAGCGACTCAACTGCGCCACGCCATCGACTGGTACAGCGCCAACCGCAATCGCAAGGGCATGGCGATCGAACTGGCCATCCGCGACTGGGCCCGCCACGACAAACGCGCCGCCGCCAGTGTAGAGGCCGTCGATCTTTATCGACTACGCTGTACCGAACGCCTCCTGCTCGCAGCAGGCACTCCCGCGGCGGAGGCAAAAAGCCGCAGCTTGTTGCTCTACGCGTGCACCTTCGGCCTTTCACTCATGCACTACACCGCCTTTGCTGACGACCCCGCCAGACTGAGGGAACAGATCAGCGCCTACCTGGTAAGCCAGTAAATCAGTCTCAGGAAACCACCTGAAACTCTTTCCCTATCTGCCGCCAGAGGTGGGTTTCATCAAGTAACGCGGTCGCCGTCCACGGGTTTTCTGCCAACCAGGCAGCCGGTAATCGCACGCTGAACCCTTTGCCGCATTCAGCGACCTGTACAAATGCCTGCTCGCGCTCTTCTCGTGCCCGGCAGAACAGGGCGGCAAGCCGCAAGCAAAAAATCAGCGGCCAGAGTGGGTCTGTCACCGACAGCGGCGGCAGTTTGTCGAGCTTGCCACGGTGCCCCAGCACCAGGGTTGCCAGCTGCGCCTGATCCTTGCGGGAAAAACCGGGCATGTCGGCATGCGTCAGGATGTAAGCCCCATGTCGGTGGTAGGCATTGTGCGCCACCGAGATCCCGATTTCATGCAGGCGACACCCCCAGGACAAAAGTTGCAACTCCGCTTCACGCTCTTCGCCCGGGTAGAGTTGGGCGAAGAAATCCAGCGCCATCCGCTCCACGCGTTCCACCTGCTGACGCTCGACGTGATAGCGTTTGCGAAACTGCTCCACCGTCGCATCGCGCATGTCATGCTGATGAAAGCGGCCCAGTTGATCGTACAAAACCCCAAGGCGCAGGGCACCATCAGCGTAAACCATGTGCTCCAGCGCAAACGCCTCAAATATGGCCTGCATGATGACGACACCTCCGGCCAATACCGGCAGGCGGTCTGCCTTCAGGCCACGCAACTCGAGCCGCTCGGCGCTGCCCGCCTTGATCAGTAGCGCCGACAAACGCGCCAGCCCTTCCTGTGTAATACCTTCTTCGCCCCCAGGATTCAGCGCGTTTTGTTCAAGCGCATCAGCAATCGCCTTTGCCGTCCCGGAGGTACCCACCGCCTCTTTCCAGCCCCGCTGCCTGTACTCCTGAACGATGTGCTGAATCTGCCGCGCAGCAGCCACTTGCGCCTCACGCCAGCGGCGCTTGTCAACTTTGCCGCCGGGAAAGAATCGCTGCGTATAACTGACACAGCCCATATACAAGGATTCGGTCAGCTGCGGCACATGGCGTTTGCCAATGATGCATTCGGTGGAGCCGCCTCCGATATCGACGACCAGCCGCTTGTAGGCTGCCGTCGGCAGTGAATGCGAAGCACCGAGATAGACCAGCCGCGCCTCTTCGCGCCCGGCAATCACTTCGATCGGAAAACCGAGGGCAGCTTCTGCCTGCGGCAGAAAATCCGCCGCATTCTTGGCCACCCGCAAGGTATTGGTTGCCACCGCCCGCACGGCACCTGCATCCAACCCGCGCAACCGTTCCCCGAGCCGCCGCAGGGCCTCCAGCGCACGCTCCTGGCTGGCCGCATCGAGCATTTTCCGCTCATCCAGACCAGAAGCCAGACGTACCGGTTCTTTCAGGGAATCGAGCGGATAAATCTGATTACCAACAACCCGGCCGACCTGCAGACGAAAGCTGTTCGAGCCAAGATCAACTGCCGCAATAGTTTCGTAAATCATGGCCGGGATGAGGCGGACAAAAAGGGAGTGCGATTCTAACGCAGCCCGAATTCAAGCGTTTATTTTTTACCCGCCGTATCGGCTGCCCGCCGTTGAATCACATCCATCGGCAATCCCAGTGTCAAAGTTTCGTCCATCAGCGCCAGCAGAGGCAGCAACTGGGAAAGGAGGACATCAAGATGCGGTCGCACGGCATCCGGGCGACGCACCCGCAACAACTCCAGGGCATGCGGAATGGAGATCGGGCGTTGCGCTGGTGTGTCGGCATTACTTTCCACGCGGTTGCCGCCAGCCTGCAACGCCTTTTCCATGCGCTCCATCGCCAGGTCGAGCAGCGCACCGGCAGAAGTGACCGTATCGGCAGGTACGCCAGCCAGACCAATACTGACGGTCAGCTCTATCGTTTCCCCCTGCGCCGCCAGTCGAGAAGCTTCAACCGCTTGCCGCACGCGTTCGGCAAAACTCGCGCAGTGGACCAACGCCGTCCCCGGCGACACGACCGCCAGACACCCCGGCGCCACGTGGCCCAGACTGTCTTCCTGGCGCACCTTGCCGGACAGCATGCGGGCAAAGCGATGAATGATCTTTTCCGCTTGTTCCACTCCAAGCCGCTCGCCCAGGCTTTCGAAACCATCGAAGCCGAGCACCATCAGGCTCACATCCATACCATGCCGGGCCGAGTGCGACAGTGCCTGGGCAATCTGCAGCTCGAGGAACTTGCGCGTGTACAACCCGGTTTGCGGATTCTGCACCCGTTCTTCCTGCACACTTTCGACCGCTTCGTGCGCCTCTTGCAGCGCCAGCAAATTCCCCAACCGGGTCAGGATTTCGAAGGTGCCGCTGCCCTTGGTAATAAAATCAGAAGCGCCGGCAGAGCGTGCCCGGGCACGCTCTTCTTCAGTCTCTTCCCCCGACACCAGAATGAAAGGCATCTGCTGCAAGCGGCGCAGGCGTGAGGTACGCAGACGCTCGAGCAACTGGTAGCCGTTCATTTTCGGCATCTGCAGATCGGACACGACCGCGCGGATCGACTGATCGAGCACCAGCGCCTGCCACGCAGCTTCACCATCACCCTCTTCACGTACATCGTAAGAGGCCCGGATGTGCTGCACTAGCGAAGCGCGCACCAGGCGTGAATCGTCGACAACCAGAACGCGCGGCAAATCTGCCATCTCAGGCCCCACCCACCTCGACCACCACCCGCCCCTTGATGCGTCCGCCGATGAATTCGTCGAACATCGCCGGCAATTCAGCAAAGGCCACCCGGCGCGTCATCGCTGCCAGGTGCGGCGGCCGCAAATCGCCTGCCAGACGCTGCCAAACACCGCTACGATAAGGCTCGCGGATATAACCGGAATCGACTCCCAGCAAGGAAACTCCACGCAAGATGAAAGGCGCAACGGTGGTATTCAGCTTCATGCTGGAAGCCAGGCCGATGCTGGCGATGGTGCCGCCCTGCAACATCGTGCTCGCAATCCAAGCCAGGTAGTCCCCGCCCAGATTGTCGACAGCGCCGGCCCAGCGGCCACTGTCGAGCGGGCGAATTTTGCTCAGATCGAGATCCTGCCGTAGCAGAACCTCGCTGGCGCCCAGTTCGCGCAGGTAATCTGCCTCGCTGGCCTTGCCGGTCAGTGCCACCACCTGATATCCGCGCTGCGCCAGCATATCGACGGCCAGACTACCGACCCCCCCCGTCGCCCCGGTCACGATCACCGGACCCTTGGCTGGGGTCAAACCATTCTCTTCCATGCGCACGATACCAAGCGCCGCGGTGAACCCCGCAGTACCCAGTGCCATCGCGTCGTACAACGAGAGATTCGCGGGGAGCGGCACCACCCAGTCAGCGGGCACGCGAGCCAGTTCAGCATAACCACCATGGTGCGCAACACCAATATCAAAACTGGTGGCGATGACCGGATCGCCGGCTTTGAAACGGTCGTCAGCACTGGAGACCACCGTGCCACACAGATCGATGCCCCCAACACAGGGGAAACGCCGGATGATCTTGCCAGCCCCGGTCGCAGCCAAAGCATCCTTGTAATTGATGCTGGAGAAAGCCACACGAATCACCACTTCGCCGGCATCGAGGTCAGCCAGCGACATCGTGGCAAAGCGGTGCCCGACCTTGCCTTCATTTTCCTCGATCAACAACGCTTGAAAACCATCGGCCATTGTCTGCTCTCCTTTTATTTTCTGGCGCGCATGATAACCCTACACGCCCTCAGACAGACAAGCCAAACAAAGATTTCCACATAATGTAAAAATGACAACGTGGGGTTTACAGCCATAAAAATTTCAAATAGATTACGCGCCCATGTCTCGACGCAGCCTTTTCCTCTCCCTGCTTGGTGCCGCCTGTAGCTGCGGCCTCCTCGGCCCGGCGCACGCCAGTGAAACTCTTCGCCTAGACGGCCTGCGCCCCCTGGACACCCCAATCTCGCTGGTCGAGCGCTACACCAATGCAACCCAGGATGTGATCCTGGAAGGCCTGAAACTGGTTGGCGTACGCTACAAGATGGGGGGCAACAGCAGCGAAACCGGCCTGGACTGCAGCAGCTTCGTGCAAACAGTATTCAAGGAAAGTATCGGCACTTATCTGCCTCGCACCGCGCGCGAGCAAAGCCAGCTGGGCGAGCATGTTGACCTCAATCAACTGAAGCCTGGCGATCTGGTGTTCTTCAACACCATGCGCCGCGCCTTCTCACATGTTGGCATCTATCTGGGTGACAACCATTTTCTGCACGCGCCGCGTGCTGGCGCTGAAATTCGTGTCGAAAACATGAACAGCGGTTACTGGCTGACGCGTTTCAATGGCGGCCGCCGCTTGATCGACGCACGCTAGGAAACCCCTCGCCGGCTCGCCAAAACGGGCAACTTCTCCTAGAATCCATGCGTCAGCCTGAAGTAAGGATTCATGAGCTCCAAATTCACCCCTGCTGCCAGCAGCCCCCTGATCAGCGCCATCCGCGCTGGCAACCTGCATGCACTGCGCACCGCAATCGACACGGGCGGCAAGCTCGAAGAAGCCGACATGCATGGTTATCCTGGCCTGCCTCTGCGTACAGCCTGCTTTGGCGGCAATCTGCTTATCGTGCAGGCACTTCTCGATGCCGGCTGTGACATCAATGCACCGACCGCTGATGGCCGTGGTGCGCCACTGCGTCTGGCCTTGCGTGCCGGGCATCAGGATATAGCGGCCTTGCTCCTCAGTCGCGGCGCGGAAATTCCAGCGGGCGTCACGATTCCCCCATCCCTCATGGAGCGCGCGCAGGGAATGGCCAGCGGTAAACGCACCGTCGTCGACATGCCAGCACTTGAGTTCGAGCGCAGCCCGGCAGTGGAAACCCAATTTGTACCGGCTGCTGATCCACTGCCTGCCCCGCCGGGCATGACGGAAACCCAGCTGGGCAACATCATCGACTTTGAATTCGCTCCACCACCGGCAACACCTTCCGCTGTCCCAGCCGCTGCACCTGCTGCACGCGTCCCGCAGACCAAACTCAATGAAATCGAGGAAGTCGACATGAAAGGCGTCTACGGTGTAGACACCAACATCATCAACATGGATCTCGAACGTCTGAGTGGCGCCCAGCTTGAACCTGTGCCACCACCGGTGCGCAAATAAGGTCGTGACCCGGTTTGCCGCTCGCGCATACCATTCCCCTGCTCTCTGCGGACGACCCACTCCCCCCGGTCACACACGCCCGGCCTGAACTGGGCGGCCTGCTGGCAATAGGTGGCGGCCTCTCAGCAGCGCGCCTGCTCGGCGCCTATCGCTGCGGTGTCTTTCCCTGGGGCACGCAGCATGGCCTGCCGCTGTGGCACTACCCCGAACCACGCATGGTGCTGCTGCCACAGGAATTCAGGATCAGCCGCTCCTTGGGCAAGACCTTGCGCAACTCACGCTTCGTCTTCAGACACAACAGCGATTTCCCGGGCGTGATCCGTGCCTGTGCCCAGACTCCACGCCCAGGCCAGGACGGCACCTGGATCAGTGAAGAAATGATCGCCGCCTACTGCGAACTGCACCGTCTGGGCTGGGCACACTCGGCGGAAACCTGGCTGGATGACGAACTCGTCGGCGGTCTGTATGGTCTGTGGATCGGCCAGGTATTCTTTGGGGAGTCGATGTTTTCCTGGCAGAACAATGCTTCCAAATTCGCCCTGGCACACTGGGTTGCGCACCTGCGCGCCGAGCACTGCGGCCTGATCGATTGCCAGATGCATACCGCCCATCTGGCCTCCCTGGGGGCTCGGGAAATTTCCGGAACACAATTCCAGCACCTGTTGCAGACCTTAATCGGATAGCGCCATGGCCCACCCGGACGATGCTGGTCTCCCCTGCTCCATATTGCAGTTCTACGCAACAGCACCCTATCCCTGCAGCTATCTCGATACGCAGCAGGCACGTTCCCAGGTTGCCACACCACCGCACCTGGTCGATGTAAACACTTACAGTCAATTGATTCGCCAAGGTTTTCGCCGCAGCGGCCTATTCACCTACCGCCCCTATTGCGATAGCTGCCAGGCCTGCATTCCGGTACGCCTGGCAGTCGATCAATTCCGCCCCAACCGCAGCCAGCGGCGCGCCTGGAGCACCCACCGTACACTGCAGGCGCGCGAACGACCACTGGTCTTCGATGCAGCACATTACGCGCTCTATCAGCGCTATCAACAATGCCGCCATGCCGGCGGCGGCATGGACGAAGACGGCAGCGAGCAGTACAGCCAGTTCCTGCTGCAAAGCTACGTCGATACCCGCCTCATCGAGTTTTCCGAAAACGGCGTGCTGCGCATGGTCAGCATCATTGACGTGCTGGACGATGGCCTATCCTCGGTCTACACCTTTTACGATCCCGCTGTTGCCCACGCCAGCTACGGCACCTACAACATCCTCTGGCAAGCGCAGCAGTGCCTGGGTAGCCAGTTGCCCTATCTCTATCTCGGTTACTGGATCGCCGAATCAAGGAAAATGGCCTACAAGGCCCGTTTCCGCCCCCTGCAGGCCTTGCTCGACGGCCGCTGGCAGAATCTGCCCTGAGCCGGCGCGGGGACGTGCTGCTACACTGCCCCCTGATCTTTCACTCACGCAGGAAAAACCATGTCCCATCGCCTGTTCGCGCTTATTCTGTGTCTCGCCACCTTGCTTTCGGGCTGCGGCTACAACCAGATCCAGATCAATGACGAGGATGTCAATGCCGCCTGGTCGGAAGTCCTCAACCAATACAAACGGCGCGCCGATCTGGTGCCGAATCTGGTGACCACCGTGCAGGCCTATGCGGCGCATGAAAAGGACGTATTCACCCAGGTCGCTCAGGCGCGCGCCAGCGTCGGTGGCATTCAGGCCACGCCGGAACTGATCAACGACAGCGCCGCGTTTGCCAAATTCCAGTCCGCGCAGGCGGAGATGACGAGCGCCATCGCCCGCCTGCTGGTGGTCGCCGAAAATTACCCGCAACTCAAGGCAGACGCCAATTTCCGCGACCTGCAGGCGCAACTGGAAGGTACGGAAAACCGCGTCACTGTCGCGCGCAACCGTTACATTGACGCGGTTCGCACCTATAACGTGTCCGTGCGCACCTTCCCCAACAATCTCACCGCCATGGTCATGGGCTGGCAGCCCAAGGCCAATTTCAGTGTCGACAACGAAAAAGCCATCAGCGACGCGCCGAGTGTCAATTTCGGCAGCAAATAAGATGCTGCTACCGCGACTGCTCCTTCTCTTCAGCCTGCTCTGCTGCAATCTGGGGGCCTCGGCTACCCCCCTGGCGCTGCCCGCGCTGACGGCACCGGTCATCGATACCACGCACACCCTGCCCCCGGCAGCGCTCACCGCCCTCAATCAGCGCCTGACCCAACTCTCGACCCAGACGGGTAGCCAGATCGCCATCCTCATGCTACCGACCACGCAGCCGGAGAGCATCGAGCAATTCAGCATCCGTCTGGCGGAAACCTGGCAGATCGGCCGCAGCAAGGTCGACGACGGCGTCATCATCATCGTTGCCAAAGAGGACCGCAGCACCCGCATCGAAGTGGGTTATGGCCTGGAAGGCGCAATTCCTGACGCCATTGCCAAGCGCATCATTGCCGAAGAGATGACGCCGCATTTCAGTCGCGGCGACTTCGCCGGTGGCCTCAATGCGGCGATCGATCGCCTCGAAAAACTGATCGCCGGCGAAGAACTGCCCGCCCCCACCAAGGACAGTGCAAACCGCTTCGACTCGCCCCTGATCTTCCTGGTGCTGCTCGCCGCCAGCCTGGCCCGCGCCTTGTTCGGGATGGTCGGCAGCATCGGCATTTCACTGGTTGCCGCGGCCATCACCTGGTTCACCTTTGGCTCCATCCTCGCTGCCATCGGCGTCGGGCTGTTCACCTTCCTCATCTCCCTGATCCGTTTCAGCCCCGGCAGCGGCGGCGGGCGCGGCGGTGGCGGGGGAGGATTTTCTGGCGGCGGCGGATTCTCGGGTGGAGGGGGTCGTTTTGGCGGCGGCGGCGCCTCCGGCAAATGGTAAAACCAGTACCAAGACGGCACCCCGGGCGAACTAATCCACCGATTCAGTTGCCTTATCCACGCCGCCGCTTTGAGCCGGATTAAAGTTCAGCCTCGCCAAGCCCCCCGAGAATTGACCCCATCTTCAATTTCCCTCGAATACCATGCGCCTTCCTGCCTTGTGCCTTGCCCTGGGACTTCTGTCCGCACCCGCCCTGAGTCAGACCTTTTCGCCGGACCAGCCAATTCATGACGCAGCGCGTCTGGGGGACGCTGCCGCCGTGACCCTGGCCCTGAAAAACAACCCCAACGCCCGCGACCAACGCACCCAACTGGGCTCGCAGCCGATCCATCTCGCCGCAATGAACCCCGATGTCAGCGCCCTGCGCGCCTTGATTGCCGCGGGCGCCAATGTCAATGCGCGCGATGCCGAAGGGGCGACACCACTGCACATGGCGGCGTATGCCAGTCGCACCACACATGTGCAGATCCTCCTCGAAGCCGGTGCCGACCCGCTCGCCGTCACCGACAACGGCCGTGACCCGACGGCCATGGCACGCAAGGTCAAGGCCGACGAAACCGCCGGTGTGCTGGCCCTGTGGATATTGAAAGGCTGTCAGGCGAAAAAACCATGCTGAAACCCATCACCCTGCTCCTCGCCCTCGCCGCCACAACGGTTCAGGCCACCGAACTGCCAACCATCAAGGCCTATTCACCCAAGGTCTGCCTGGCCTGCATCGACTGGGCCGAACATTTGCGCCAGCAAGGATTCAAGGTTGACATGACGCAAACCGACGACATGGAGGCCATCAAACGCAAGCTGAAGATCCCCAAGGAACTGGAAGCCATTCCCAGCGCCACAGTCGCCGGCTATTTCATCGAAGGCCACGTACACGCAGACCAGATCAAGGAATTGCTCAGCGAAAAACCCAAGGCACTGGGTCTGGCTGTTCCCGGGTTGCCGCTGGGCGCACCGGGCCGGGAATATTCCAGCCCGACCTGCCAGACGGCGTGTACGGTCCTCGATACCGACACCGCCCCGCAGCGGGTGCGCCGCGAGTTTTACGAAACCTTGCTGGTATTGCCGGACGGTTCAACCAAAACCTGGGCACGCCACTGATCTTGCGGCCCTGGCGCGCCGAACCCAATAACCGCTACAGGAATTCAGCATAGTGCGCGGCGGCCCAGGCGGCCGCCGCTGCCAGTGGGTCGGCCTCCTGCTGCTGGCGGATTTCCTGCATGAGGAAACCGTCACCGCGGCGGCGGTAAGCGACTTCCAGACGCGTACCCCTATCCGGTGCAACCCCGGTCAACAAATGGCAAACGCTGTCAGGCCAAGCTGGCGCAGCGCCAGCACCGGCGATCTGGGCAGCCACCATGATCCCCATGGCCGCCGCCACATGGGCGGTTTTCGGGTAATGCCCGAACTGTGACGAGACTCGCCCGGCCGCATCGCCAATGATGAAAACGCTGGCATCCACCCCACTGCGCAAGCTTGCCGCATCCTGAGCCCCCCAGGGATCGTTCGCACTTGCCAGCAATCCAGCCGCCGCCAACCAGGAGGGCGCCTTCTGCGGTGGTGACAAAAATGCCGCCGCAAACGGAATGTCATCCAGATCGGTGCTGACCGTACGCTTGTCCAAATCGATGGCACGCACCCGGGCGTGATCGAGATAGGTGATCTGTTCCCGCCAGGTATCGTTGAAGGCCCGCCGGTAAGCAGGCATCAACGGGTTGGGATCAATCACGATAACTTTGCCGGGCAGGCGCCTTTGCTTCAGCCACCAGGCCAGTAGCAGCGCACGTTCATACGGTGCAGGTGGGCAACGGTAGGGCGCAGGCGGTATTGCCAGCACCAGATCCCCGCCCTTGAAATCCTGCAAGCGCGCCCGCAGCCGCGGTAAATCTGCGGCACTGCGCATGGCTCCCGACGCCTCGGTTTCCAACCGCGCCACGCTGGCAGCATCATCGACACCCCAGGCCCGCCAGTCCTCCTCGATACCCGGTGCCACAACCAGCCAGTCGTAAGGCAGGGCGCCGGCACTGGTATGCAGCAGCTGGGCGGCCCGTTCGAGCGCACGAATTTCTCCCTGCAGAAAACGATAACCGCGCGCCGCCGCCAGTTCGGCGTAGTTCCGCTGCAGCGGTGGCGGTGCGTCGGCGTGGCCGACCAGCCAGCGGTTGCTGCCGCTGAAAGACGTGAAGTACGCCGACCGGTCGACCAGCGTTACCTCCAGCCCGGGTGCATACTGCCGCAGGGCCGCTGCGGCGCGCAAACCACCCCAGCCGGCACCCGCAATCACCACCCTGCCGCTTTTCGGTACCGCATGCGCCGTGCGCAGCAACGGCCACACAGCGGCTGCATACAAGAACCGCCGGCGCGATACGGAGGAGAGGCGAGGGAACTGGGCGACCATGAGCAATTTCCGGACAGACAAAACCCGCAGCCTAGGGCGTCCACGGCAGACGGTAAACGTGCCAGATCAAATCAACCGAGCGCATCGTATGCGCTTATCGCGCAATAACGGCATTCAATCACTGATAGCGCAAGGCTTCGATCGGGTCGAGGCGAGCCGCCTTCTGGGCCGGATACCAGCCAAAAAAGATGCCGACACTGGCCGCCACGGCAAAAGCGAGCAATGCCGCCGTACCGGAAATGACAATCACCATGCCGGTCAGGGCATTGATACCCAAGGCAATGGCGATACCCAGAAGCAAGCCGGTAAAACAGCCGGCAAAGGAAATCATCACCGCTTCCAGGAGGAATTGCAGCAGGATGTCGCGCTGCCTGGCCCCGATCGCCATGCGGATACCAATTTCACGGGTACGCTCGGTAACCGACACCAGCATGATGTTCATGATGCCAATCCCACCGACAATCAGCGAAATGGAAGCAATCGCTCCGAGCAGGATCGACATGGTGCGCGTCGTCGCCGCCTCCGATTCCGCTGCGGCTGACAGATTGCGCATGAAGAAATCGTCCGGCATGTCATCGCGGAGACGGTGGCGCTGGCGCAGGAGCGCCGTCGTCTGCGCCATCACCTGCTCCATCTGGTCGGCGCGCTCCGTCTGCACCATGATCATGCGCACCGAACCGACGAACGGTGTCCCAAAGACCTTGCGCTGGGCGGTTGTCAGGGGAATCAGCACGGTGTCGTCCTGATCGCGCCCATCCAGGCTCTGCCCCTTGGCACCGAGCACCCCGATCACCACGAAGGGACTCTGCTGGATGCGCATGGTCTTGCCGACAGGCTCTTCCTCTCCAAAGAGATTTTCCGCCACGGTTTGCCCGATCACCACCACCCGGGTGGCCGAACGCACGTCGGAATCGCTGAAGCCGCTCCCGCTGGTGATACTCCAGGCGCGTGCATCGAGATAGGCCGGTGTGGTGCCGATGACCTGCGTGCTCCAGTTTTGCGCGCCATAGATCACTTGCCGCGAGCCCTGGTGCGTGGGGGCCACATTGGCCACACCATCCAGCTCGGCAATGGCATCGGCATCGGCCACGGTCAGTGTCGGACCACCGCCGCTGCCGCTCCTGACCCCGCCGGAAGAAGAAAACCCGGACAGCACGATGAAAAGATTGGACCCCATGGTGCTGATCGTCTGCTGAATCGCATACTGCGCACCCTGACCGATCGCCAGCATGATGACCACCGCACCCACACCAATCACCATGCCGAGCATGGTCAATGCCGCCCGCAGGCGGTTGGCGTTCATCGCCGACCAGGCTTCACCCAGCATCGGCCGGATCATGCCGCTGCTCCGGTCAGGTGGTCACTGATGATGCATCCGTCACGAAAACGCACCTGGCGTCTGGCGTGCTCGGCAATATCAAGCTCGTGCGTCACCAGCACGATGGTGATGCCATCCCGGTTCAAACTGTCGAACAAGGCCATGATGTCCTCACTGGTCTGACTGTCGAGGTTGCCGGTCGGCTCATCAGCAAGGATGAGACGCGGCTGATTGACCAGTGCCCGCGCAATCGCCACCCGCTGCTGCTGACCGCCGGAAATGCGGTTAGGCAGGGAGTCGGCATATTGCCCCAGACCCACCCGTTCCAGCAGCACCCGAGCCCGGGCACGGCGGCTGGCCTTGTCCACCCCGGCATACACCAGCGGCAAGGCAACGTTGTCCTGCAGGCTCATGCGCGGCAGGAGGTTGAACCCCTGAAAAACGAATCCCAGGGTATGGTTGCGCAGTCGCGCCAGCGCATCCCGATCCATCCGCGCCACATCGGCGCCCGCCAGAAAATAAGTCCCGCAACTGGGTCGATCGAGACACCCCAGCAGATTCATGAAGGTCGATTTACCGGAACCGGAGGGCCCCATGATGGCAAGGTATTCGCCACTATCGACACGCAGATTGACCCCGCGTAGCGCAGGAAACTCGCCCGCCGCAGTCTGATAGGACTTACCCAGACCCTCGACCCGAATAACCGCTTCCGTCATCAGAACATCCGCATGCCGACAGAAGACGGTGCTTTGCCGCCACTGGCGTTTTCGCCGACTACCACCAGCGTACCTGGCTGCAGCAAGGAGGTTGGCTCGCCGCCCAGAACTTCCGTATTACGGCCATCGGTAATACCCAGCCGGACATTGACGGGTTGCAATTTACCTTCTGCCAGCACGTGGATCGTGGCCCCCTGGCCCGCGCGCTTCTTGCCCTTGGCCCCCCCCGCTTCCGCCGCACGCATTTTTTCAGCCGCCTTGTCGCCTCCACTAGCCTTATCCACCACAGTCTCGGCCGGTTTGAAGCGCAGCGCCGCATTGGGCACCAGCAGAACATCATCGCGCGATTGCACGCCGATCGTGACATAGGCCGTCATGCCGGGCAGAAGGATGTGTTCCGGATTGGCGACGGAAATACGCACGTTGTAGGTGACGACATTCTGTTGCGTTGTCGGGTTGAGGCGAATCTGCTGCACTACGCCTTCGAACTGACGATCCGGAAACGCATCGACGGTAAACCTGGCCGGCAGGCCCTCGCGGATATTGCCCAGATCGGCCTCGGCAAAACTCGTATCGATGCGCATCTCGGTCAGATCCTGTGCAATCTTGATCAGGGTCGGCGTCTGGAAACTTGCCGCCACCGTCTGCCCGAGATCGACCACCCGGTCAATCACCACGCCATCCACTGGCGAACGGATGGTGGTGTAGCCAAGGTTGGCGCGATCACGCGCATTCGCCGCCTGCGCCTGGGCCAGTTGGGCCCGGGCCGATTTCAGGGTCTGCGCCGCCTGGTCGTATTCCTGCCGGGAAACGTACTCCTGCGCGAGCAGGGCCCGCATCCGGGTTTCGTTGGCTTGCGCCAGATCCAGCGAAGCCTGTGCATTGATCACGTTGGCTGCGCTCTGGCGCTCACTGGCGGCAACCAGGGCATCATCCAGTTCGAGCAAGGGCTGCCCGGCCTTCACCTGATCGTTGAAATCGACATACAGTTTCTTCACTGTGCCGGACACCTGCGTCCCCACGCTGACCAGCACCACCGGATTAAGCGTGCCATTGGCCGATACACTTTGCACGACGCTACCACGCTCAACGGCCACCGTACGATAACGCTGCGCCGGATCCTGCGCAGCACGACTGCTCCCCCACCAATACAGCAGGCCAGCCAGCACGGCCAGGAAAATACTGCCAAGGAGAATTTTTTTCTTCATGTTCAAGGTCTTTCCGGTGCTGCCGCAAGCAGCGAATCATCGAGTGCGCCCATGGCCTGCGCCAGGACGGCGCGATACACGTACCAGTCAAGCTCCGACTGGATGCGCTGCATCCGGGCACCCGCCAGGGCGCTTTGCGCATTCAGCACATCCAGTACCGTGCCGACCCCTGCCTTGTAGCGCCCGAGCGCCACCCGCTCCGACTGTTCGGCACTGGCCAGCAAATCACGCGTGGTCTGTACTGCTTCCGCGGCTGTCTGCAAGCGCTGATAGGCCTGCCAGACATCCAGCGTCACCTGATTCTGCAGGCGCTCATTCTGGGCCAGACGAACCTCACGCTGCGCCTGCGCCGCGCGAATGCGGTAGCTGTTTTCAAAACCGGTAAAAATCGGCACATTCAGTACCAGCCCGACACTATTGCCACGACTCCGGTCATCCTCAATGCGCTGCCAGTTCGGCCCGGCATTCAGCGACACGCTCGGCCGTCCCTGCGCCCGAACCGCCTCAATGCTGGCTTCAACCGCCCGCAACTGGGCGGCGGCAGCCTTCAAATCGGGGCGCTGCTCAAGCGCAGCACGGATCAGGCCATCAACATCGCGCTGAAATGCAGCCACCTCGCCCAGCGGCTCTGCTGCCACCAGGGCAAAACCAGTGGCAGCCGGAAATCCCAGGGCATTGGCGAGTACCCCCTGGGCGTTACGCGCTTCGCCCTCAGCCCGCTGCCGAGCCAGCCTTGCCTGCGAGGCCGCCGTCTGTGCCTGCAGGCGATCGGCGGGCGTTGCAGTCCCGACCTGATAGCGCAACTCTGCGGCGGCCAGGCTTTCCTGTGCCGAACGCTCATTCTGCTGCGCAGCCACAACCGCAGCCTGCGTCGCCTGAGCATTGTAATAGGCCTGCAGAGCAGCGAGAAAAACCGCCTGCGCAACACTGTCACGATTGGCCAGCGCCATATCCAGCAAGGCTGCCGCGTTGTCTTCGTTGGCACTGCTTTCCCCGCCATCAAACAAAAACCAGGACAAAGAAAGGTTGGCATTTTGCTGCTTGCTGCTGCGCCCATCGATCGTATTGCGGCTCGTCGCCAGACGTGCGTCCAGCGTCGGCAACCAGGCGGCGCGCGCCACACCCAGTTGTGCCGCCTGCGCCCGCGCTGCAGCCCAGGCCTCACGCGTCTGCGGTTGCCGGCACAACGCCAGATCCACCACATCGGCAGCGGTCAATGGCCTGCCTGGCAACACATCGGCACAAGGACGCTCGGCCACGCGACTGGCAAGCAACGAGGCGCCACGCAAGTGCAAAGCTTCCTCCGTCCGCAGAGGATCATCAAAAAACGGTTCTGCGGCACCGGCGAGGCCGGAAAACACACCACAGGCAACGAACAATAGTTTTTGCAAGCGAGACATGGAGGCAGTTTAACGTCCACCCTATCGTCATGGCTGTTACAAATTGTTGATTCCCCTTCGCAGATACCTTGCGGCAAATATTGGCACTTCCTCTTGGCACGCCGCCTGCTGACTGGCACAATCGCAACGGGAGCTCAATCGGCGGCAGTGTTTTCTCGGCACGGCCCAGCCTGAAATCATAAAAAGGTCACAACAATGTCACGTTTTTCCGACTTGAAAATCTGGGTCCGTCTCACTGCTGCCATCTGGCTTGCCCTGGCGCTGATCTGGGCCGGTGCCATTGTCTGGACCACGCAGGTCAACCGCGACACGTCGATCAAACAGGCCAAGGAATTTGCGCAAAGCATTCACGAAATGACCATGGCTGGCCTGACCGGCATGATGATCACCGGTACAGTCGGCCAGCGGGAAATGTTCCTCGACCAGATCAAGCAACTCTCCATCATCAAGGATTTGCACGTCGCCCGTAGCGAAGCGGTGAGCAAGTTGTATGGCCCGGACAGCAAGAGCAACCGCTCGCTCGATGCACTCGAACAGCAGGTCATGCAGACAGGTGAGCCCTACATGGCGGTTGAGCACGAGGACGGTCATTCCTTCCTGCGCGTCATCAATCCGACCAATGCGGCCAAAAACTACCTCGGCAAGGATTGCATCATTTGTCACCAGACCCCGGAGGGGACGGTACTGGGGCTGGTGAGCATGAAAGTTTCGCTTGATTCCGTGGAAACGGAAGTCTCGGCCTTCCGCCTGAAAATTGCCGGAGCCGCACTCGGCGCGCTGGGGCTGTTGCTCGTCATCGTGTACGGCCTGACCCGCCATTTCGTCACCGTGCCGCTGGAACATCTGCGCAACGGCCTGAGCGACATCGTCCGTGGCGACGGCGATCTCACCCGCCGCCTGCCGGTCAATGGTCAGGATGAAGTGGGTCAGGCATCCGCTGTTTTCAACGATCTGATGGCCAATTTCCAGCAACTGATTAGTCAGGTACGCGACGCTGCGAGCCAGGTTTCGGTGCGCATCAGCAGTCTTTCGGATAGCGCCGACCAAGTGGCCGACAGTTCGCGTCAGCAAAATGAAAAATCCAATGCCGCTGCCGCCTCTGTCGAACAGCTGGTGGCAAGCATCTCTGCCATTGCAGAAAGCGCCGAGCGAGTACAGAAACAATCGCAGGAAAGCCTGGACCGCGCCAACGAAGGCAATCAGAACCTGCAAACCCTGCTCACTGAAATGGCTGTCGTTGAGCGCGCGGTCAGGGAAATGGCCGAATCAGTCGAGAACTTCGTGCACAACACGGACGCCATCAGCGCCATGACGCGGGAAGTCAAGGACATCGCCGACCAGACCAACCTGCTGGCTCTCAATGCCGCCATCGAAGCAGCCCGCGCGGGTGAACAGGGACGAGGTTTTGCTGTCGTCGCCGACGAGGTTCGCAAACTCGCCGAAAAATCAGCTCGTTCAGCCAGCGAAATCGACACCATTACCGCTGCTCTCAATGCACAGTCGGTCTCTGTACGCCGCAGCATCGAAGCCGGGGTGAGCCACCTGAACAGCAGTCAGTCCGCCGTTGCCGCCGTTGCCAGCGTACTCGAAGCGACCAGTGGTTCGGTAGCCGAAGTGGATCGCGGCCTTGACGAAATCGCCGCAGCGACCGAACAACAGCATCACTTCTCCGGTGACGTCGAGCACAACATCGAAGCCATTGCCGGCATGGCGCGTTACAACGACAGTGCCGTCGGCCGTACCACGCATACTGTGCACGATCTCAAGCATCTGGCAGAAAGCCTGGCCAATCTGGTCGGCCGCTTCCGGGTGTAAACAAGGAAAACCCAAGCCAGACGAGAGACATCCCCCCACGGTCCATGACCGGGGGGGGCCAGCTAGCCGCTACCGCCTCGTCAGTCGACCAGCTTCAAACCAAAACCACTGCCGTATTGCGAGCTTTGCAGCGGATCTACCGCCCGCGC
>RRZT012160418.1_pt1 | contig 24816 bp, 24 predicted proteins | sample 2165551 | NCBI WGS metagenome assembly RRZT01 (sample SAMN10456910, study PRJNA506462) | wastewater metagenome | biome: wastewater; feature: sludge; material: wastewater sludge; isolation source: wastewater sludge with Escherichia coli K12::gfp cells carrying plasmid... | place: USA: Moscow, Idaho... | reverse complement strand
CCTGTGGAGCCCGGACTTTCCTCCCTCCTGTTTGTCTACCCGAAGGCACAACAACAAGACGGCGACTGCCCGGCCAACCCCGCGCGCATTATAGGGAGGTTACGCCCACACAGCAAACTATCTCTCAGAATTCTGCTTTTCTAAGCCCCACGCATACAGCGCGTTCTTTTTCACACCATAAATTTCTGCAGTTAATGCTGCGGCTTTTTTCAGTGGTAAATCGCTCATTAGCAGCGTCAGCGTACGCAATACTTCCGCCGGTAACTCATCGCTGTTGTCTGGTTTACCTGCCAGCATCAGCACAAATTCACCACGGGTACGGTTATCGTCTTCCTGCAGCCACACCAGCATTTCAGAAAGTGGCAGGCTGTGCAGGGTTTCAAAGGTTTTAGTCAGTTCGCGGGCGATAACAATCTGACGCTCGCCAAATACCTGCAGCATCGCAGTCAAGGTATCAATCACCCGGCGCGGCGATTCATAAAACACCATGGTGCGGGTTTCATCAGCCAGTGCCTGCAGGCGATCATCCTTGCCTTTTTCTTTGGCAGGCAAAAAGCCTTCAAAGACAAAGCGATCGGTAGGTAAACCGGCCGCACTCAGTGCGGTGATAGCGGCACACGGGCCTGGCAGTGGCACGACTTTAACGCCGGCATCACGACAGGCTTTCACCAGGTGATAACCCGGATCACTAATCAGCGGCGTACCGGCATCAGAGATCAACGCAATGCTTTGCCCCTGCTGAATACGCTGGATCAGCACCCCCGCCCGCTGCTGTTCATTGTGATCATGCAACGCCAGCATCGGCACCTTTACATCCAGATGCTGCAGCAGAATACCGCTGTGCCGGGTATCTTCCGCGGCAATACAATCAACGGACTTTAAAACCTCGATGGCCCGTAACGTAATATCCGACAGGTTACCAATCGGGGTCGGTACGATATACAGACAAGGTGATATAGTCATGAAAACTCCTGTCGAAAATTTGTGTCGTTCCGGTGTGACGATTACACTAGAGACCAGACGTAGGTAGCTTGGAGATAAATCTTGAGCCGGATTAGCAAGTTGCGCACTGTACCACATTTCTGGTGGCTGTTTGCCATTGTCCTGTTGTTGTCAGGTTGTGCTGCCGGAAATCGCGATAGTAGCGTGGATAACGCGCCGTTGTCTGCTTTCGGTCCATTAACACACGATAGTCAGTGGTATCTGTCACGCATTGATAGTGCCTTCCCCGGAGATCGCTTTGCATTACAGGTGCTTGCAACCCGCCGCCTGATTGCCGATGGCGATCGTTCCCAGGCGAATGCGGTGCAGCAACAGCTGGCCAGAGAAGCGACGACTCCGCGACAAACCGTTGCCTTGCGCCTGTTAAATGCCTTACAGCTGGGCAAAGACGGACAGTCAAGCAAAGCGCTGAACCGGATTGCCGGGATTGACCTGCGCCCGTTAGACAGCAATACCGTGCAATTTTACTATCGCCTGCAATCTGAACTGTTGTTAAAAACCGGTCAGAAAACGGCAGCTGCGAATAGTCTGATCTCACTGGATCCTTATCTGAAGGGGGATCTTGCCAGTAAAAACCAGCAACAGATCTGGCTGTTATTGCAAGACAGCGACAGCAATACCCTGAAGAACTATGTCAGTGCAGCTAACCGCATGAAGCGGGAAAAAGCCGCAGGCTGGTTGGAGCTGACACTGATAGCAAAAGAGCCGAAAAATCAGAGCCAGTTATTTGCTGACTGGCAGAAACGTTATCCGGGACATCCGGCTGCCGCATTTTTTACCCCGGCAACCGATACTTCGGCTCAGCCAGTCATTGCTGAAAGCACGGGTATCACGCCAACCGCAGACATTCAGAAAATTGCCGTTTTCCTGCCGCTGTCCGGCAAACTGGCTGAACCGGCAAATGCACTGAAAAGCGGTTTGGAACAAGCCAATATCGCGGCAGGCAACAAGTTTACTTTCACGTATTACGATGAAAACAGCCTGTCGATGCCGGAATTAATAACCAAAGCACAGCAGAACGGTGCACAACTGGTTATCGGACCTTTGCAGAAAAATAAAGTAGAGCAGCTGTCAGCCAGCAATGTAACGGTACCGGTACTGGCGCTGAACCAGCTGGGTAATCAGCCTGCAGCCGATAACCTCTACTATTTCTCGCTGTCTCCGGAAGATGAAGCGGCCCAGATTGCGCAGAAAATTCATGAAGATGGTCTGAAAAACCCGTTGTTATTACTGCCATCCAACGCGCTTGGTGATCGTACTGCCGCCGGCTTTAACAGCTACTGGCAATCGCTGGAAATCGGTGAGGCTACTGTTGCCAAATTCCGCAGCCGGGATGAACTGTTAACCTTATTACGTCAGAAATTAGGCGGAACAGGAACAGCGCTGCAGGCCGGTCAAATCCAGTCACTGGCGGATGATCCGGCCAGCGATCCGAATCGGGTTGACGCCATTTTCATGCTGGCATCGGCATTTGAAGCATCTAACATCAAATCCAGTGTTGATATGATGCTGGGTGACTCACCGGTACGGCCGACCTACTATCTGGGTTCGAAAAGTAACAGCAGCGGTCTGAGAGCCGATGTGGCGCTGGCATTAAATGGTATGCAACTGGGTGATATGCCCTGGATGCTGAACCGTATGCCGGAGGAGTTAGCCAAAGCAACCGCCGCGCTGCCTCAGGCCAGTGGCGATCAGTTACGCTTGTATGCCATGGGCTATGATGCCGGTAATCTGGTGAATCAGCTGAGTGAACTGCGCCAGAATCCGGATATGACGCTGAATGGACTGACAGGCGTACTGCATGTCACCACCGATGGCGTCATCCTCCATGATCTGGTTTGGACTCGTTACACTAACGGGCAATTAACGACCAATGAACCAGCACTTGCTCAACCCGCCGTTCAGCAACCGGCGCAGTAAAGGTCAACACTACGAACAGCAGGCCCGATGCTTTCTTGAGCAGCAGGGGCTGCTGTTTGTCTGCGCCAACTATCACTGCCGTCAGGGCGAATTAGATTTAATCATGCGGGAACGGGACACACTGGTGTTTATTGAAGTCCGTTTCCGGGCTTCGCGTGACTATGGTGGCGCGTTATCTTCGGTCACTCCCGCCAAACAACATAAGATCCGGCATACTGCCCGTTATTATTTAATGAGTCAGCACATCAACGAAGCACATCAGGCTTGCCGTTTTGACATAGTATCGTACGATGACGGGCAATGTAGCTGGTTAAAAAACGCATTTTAGGAGAAGCGGTTTGGATCGGATCAGAGAAAATTTTACCGAAAGTATTCAGACAAAAATCGCGGCTGCCGAAGTACTTTCCGAAAGTATCCAGACGGCAGCGCAGATGCTGGCGATCTGTCTGCTGAACGGTAATAAGATCCTCGCCTGTGGTAACGGAGCCTCCGGAGCACTGGCACAAATATTTGTTTCTCACCTGATGAGTCGTTTTGAGACTGCCCGGCCGTCATTGCCAGCCATTGCGCTGACCTGCGATGGTAATCTGATGAGCTCGCTCAGTCATTATGGCAAATTTGAGGATGTCTACGCGCATCAGATCCGCGCGCTCGGTCAGCAGGGCGACATCCTGTTGCTGATCACCACTGAAGAAGACAACCGGGAATTGATTCATGCGGCAGAAGCCGCGTTATCACGCGATATGACAATGGTGATATTAAATACCGGCCATGGTGGTGAACTGGCCGGTTTACTCGGGCCGAGTGACGTTGAAATACGCTGTCCTTCCGCGAGGTTTTCCCGCATTCTGGAAGTCCATTTACTCGTCCTGAATTGTCTGAGTGATCTGATTGACCAGACGCTGTTCCCCCAATAACTGTTGAGGAATTGTTATGTTGCGTAAACTGCTCCCATTATCACTGGCCAGTTTATTACTGCTGCAAGGTTGTGTTGGCGTGTTACTGGCGGGAGGTGCCGCCACCGGTGTCGTTGTAGCCAAAGACCGACGCTCTGTGACCGCGCAGATGGATGATCAAAAGATCGAGTTAAATACCCGGAATGAGCTGTCTGATCGCACCGATATATCACGGATCAGCCACATTTCGATAAACAGCAATAACGGTATTGTGCTGCTGGTCGGACAAACGCCGTATCGCAAACACAGCGATGAAGTGAAAGCCATGGCCGAGCGTCAGAACGGTGTGCGCAAAGTTTATAACGAAATCAAGATCACTGAACCGACTGGTTATGATATCCGCACCAATGACAGCTGGATCACGTCAAAAGTCCGTACCCGACTGATTGCCGAGAAAAATTTCGATAGCAGTCATATCAAGGTAGTGACCGAAGATAGTCAGGTTTTTCTGATGGGCATGGTGACTCGTGATGAAGGCGAACTGGCAGTGGAAATTGCCCGTAATGTCTCTGGTGTCACCAAAGTCATCCGGGTGTTTGAATACGTTCAGCAGTAAAATATATGCCGCAATAAAAAAGGGAATCTATCGATTCCCTTTTTTATTTATTTGATTATCCGCAACGTCGGCCGGCCATCAGGGCGGGGCGATGGTGATTTATCGCCATCGGTAACATCCGTTTTTTCCGCTGGTGCAGGCTGAACTTCCTGCCATGCCTCATAGGCTGACTCTGGCGGGAAGAAAGTACCGGCACCATTTTCCCGTGAATGGATTGCCAATACGGCAGCCATCGGGATATAGAGCTGTTGTGGAACACCACCAAAACGGGCATTAAAGCTGATCGCTTCGTTGTCCATCGTGAAGGCCACCACGGCCTGCGGTGCAATGTTCAGAACAATCTGCCCGTCCCGTGCATACTGCTGCGGTACTTGTACCATTCTGGCATTGGCATCCACCAGCAGGTGCGGTGTCATGTCATTGTCCAGCAGCCATTCATAGAACGCCCTTAACAGATAAGGGCGACTGGGCGTCATGTTCGGTACCATTACAGTGGTCCGTTACGCATTTCGCGTTCAATATCAGTCAGTGAAGCCTGAAATGAATCGCGATCGAACAGGCGGGTCATATAAGCTTTCAGCTCTTTAGCACCTTTGCCCGTAAATTCAATACCCATTACCGGCAAACGCCACAGCAATGGTGCCATGTAGCAGTCTACCTGGCTGAATTCTTCGTTCATGAAGTAAGGATATTCCTGGAACAGTGGTGCCATGGCTTGCAAGCTTTCACGCAATTGCTTGCGGGCTGCTTCTGCATCCGGTGCATTGTTCAGAATCTTGTCTGCCAGTGTGTACCAGTCCAGTTCAACACGGTGCATCATCAGGCGGCAGTTACCACGAGCCACCGGATAAACCGGCATCAGCGGCGGATGTGGGAAACGCTCGTCAAGATATTCCATGATGATACGGGAGGTGTAGAGCACCAGATCACGATCAACCAGAGTAGGAACGGAGTTATACGGGTTTAACTCCAGCAGTTCTTCTGGCAGAGCGTTTACATCTACCATGCAGATATCAAAGGTCACGCCTTTCTCGGCCAGGACGATACGTACCTGGTGACTAAACATGTCATTGCCGGAGAACAGGGTCATGACGGAGCGCTTGTTGGCAGCGAAAGCCATTGTTCCCTCCATTCAGAACAAGAAAAATAAGATGGCAGCGCCATCATTAATCCGGGGTGTATTACGTGGGTAACACAAGCAGGCTAGCTAGTATATCAAATTTTCAGCAGTTTGAGGATAGAACTATGTGAGTTGTTCGCCTTGATCTTCGCTTCTGGTAAACTAACTGTCACCATTATCCCCGGGAGAATGCCATGCCGGAAGCAACTGACAACAGCGCGATCCGCCTTGATAAGTGGCTCTGGGCTGCTCGTTTCTACAAAACCCGTGCATTGGCACGCAGCATGATCGAAGGTGGCAAAGTGCACTATAACGGTCAGCGCTCTAAACCGGGAAAACTGGTCGAAGTCGGTGCTATGCTCCGGATCCGTCAGGGACATGATGAAAAAGAGGTCCGGGTGCTGGCATTAAGTGTGCAGCGCTTATCCGCGGCGCAGGCACAGTTACTTTATGCCGAAACGGACGAAAGTATTGTGAAGCGGGAGCGGAATGCCGAAGCTCACCGGCTGAATGCGTTATATGCACCGCACCCCGACACTAAGCCGGACAAAAAACAACGACGCGACCTGATGCGTTTTAAACAAGGCGAGTGATGCTCCGGCGTCGTTCCGAATTTAACACTGAGAATATCTGACATGAGCCAAATTCCGGATCAACTGCATCGTTTTATATTTGAAAATTATGAAGTGCGTGGCGAGCTGGTACAGCTGAACCAGACCACTAAAGATATATTGAGTGGTCACCACTATCCGCTGGCAATCCAGCGTTTACTGAGTGAATTGCTGGTCGCCACCAGTCTGCTGACCGCGACGCTGAAATTTGAAGGATCGATTACTGTGCAACTGCAGGGCGATGGCCCGGTACGGTTTGCGGTAATTAATGGCGATCATCAGCAGCGGCTACGCGGTGTGGCCCGCTATGAAGGTGTGATTGCTGAAAATGCCGGTCTGCATGAGTTGATCGGTAAAGGTCATATGATGATCACCGTGATCCCGGATGAAGGTGAACGTTATCAGGGGATCGTCGCGCTGGATGGCGACACTCTGGCCGCCTGTCTGGAAGGTTACTTCGCACAGTCTGAACAGCTGCCAACCCGTATCTGGCTCAAAACCGGACTGAATGAAGAACAGCCGAAAGCGGCAGGTATGCTGATCCAGGCCATGCCAAACAGTAACAGCGAACAGCATGCGCTGGATTTTGAACATATCGTGACCCTGACCGATACCATCAAGAGTGAAGAACTGCTGGATCTGCCGGCCGAAGAAGTGCTCTATCGTCTGTATCACCAGGAAGAAGTCCGTCTGTTTGACCCGCAGGCCGTCAGTTTTGTCTGCACCTGTTCACGCTCACGTTGTGAAGCCGCATTACTGCAGTTAGGTAAAACGGAAGTCGATGCGTTACTGGAAGAGCATGATGAAATCAGAATGGACTGTGATTACTGCGGTACTGAATATCATTTTTCTGCCAGCGATGTAGAGAAAATCTATAACGACCAGCTGACGCCACCGGAAACATCACAAGGCGTACTGCACTAAGTATTTTTCCAGATAAATCACCGGTTAGCGTTTTTTTAACCGCTAGCCGGCTTTTCTGCTATCTGTTTTAACTGCGTATATTCCCATCTCAAATGGCTACATTCTGCCGCTCTGATCGCAAAATGCATTTAATCCCTAAAAACTGTAAGTTCATCCACAGAATTTGAAGTAACCGGCATAAATAACGGCAGAAGTCCCTAAACTGAATCCAGTGGTACTGACTCCCCTACTGGTCACGCACAGGAGCAAAATTATGACGACTGCTGGTTTAGACCTGGAACGCTACGGTATTTGTAACGTAAAAGAAATTATCCGTAATCCATCATACGATCAGTTATATGAAGAAGAGCTGAATCCCAATCTGGTTGGCTATGAACGTGGTGTCGTGACCAAACTGGGTGCAGTAAAAGTGGATACCGGTGTATTTACCGGGCGTTCACCAAAAGACAAATACATTGTCATGGATGATATGACCCGCGACACCGTCTGGTGGTCCGAAGGCGGTAAGAATGACAATAAACCAATCACGCCAGTTATCTGGTCTGAACTGAAAAAACTGGTGGCGGAAGAGCTTTCCGGCAAACGGTTATTTGTGATTGATGGTTTCTGCGGCGCTAACCCCGACAGCCGTCTCAGTGTACGAATTATTACTGAGGTTGCCTGGCAGGCGCATTTTGCCAAGAATATGTTTATTCGCCCCAGTGAAGCGGAATTAGTCAATTTTGAGCCGGATTTTGTTGTTCTGAATGGTGCTGAAACTGTTAATCCGAACTGGAAAGAACAGGGCCTGAATTCAGAAAACTTCGTTGCCTTTAACTTAACCGAGAAAATGCAGGTTATCGGCGGCACCTGGTATGGCGGCGAGATGAAAAAAGGGTTGTTCTCGGTAATGAACTACCTGCTGCCATTGCGTGGCATCGCGTCAATGCACTGCTCAGCGAACGTCGGGAAAGACGGCGATGTGGCGATATTCTTCGGCCTGTCAGGCACCGGGAAAACCACACTGTCGGCAGATCCGAAACGTCTGCTGATCGGTGATGATGAACATGGCTGGGATGATGACGGTGTCTTCAACTTTGAGGGCGGTTGTTACGCCAAGACCATCAAACTGAGCAAAGAGGCAGAGCCGGATATCTATAACGCGATCCGCCGCGATGCATTGCTGGAAAACGTGATTGTCGATGCGGAAGGTAACGTCGATTTTGATGATGGTTCACTGACTGAGAATACCCGTGTTTCTTATCCGATTTACCACATCGAGAATATTGTAAAACCGGTATCGAAAGCCGGGCCGGCGAAAAAAGTGATCTTCCTGACCGCTGATGCTTTCGGCGTACTGCCGCCGGTATCGAAACTGACGCACGATCAGACCCAATATCACTTCCTGGCGGGCTTTACCGCCAAACTGGCAGGCACCGAACGAGGTGTGACAGAACCGACGCCGACCTTCTCGGCCTGCTTCGGCAAGGCATTCCTGTCATTGCATCCGACACAATATAGCGAGGTATTGGTCAAACGGATGGAAGCCGCCGGGGCCGACTGCTATCTGGTAAATACCGGCTGGAATGGTACCGGGAAACGGATATCCATCCATGATACCCGAGCCATCATTGATGCGATTCTGGATGGCTCGATCGATAAGGCCCCCATGAAAACACTGCCAATCTTTAATCTGGCGATGCCGATCGATCTGCCGGGGGTGAATCCGCAGATCCTCGATCCTCGAGACACGTATGCGGATCCGGCGGAATGGCAACGCAAAGCGGAAGATCTGGCGCAACGTTTCATCAAAAACTTTGCGCAGTACACTGATAATGAACAAGGTAAACGGCTGATCGCTGCGGGTCCGCAATTACCCTGATCAACTATCCGGCTAAAGTAACAATTATTGTGCATCATAGAGAAGAGCCACATTACGTGGCTCTTTTTTTGAGTATAATTTGCTGCTTTTTCTGCAGCCCTTATGCAGCAAGGGCTGCAGAATTATCAAGTATTTCCGTCACAGAAAATCACTTTTTTTTACCTGCTGCCGCGTTATCCAAATCTTCCAATTCCCTGTTTTAGATCAAAAAACCACTAACTATGTTCCTGCATAAAATCGCAATATATAGTTAAATCCACCGCAAGATGAACTATATATAGTATTACCACCACAACGACACACAATGTCGGATTAGCACGAGGGCTATAAAAAATGCAAGCAAAACCGCTGGTAATCAAACGCGACGGATGCCGCGTATCGTTTGATGGCTCACGCATATGGCAGGCAGTTGCAAAAGCTGCTGAAGCTGTAAACGTAAGAGACGACGCGTATTGCGCCTCAGTAGCTGGTCAGATCGCTTCCCTGTTAGCAGGACGCGATGAAGTCGATATCAGTGAGGTACAAACACTGGTCGAAAACCTGTTGATGGAAGGTCCGCACAAGAAGCTTGCGCGTGCTTACATCGAATATCGTCACGACCGTGATTTAGCGCGTGAAAAACAGGGACGTCTGAATAAAGAGATCCAGGGATTGATCCAGCAAACCAATGCTGAACTGCTGAATGAAAATGCCAACAAAGACAGCAAGGTGATCCCGACCCAGCGTGACTTGCTGGCCGGTATTGTGGCGAAACACTACGCCAAACAATATCTGTTGCCCCGCGATGTTGTGCAGGCACATGAAAAAGGCGAGATCCATTTCCACGATCTGGATTACTCCCCCTTCTTCCCGATGTTCAACTGCATGCTGATCGATATCGAAGGTATGCTGACGCACGGCTTCAAGATGGGTAACGCCGAGATTGATACACCAAAATCTATCTCTACCGCGACCGCCGTCAGCGCGCAGATCATCGCGCAGGTAGCCAGTCATATCTACGGTGGCACCACGATCAACCGCATTGATGAAGTGCTGGCCCCTTATGTGACCAAAAGCTACGAGAAACACCGTAAGGTTGCGGAAGAGTGGCAGATCCCGGATGTGGAAGCCTATGCGCATGCACGTACTGAAAAAGAGTGCTATGACGCCTTCCAGTCACTGGAATATGAAGTAAACACGCTGCATACCGCGAACGGTCAGACACCGTTTGTGACGTTCGGCTTTGGTCTGGGTGAGAGCTGGGAATCCCGCCTGATCCAGAAGTCGATCCTGCAGAACCGTATTTCCGGTCTGGGTAAAAACCACAAGACCGCCGTATTCCCGAAACTGGTATTCGCGATCCGTGATGGCCTCAATCACAAGAAAACCGATCCGAACTACGATATCAAGCAACTGGCGCTGGAATGTGCCACCAAGCGCATGTATCCGGACATTCTGAACTACGATCAGGTTGTGAAGGTAACCGGTTCATTCAAGACACCAATGGGCTGCCGCAGCTTCCTGGGTGTTTATGAAGAAGATGGTAAACAGTATCACGAAGGCCGTAATAACCTCGGTGTGGTCAGTCTGAACCTGCCGCGTATTGCACTGGAAGCCCGCGACGAAGCGCACTTCCATGACTTGCTCGACAGCCGTCTGCGTCTGTGCAAGAAAGCCCTGATGGCGCGTATTGAACGCCTGAATGGTGTGAAAGCACGTGTCGCACCAATCCTGTATATGGAAGGGGCTTGTGGCGTTCGTCTGAAAGCGGATGATGATGTTTCTCAGATCTTTAAAAATGGCCGTGCCTCTATTTCACTGGGTTATATCGGCGTGCATGAAACCATCAACGCACTGTATGGCGATAAAGTGCATGTATTCGATGATGAAGTGCTGCGTCAGAAAGCGATTGGGATCGTACAGAAACTGCGTGATGCCGTGGATGCGTGGAAAGAAGAAACCGGCTACGGTTTCAGTCTCTACAGCACGCCAAGTGAAAACCTGTGCAGCCGTTTCTGTAATCTGGACACCAAAGAATTCGGGCTGGTTGATGGTGTGACGGAGAAAGGTTATTACACCAACAGCTTCCACCTGGATGTTGAGAAGAAGGTGGACCCTTACGCCAAAATCGACTTCGAGATGGCTTATCCGGCTATCGCGAACGGTGGTTTTATCTGCTATGGCGAATATCCGAACCTTCAGCATAATCCGGAAGCGCTGGAAAACGTCTGGGATTACAGCTACTCGCGGGTGCCCTACTACGGCACTAACACACCAATTGATGAATGCTATGAATGTGGCTTCACCGGCGAATTCAATTGTACCAGTAAAGGCTTTGCCTGCCCGAAATGCGGCAATCACGATTCAAACAAGGTGTCTGTGATCCGCCGGGTTTGTGGTTACCTCGGCAGCCCTGATTCCCGCCCGTTCAACGCGGGTAAACAGGAAGAAGTGAAACGCCGGGTAAAACATATCTGAGTGAGCTGAACCCTGCTAACAAAACCGCCGGATGGGAAACCTCCGGCGGTTTTTTTATTGATCAACCCGGCTTTAGATGTTTGTTCAACATTACGATATCATGCCGGTAATTTCTGTTCCTGTAGTAGATGCACATGAAGATCAAGCCGTTGACGAGCCTTACCCACGCTGACTTAACCCCGATGCAATATTTTTATAACCATATGAAATTATTGGTACTTTTTTGTGGATTAGCTTTATACGGCTGTAGTCGCTTCGAATCGGATCAGGCCAGGGGCCATGCTCAGCAGGCATTGAAACAACAGGCATCTTCCGGGCAGAAATGTGCAAAAGATCGTGCGTGTGATTGTGAACAGGCAGTCGCTGAGGCATCCGCAAAAAAAGTATCGCCGTCTGATCTGGTTGCTAAACTGGACGACACCTTATCGCAAACAAAAGAGTTCAAACGTTGGCCATCAAGCGGCACCGGGCGTTGTCAGCGTCAGCTCCCCTACCATTTTACGGTGATCTCGGTATCACCCATTCTGGTAATTGGCACGCCGGTCAAATCGTTAGCGGATGCTAACTGCTCGGCCAGTGATTCCCCACTCACCTGTTTGCGTTCGAAACGATTTGCGGGCAATTACGAAATAGCCAATAAATTTACTCACACCCCCGGCCTGGTCTGGTTTTCACCGGAACATGGCCCCCGGTTATTCGATGTTCCTCAGCATGCAAAAAGCATGTATCTGCTGATCAACGGCAAATCGCTCAGACTTAAACGCAAGGGAAACCAGTGGATGTTTAGCCGTAAGCAGTAGCTATCTGAAGCGGGTGATATCGAACATCACTCCTTCCAGCCACAGCGGTGTGCCGGCATCATCATAAATAATGCGGCCCCGCAGGTTGCCCCACAGGATCCGGTCATCCTCTCTTTTAATCCGCAGCGTAATATCAAACGCGGCTGGTCTGGTTTGTGCTTCGGTAACGGCAGCCGTAAAGCGGGCCTGATCATCCGGATGGATCACCTGATCCAGGGACAACTCTTTCATCAGAAAACGTTCCTGCGGTATACCGGTCAGCGCTTCAATGCCATGCCCGATATATTGAACCTGCCATGGGAATTCCGGTTTGACACGAAATACCGCGCCTGAAAGATGTTCTTCCAGGCGGTTAAAGTTCTCGTCACTCAGCTCAAGTCTGACCGTAAGTTCACGTATCGTGCGCAGACGGTTGGTATTGATAAACAGCACAAAAAACAAGATCAAATCCAGTGCCATGCCGCCGAAGCGGATGATCAACGGTAACCGGCTGACGGTGCTTGCCTCAAATTCAGGACTGCTGCGGAATTGAAGCGTCCAGATATGGCCATCTACTGAGAGTTCTCTTTCCGTGGCATAACGGGTCTCCGGCCTATCCTGTGCAGATGAATAGAGCAGATTTTCCCGGACGGGTTTACCGTCGAATAAATTAATGACCACATCACGATTAACCTGTTCCGCCAGAACACTTTGCATGAATTCTGCGGCACGGAACGGAATATAGATAAAACCGCGTAATGCCCGGCGCCGGGCTGCGACTGTATCAGCTGGTTCATGCGGATTATAGATGGCCAGATACAGCACAAAATCCGGCTGTTCTTTCGCATCGGTCGTCAGCCCGGATGTAATCCGGCGTGACAGCGTGATCTGACCGCTATCGCGCGCCTGATCCATGGCTGAACGCAGCACGGGAGCGGAATTCAGGTTATCGCCAGGTGTCCCTCCCCCTGCACCACCCGGCGGTTCAATGAATACCACCTTGCTGAGTGGATCCTGAACACCGAATCCACGGGTACCGGGCAGATATCTTTCAGGTTTCAGCGCGCTGACATAGTCATGCCAGTTGGCCCGGGTGACATCATCGTCAGCGGCAAAAAGTCCGGCGGCAGCATGCAGTGCCTGAATGTAATCCTGCAGCCGGTTAACGATACTGTTTTTTTGCTTGTCCACCCGGGAGTGAAAGCGATCCAGCGACTGATTAATCAGCGTTATTTCCGTGTATTGCCATAATCCGGTTGTCACGGTCAGCATGCAAATCAGTACGAACCAGGGAAAACCTTTTCCGGAGAAACAGCTGCGGATCCACTGTAACACAGGCGTTCTGATGTCTGACATCTTAGCACTCCGTGAGATAGGGCCTCCTGTTTATAGTATAAGACGTTATGCATGGTCAGTTTCCCGGTTGCTGCGATATAACCACGATATACACAACATAAAGTACAAGCAGTAAGCTCCCGCGCCCACGGCCAATGTAGCCATTGCCGGAGGGGAATAAACAGACGACGGACAAGATCCCGAAAAGTAATGCCGCGGTGACCTCTTGCCAGGCAATGGCGATGGGAGCAATTAGTGCTGAAACCGAAACAATCAATAATCCGTTAAAGATGTTACTCCCGAGGATCGTGCCTAACGCCACCTCGTCATGATGACGTAACTTAGCAATAATGATTGTAGCGAGTTCAGGTGCGGAAGTACCGAGTGCGACAACCGTTGCACCAATCACAAAGGCGTCAATACCCAGCGCTTGCATGATCCCTGTTGCGCCGGTGACGATAAGACGTCCGGCTGTGATGAGAAAAATAAAACCGATAATACTCAGCAGAACCGCAAGCCATCCCTGATGTTCACCAATCACCTCACTTGTGGCACTGCGTTGTTTACGCACTTCAATGATGACCATCACCAGCCATACGATAAACATCGTCAGCATAATCAAGCCATCGAACTGTGAGAGTTCACTATCAAGCGCAAGCACACCGGTTACCACAGGAACCAGTAAAGCAATCGGGAAGTCTCGCTTCAGACTATCCCGTGAGCAGCGGATCGCGGCGATGGATAAGGCGATCCCCAGGATCAGTGCCACATTGACTACGTTACTGCCCAGCGCGTCGCCGAGCGCAATTTGCGGCGTACCAAGCAACGCGGCGGTAACCGACACCGTGAGTTCCGGACTCGATGTCGCGAATGCCGCGACTGTCGCACCGATAATCCCGGGAGAAATTCGTGCCCAGCGTGCAATGCCGACTGTACCGCGGACAAAAAGCTCACCACCGATACCTGCAGAAAGAACCCCCAGAATAAGAACAAAATAATTATTCATTGGTATCCTTAATTAAGTTCAGTGTTATTAATTCTTAGTTCATTTTTTAACTTAATGACTGAAAACAGCTCAATTACAGGGGCAGCCCGATGGGATTTATCCGCCAGGCATCGCAAAACTGATGAAAAAAGAGCAGGAAACGCTTGTATCCTGTTTTCAGGAACACCATTAATAGCTAAAGCCACCCGAATTGTTTTCGCATATCACAGGAGAGCCAGAGATGGATTGTCCGGTCTGTAAAGGTGTCAAACTGGTAATGTCTGAGCGTCAGGGCATTGAAATTGATTATTGCCCGCAATGCAGAGGGGTCTGGCTGGATCGCGGTGAACTCGACAAGATCATCGAGCGTTCAGCACAGGCTGAACCGGTCGCTTCCTCCCCCCGTATGCAGCATCACTCTCCCGAACCATCTCATTCCCATGAAGAAAAACCCCACTGGCGTCACCATGACGATGATCGCCGGCGTTATCAGGATGATGAGCACCGTCACCGGGAAGAGAGCTACCATAAAAAACGGCGGGGCGGCTTTCTGGGCGATCTGTTTGACTTTGACTGAGATACATCAAAACCGAAGGAATATCTTATGCCTCTGATTGTGACTCTCACACTGACCCCGTCACTGGACACCGCCACCAGCACAGCCAAAGTCTACCCGGAAGGAAAATTGCGCTGCCAGGCACCGGTGTTTGAACCCGGTGGTGGCGGCATCAACGTCGCCCGTGCCATCACGCATCTCGGTGGACAAGCCACTGCCCTGCTCCCTTCCGGCGGTCCGACCGGGGCGCATCTGGTTGAACTGCTGCAGCAGGAAGGCGTTACCGTGGATGCACTGCAGACCCATGACTGGACCCGGCAGAACCTGCATGTGGTCTCCGACGCCACCGGTGAACAGTTCCGCTTTGTGATGCCAGGTGCGGCATTGCATGACGATGAATGGCAGCAATTGCTAGCGAAAATCGCCCAATTACCGGCCGGAACGTTACTGGTGCTGAGCGGCAGTTTACCGCCGAATATGACGACATCCGCCGTGACGGAACTGCTGCAGTGTGCCCGGCAACAGGGACTGCGGACGATCGTCGACAGCTCCGGCGAGGCACTGAAAGCAGCGGTCGCTTTTGGTGGTCTGGAACTGTTAAAACCCAATCAGTCCGAACTGGCGGAACTGACCGGTCAGTCGCTGGAGCAGCCTGATCAGGTGGTGAATGCGGCCCGTTCGCTGATTAGTCAGGGTGCGGCGAAACGCATTGTCGTCTCGCTGGGTCCGCAGGGTGCGCTGGCTGTGGATGCGGAACAATGCATCCAGGTGGTACCACCGCCGGTAATCAAACGCAGCACGGTCGGCGCCGGTGACAGTATGGTCGGCGCCATGGTGCTGAAACTGGCAGAAGATGCGCCACTGGCGGATATGGTGCGCTTTGGCGTTGCCGCCGGTACGGCAGCGACCATGAATCAGGGCACCAAGCTGTGCAGCAAAGAAGATACCGAAAAACTGTATCAGTATCTGCAGCAGCAATAATTTATCCCGGTAGCCGGACAGCACGCTGTCCGGCCTGTTCCGGCTAGACTGCCAGTGCCTGCCGCAGCAGCGTCGCTAAATGCAGGGTTTGCCGTCCGGCGGTAACTTTGATCTGGTGCGCACAGCCGAAGCCGTTACAGACCACCAGCGCATCCGGCGCTGCCTGCAAAGCCGGCACCAGTGATTGCTGCGCCATCTGGTGCGAGTAGTCAACGTGTTCCGCCTCCAGCCCGAAAGTGCCTGCCATGCCACAGCAGGATGATTCAATAAAGCTGAACTCCAGCCCGGGCACCGTTTTCAGTACCCGCCGTACCGATTTCATTGCACCAATCGCCTTCTGATGGCAATGACCGTGGATCAGCACGGGCTGCGTGATTTTACCGGTCTGAAACGGCAGGCAGAAACCACCCCGCGTCAGTTCGGCCGCGATGAACTCTTCAAACAGCATCGCCTGTTTTGCCAGTGCAACCGCAGGTTGCCCTAACCCCAGCGTTTTATATTCATCCCGCAACATCAGCAGACTGGAAGGCTCCAACCCCACGACCGCGAGACCTTGCGCAACATACGGTGACAAGACTGTCAGCAGCTGTTTGGCCAGTTCACGGGTTTCCGTTGCCAGTCCGAAGGTCAGCAGGGACCGGCCACTGTCCAGTACGGTTCCCGGCTGTGAATTGGGATGGATCACATGCACTGTCAATCCCGCCATACGCAGCAGATAGAGCGCATCTTCGGCCTGTTGTGGTGCGAACAGCGTGGAGAAACTGTCCAGCCAGAGCACCACAGCACGGGCTTCACCGGAAGGATGAGCCACCAGCGGAGGAAAACTGGATTCCCTGGGTGAGAAAGGTTTTCTGGCCGCTTCCGGCAACGGTACTTTCGCGGCGATGCCCAGGAATTTTTCACCGGCTTTTGCCAGCAGCGCCGATTTATTTCGCCAGCGGATCAGTGACCCCAGCATCGGATACTGATTCAGCCAGAGCGGCGAATAAGCAAACAGACGACTGCGCCATGATAATGACTCTGTTTTCAGTTTTTGCGCCAGATATTCGATCTTGATCTGCGCCATATCGACATTGTTTTCGCATTCCCGTTTGCAGCCTTTACAGGCCACACAGAGATCCATCGCCTCAGCCAGTTCTTGATCGGAGGTCAATGCAGCCTCATCGCTGTTCAGTGCCCGCTTCAGCAACTGCACCCGTCCACCCGGCGATAACAGCGGATTATCTGTGATCCGGAAGCTCGGGCACATCACCCCCCGGCCATGTTGTTCGCAGACGCCGCTGCGGATACACACCGCCACGGCTTTCGCGAAATCACCACCCTGTCTGGGAATATCCGCATAGGCATCGCCCATGCCGCGGTCCTGATATTCCGACCAGTCTAATTCTGTGCGCATACATCTGTCCTGCGATCCGTTTTTTAAGACCCATCAAGAAAGGTGCCGGGATTGTTTATAGAGATAACAATAAGTTAGAGATCATCAATGCGTCACAAAGCAGACAAAGCGACAACAATCAGTGCAGCATGCCGGCTTGCAGTCGTTCTGAGTTATGGTCAGAATAGCGAAAAAAGGAGCTTTGCTATGTTCGGTAAATTATTCAAATCGTTGTTTTCCGGTTCAGAAAAAACAGCCGCAAAAGTGGAACCGGTCGAATATAAAGGTTATCTGATTTACGCCGAACCGATGTATGAAGGCAGTCAGTACCGTTTAGCTGGTCGTATCTGCAAAGAAATTAACGGCGAAGTAAAAACGCACGTGTTTATCCGCTCCGATCTGTTTCCGTCCAAAGAAGATGCCAGTCAGTGGATGGTGCGCAAAGCCGAGCTGTTTATCGATCAGAGCGGCGACAGCATGTTTCAATAATTGCCGGTTTTGCAGGCCGATACTGCCATCGGCCTTGCAGATCCGCTCCGATCTATGCGGCAGCCGGATAACGTTTTGGCCGCAGCAACAGCTCCAGCAGGAGTGAGGCAAATACCGTCAATACGCCCAGCCACTGCCAGTGACTGAGCGCCTCATGCATCAGCATGCTTCCCGCCAGTACCGCCGTCAGTGGATTCAGTAACGTCATCAGCCCCAGACGGTTCAGCGGTAAATGTGCCATGCCCCACAGCCAGAGCACATACGCCAGCGCCGAATTGAGCAAAATCAGCCATAACAGACCAAACCAGTCATCCCTGGCCGGTATTGGCATCGCCCCTTCCATCCAGAAAGCCAGCGGCAGAATCATTAACCCGCCGAGCAGTAACTGCCAGCCGGTAAAACTGATCAGCTCACCATGCCACGGGCGCTGCTGTAACAATAAACTGCAGATGCCGATCAGCAGCACTGAAGTTAAGGCTGCACCGACACCAATCCAGTTCAGTTCAGCGCCCGGACCCAGCAACAGCATAATACCGCCCAAGCCCAGCAGCGCACAGATCAGCGCCTGACGGGAAGGTCGCTTATGCAAAAACAGCCACTGTAATCCCAGCAGCACCAGCGGCAAGGTCGCCGCTAACGTCCCGGCCACCGATCCCGGCAAGTACAGCGCGGAAATAAACAGTAGCGGGAAAAAAGCACCGATATACAGAAAGCTGATCAGAAGCAGATACGGCACCTGCCGCCAGGGTACTTTGGCCGGACGGATGGCCAGTAACAGTAATCCGGGCGGGATCGCCCGCATCACCGATAACCACAGCGCAGGCCATTCAGCCAGGTATCTTCCGGTAATAAAGTAGGTGGTGCCCCACAGGATCGGCGTTAGTGCCACGAAAATAGGAGACATATGTATCTTTCAATGAAGAATCTTAATATGAAGATATTTTGGTTTGTTTTTGCGCTCTCCGTCAACTATCTTTGTGTGAAGATAAAAAGGAGGTGAATCATGCAAACGGATCATGTCGATCGCATTCTCAGTCAGTGGCAACACGAGCGTCCGGAGCTGGATCCGCTGGCCATGAGTATATTCGGCCGGTTATGGCGTCTGAATGCTATCGCCAGCAAAGCCATTGAACAGGTACATCTGCAATTTGGACTGACCCAGCCGGAATTTGATGTGCTGGTGACGCTGCGCCGCAGCGGTGAACCTTACACATTAAGCCCGACCGCGCTGTATACCTCGCTGCTGCTCTCTTCCGGCGCCATGACCAACCGGCTGGATAAACTCGAAGCGCGTGGGCTTATCTACCGCGAACCCTCGCCGGAAGACCGCCGCAGCATGCTGGTCGCGCTGACCAAAAACGGATTAGCCCTGATCAATGAAACCATGACCGCGCATGTGGCCAATGAACAGCGCTTACTGCATTCGCTGGATCGTGCCCAGCAGCAGGAACTGGCTGATTTATTAAGAACGTTGCTGCTGAATATCGGTAAAGATCCGGTAGAGACAATACAGCCGGAATAGTTGTTGCCAGGGAATGAACGGAGACGTGCCGGCTGAATGCAGGAATAACATTCCGCCGGCACTTGTTTGCTTACAACGCCAGAATATATTTAATCATCACACCCGCGGCAATGGCCGAACCGATAACGCCCGCGACATTGGGCCCCATCGCATGCATTAACAGAAAGTTCTGATGATTCGCTTCCAGCCCCAGTTTGTTTGACACCCGGGCGGCCATCGGTACGGCAGATACACCGGCAGAGCCAATCAGCGGATTGATCTTGTTTTTACTGAAACGGTTCATCAGTTTAGCCATTAACACACCGCTGGCGGTGCCAACACCAAACGCAATCACGCCAAGTAACAGGATGCCCAGTGTCTGTGGTTGCAGAAATTTATCTGCCATCAATTTTGCACCAACTGATAATCCGAGAATGATCGTGACGATATTAATCAGTGCGTTTTGTACCGTGTCACTCAGACGATCCACCACGCCACATTCACGCATTAAATTACCGAAACAGAACATACCCAGCAGTGGTGCAGCATCCGGCAGGATCAACGCTACCAGCAGCAGCAATATGATCGGAAACAGGATCTTTTCCCGTTTATTTACCGGACGCAACTGAGTCATCACGATTTTGCGTTCTTCTTCCGTTGTCAGCAGACGCATGATCGGTGGCTGAATCAGCGGCACCAGTGCCATATAGGAATAAGCCGCAACTGCAATTGCCCCTAATAACTCAGGAGCCAGAATACTGGTCAGATAAATCGCCGTCGGACCATCCGCACCGCCAATAATCCCGATTGATGCCGCCTGAGCCAGTGAAAAATTCATGACCCCCAGGTAGTTAAGCCCTAATGCACCCAGTACCGTGGTAAAGATGCCAAACTGTGCAGCGGCGCCTAACATTAACGTTCGCGGATTAGCCAGCAGTGGACCAAAATCGGTCATCGCGCCGACACCCATGAAAATCATCAGCGGTGCGACACCGGAAGCAATTGCTACTTTATAGAAGATGTACTGAATTCCGTCCGTATACCCATAACCAGCCGCTATCTCTTCAATACTATGCAGTGCAGGCAGTGTTAAATCCGGCATCTGCAACTTGATTGCGGCGACATCCGGCAAACTACCGATATTTGCCGCTATTGCCGCAATAACATCCGGCTGAGCTTTATATAAGGCCATGTCCAGGGCAGAAAAAGCCAGCCCGGCATCCGGAATGTTAGCCAGCAATCCGCCGAATCCTATCGGCATCAGCAATAACGGTTCAAATTTTTTGACAATCGCCAGCCAGAGTAATAATAAGCTGATCAGTAACATGACAGCCTGACCCCCGGTCAGGCTCATGAACCCCAGTCCCTGCAATAATGTACCTATACGATCCATAATTCAGCCCTCTTATATCAGAGTCAGCATGCAATCACCGACAGCCACTGCATCACCTTCTTTCACCTGGATCGTATTCACTGTGCCGGAAAGACCTGCCCGGATCTCGGTCTCCATTTTCATGGCTTCCAGGATCACCAGCACATCCCCTTCTTTCACCGCTTGCCCTGCTTTCACGACTACCTTCCAGATATTCCCGGCTAAAGGCGCGGCAACCGGGACTGCATTCGCAGCGGAAACAGCCGGTGCCGGCACGACCGGTGAAACAGCAGAGGAAACCTCCTGCACATGTCTGACTTCGCCACCTTCGCTGACTTTCACCACATAGCTGCGGCCTTCAACCTCAATGGTATAAGTTGCCGGTCCTTCCACTTTCTCCTTAGCTGCCGGAACCACGGTTGGCGGAACAACAGCAGGAGCAACTTGCGGATGAGGCTCAAAAGCGGCCGGATTGCCACGATTTTCCAGAAACTTCCAGGCAATTTGCGGGAACAGTGCCACCGTCAGAACATCATCAATGATGTTCTCAGCCAGCTTCACACCTTTCTGGGCTGCGCTCTCAATAACGCTTTCTTCTAACGTCTCCATTTCAGGTTTCAGGTTATCCGCCGGACGACACGTGATCGGTAATTCACCATTCAGCACACGCTGCTGCAATTCCGCATTGACCGGTGCCGGCGTCGCACCATATTCACCTTTCAGTACACCGGCGGTTTCTTTGGCAATATTTTTGTAACGCTCACCCGTCAGCACGTTCAGTACCGCTTGTGTGCCGACGATCTGAGAGGTTGGGGTTACCAGTGGCAAAAAGCCCAAATCTTCACGCACCCGTGGGATCTCTGCCAATACCAGATCCAGTTTGTCAGCGGCATTCTGCTGCTTCAGCTGACTTTCCAGATTGGTCAGCATACCGCCCGGCACCTGAGCAATCAGGATGCGGCTGTCGATGCCTTTCAGCTGACCTTCGAACGCAGAATATTTCTTACGGATATCACGGAAATAGGCCGCAATTTTTTCCAGTTGCATCAGATCCAGCCCGGTGTCATACGGCGTGCCCTGCAGCGCAGCAACAATAGCTTCCGTCGCCGCATGACCATAAGTACCACTCATAGACGAAATGGCGGTATCCACCCGATCCACCCCGGCTTCAATGGCTTTGAGCAGCGTCATTTCTGCCAGACCGGTCGTGGCGTGACAGTGCAGATGCAGCTCTACATCAAATTGTTCTTTGAGTTTACTGATCAGATTATAGGCAGCAGTCGGTGTCAGAATGCCGGACATATCCTTAATCGCGATCGAATCAACTCCGATTTCCAGCAACTGTTCCGCCAGATCAATCCAGGTTTGTTCGTTATGTACCGGACTGGTGGTATAGCTCAGCGTACCCTGTGCATGCGCGCCGTTTTTCTTCACTGCCTGTAATGCGCACCGCATGTTACGGGGATCATTCATCGCATCAAACACACGGAAAACATCAATACCAGTGGCCGATGCCCGCTCCACAAAACGCTCTACAACATCATCCGCATAATGACGATAGCCCAGCAAATTCTGACCACGCAATAACATTTGCTGACGGGTCTTCGGCATGGCCTTTTTAAATTCACGCAGACGATCCCACGGATCTTCACCTAAAAAACGAATGCAGGAATCAAACGTTGCGCCACCCCAGCTTTCCAGAGACCAGTAACCAACCTGATCCAGCATTTCAGCGGCGGGCAACATGTCATCAAGACGCAGACGGGTAGCAAACAAGGACTGGTGTGCATCACGCAGCACAACATCAGTAATGGCAACAGGGCGAGGAGTTACAATCATCCTTTTTCTCCATCAGTGGAAATTATTTTTTGTCATGAGTGCGGCGATGGTGGTGTAAAGCAGCAGCAATCGCGACTTTGGTTAATGCATCATCAGTCGAGGATAAGGGTTGTTCGGGCTGTGGTATGGGAGTTACAGGTAGCGGTATATCTGGTGTGAAACGGGCAATAATTCGCGACATGAGTTGCACTGCATAAACCAGCAGCAGCAAGAAAACCATGACAAAACCCATGCCGGCGATCATCAGGTTGACGCCTTCAAGCATAAGCTCACCATTCGTCATCGTTCACCTCCATATTTCATTAATCCAGGAAAAACAAAGATAAAATCTCTGTATTGTTATGAATGGTATCGTCTGAATATTAGAGTAAAAAGGATAGTCGTTTTATATAACATGGCATGTGACACGGCAGTCACTTTAAGATATTTCTTTATTTTCAAATACAACCGGCTCCCCCCTATAACCCCACAAACAAAAACACCCCCGGAATTTCTTCGCGGGGGTGCATCAGAACTACACTCACTTAAACTGAAGTTTATGGTTCCCAGAACGATTTGTTCAGCTCTTCCTGGCGTTGCGCTTCGCTGAGGCCAATATCACGCAAATCTTCTGCGCTCAGGCGGGCCAGCTGACGACGGGTCTGCCAGTTTTGCTTCCATAACAACAGCATATGTTTGATATGTGAAAATATTGAATGGCCCCGATCAGGGCGCTGTGCATACTGCGGTATTTTAGCGTGCACCAGAGAATGCTTAATCATAGTTACCTCCGCGGCTCGTAGCGTAATGCGAGGGGAATGCGCCGGAATCACCAGCAGCATATGCTGTTAATTCTAGTTTATTGCAGAGAAAGATATGGGAGCTTTGCCGCAAATCCTGCAGAAAGTCCGGCTTTTTATGTATTGCAGTGCAGGCCGGATCTTTTTTGATTTGCTTTCATGATCTGATATGCCGGAACGCGCTAGAATGCGTCAAACGGTTATCACCATATGTTAATGTGATTAGTATTTGAGGTGGTTATGATTGCAATACTGGAAGCGCAGCGGGCTGGTCTGCTACGCGCCAAAAACTGGCTTCCTAATCTGGTTGCCGGGCTTATCGTCGGTGTCGTGGCATTACCTTTAGCCATGGCGTTTGCAATCGCTTCCGGCGTAAAACCGGAACAGGGGCTCTACACTGCCATGGTGGCCGGGGCAGTGGTGGCTGTGTTTGGCGGCAGCCGGTTACAGATTGCCGGTCCAACCGGTGCGTTTATCGTTATTCTGGCCGGAATCACCGCTAAATACGGCGTCAGCGGGTTACAAATCGCAACCCTGATGGCCGGTGTCATTCTGATGCTGATGGGCTTCAGCCGCCTCGGCAGTATCATCAAATTCATTCCCGCGCCGGTTATTGTCGGTTTTACCAGCGGGATTGGGGTTATCATCTGGGTCGGACAGTGGAAAGACTTCTTCGGTCTGCCCAGTGTCAGCGGTGAACACTTCCATGAAAAATTCTGGCACCTGCTGCAGCAATTACCCAATGCCAATCTGACCACCAGTGCGCTGGCACTGTGCAGTCTGGCACTGGTGCTGCTGACACCGCGTATTCCTTATCTGTGCAAGGTGCCCGGCCCGCTGATGGCGATGATCTTTTCCACCCTGATTGTCAGTCTGTTCCATCCGGAAGGCGTTGCCACCATTGGCAGTGCTTTCGGTGGCATTCCACAGAAATTACCAGATTTTGCTCTGCCAGAATTCACTTTCAGCGACATGGTGCAGTTGATTGGTCCGGCATTCACCATTGCGATGCTGGGAGCGATCGAATCATTGCTTTCTGCCGTGGTGGCCGACGGTATGGCCGGAACCCGGCATGACTCGAATCAGGAGCTGATCGGACAAGGTCTGGCGAATATCATCGCCCCTTTATTCGGTGGTTTTGCCGCGACCGGTGCCATTGCCCGTACGGCGACCAACATCCGTAATGGTGGTAACAGCCCGCTGGCCGGCATCATTCATTCTGTTGTGTTACTGATGATCCTGCTGTTTCTGGCACCACTGGCCAACAACATTCCACTATGTGCACTGGCGGCGATCCTGTTTGTCGTTGCCTGGAACATGAGTGAACTGCCGCATTTTGTCGAGATGGTGAAGAAGGCGCCGAAAACAGATACTGCAATCCTGCTGATCACGTTCCTGTTGACTGTGTTCACTGATCT
>RRZT011343137.1_pt1 | contig 24862 bp, 22 predicted proteins | sample 2165551 | NCBI WGS metagenome assembly RRZT01 (sample SAMN10456910, study PRJNA506462) | wastewater metagenome | biome: wastewater; feature: sludge; material: wastewater sludge; isolation source: wastewater sludge with Escherichia coli K12::gfp cells carrying plasmid... | place: USA: Moscow, Idaho... | reverse complement strand
TAGTAGAGAATTTATTTGCTAGATTAAAGCAATTTAGAAGTATTGCTACTCGTTACGATAAAAGTAAAAATAATTTCGCTTCAATGATTTATATGGGGTGTTCTATCATTTGGGGAAAAATTTGAGAACACACCCTAATAAATCGGACTCTACATATGCTCTTGAATTTAAATTTTATATTTTAAAAGATAAAAAGACCTTATGTCGTGGAAAGGTAGACGCTATATGGCGACTGTAACATCTCGATCATACATATTTGTAACTGGAGGTTCAGGAGGGATTGGTTCTGCTCTTTGTAGGCTATTACCAACTATTGGGATTACTCCTATAATAGGGTTTTATACAAATGCAGCTCAAGCTGATAGTCTTGCTAAAGAATTAAAAGGATTTGCAGTCAATATTGATATGTCTGTTAATAATTCTATTGAAAAAGCAATTCAAATGATTGTTGATAATTTAGAAGAATCAGATTCGCTTGTGGGTGTGATACATGCTGCATCACCACCGCCTGAAATATTGCCATTTCAAAAAATATTACCTGAGCATTTATCACATCAGTTTCAAGTCAATGTGATTGGAGCTCAACTATTACTAAAAGGTTTAATTACAAACTTCTTTCGTAAAAAAAAATCTGGAACAGTTATTGGAATATTAACTCAAGCTATTGGATCTGACACACGTGCTCCTGCAACAGGAATGGGTGCTTATATAATTGCAAAATCGGCTCTTAGTAGCATGTTATCTATTTGTTCTGCAGAGTATCCGTGGCTAAAAGTGAGAATGATAGAACCTAGTTTTACTAAAACTAAAATGCTTGATGTTTTTGACTCTCGTTATTTAGAGATGGTGCAAAGCAAAGGTCAAATTTCAACTCCTGAAGAAGTTGCTCAATTAATTATTGAAAAGATTCAATATGAATAATAATATATACGAAGATTTATTATGGTTGCCAAAACCTTCTCAAGATTTTTCTAGAATATTAATGAATGCCTCTAAAGGTAATGAATTAAGAGAATTAGCTAATTTCTCTTTAGATGATAATCAATTAAGGCGTTTGTATAAAAAAATGCAATCTTTGCAAAACCAGGGATGCAGTTTGTTTCCATTAAATCCCTTGAAAATGGGAATAGTTAGCAATTCCAATTCAAAGTTAGCGGTTCCTGCATTGGTAGGAACTGCACTACGGTTTGGTATTGATCTGAAGGTGGTTGAGTCAGAATTTAATCAAATTGCTCAAGAGGCTTTTTCGTCAGAGTCCACATTCACAGGAAAAAATTTAAACGTACTACTAGTAGCTATTGATTACCGTGGTTTACCTTTTTCACCCAGTCCAGGAAATAAAGAGGCGGCTGAGAGAAATTTACAAGATTGTTTAAAGTATACAACTACAATAGTAAGATCCTTGATTACAAAAACAGGTGCACAAATTATTTTACAAAATATTGCCCCTCCTGTTGAGGTTCTCTTTGGTAGTTATGAAAGGCGTTTGCCTGGTACTTTAGCTTGGTTAATTTCTAACTTTAATAGAGAGTTAGAGGGATTTATATCTGATAATACATTTATATTGGATATTGAAGGACTTGCAGCTAATGTAGGGTTAACAAATTGGCATGATCCAACTTTATGGAATATTGCAAAATTATCATTTTCGCAAAAATACTTGCCCATTTATGCAGACTTTGTATGTAGGATTTTAGCTGCTAAATTAGGAAAAAGTCGTCGCTGTCTTATATTAGATTTAGATAATACGCTATGGGGTGGTGTCATTGGTGATGATGGGCTTGAGGGTATATTGATTGGAAATGGAGATCCAACAGCAGAAGCTCATTTTCATATTCAGCAAACCGCATTAGGGCTACGTGAGAGAGGAATAGTACTCGCAGTTTGTTCAAAAAACGAGGATGCAACAGCTCGGCAACCATTTATACAGCATCCTGATATGCTTATTCGTGAAGAGCATATCGCTGTTTTTCAAGCCAATTGGATGGATAAATCTTCAAACATAAAAGCAATTGCTGATATGCTTTCTTTGGGATTAGAGAGCATGGTGTTCCTTGATGATAACCCTGCTGAGCGAATGCAAGTTCGAAGGGAATTACCTAATGTGGCTGTGCCTGAATTACCAAATGATCCGGCGCTATATGCAAGGACTTTAATTGCAGCAGGATATTTCGAAGCAATTTCCTTTTCAGAAGAAGATTGTAAAAGAGCATCTTATTATCAAGACAATGCCAAAAGAATTCAGATTTTAAATCAATCCTCTGATATGGAAGGTTATTTAAAGTCTTTGGATATGGAAATATCCTTTATGCCATTTAAATCAATTGATCGTGCCCGTATAACACAATTAATTAGTAAATCTAATCAATTTAATCTAACAACTAAAAGATATAGTGAATTAGATGTAAAAGATTTAGAAGAAAATCCTAATTTTTTCACACGTCAAATAAGACTAAAAGATGCTTTTGGAGACAATGGCATGATTAGTGTTATTATATGTAAAAAAAATATAGATTTTTGGGAAATAGATACATGGTTAATGAGTTGTCGTGTATTGGGTCGGGAAGTTGAATTGGCTGCTTTACAGGATATTGTTTTAAATGCTAAGGTTGGAGGAGTAAAAAAATTAATTGGTTTCTATAAACCGACAGATCGTAATATTATTGTAAAGGATCATTATAAAAAACTAGGGTTTAAAAAAACTTTATGCAATACAGAAATTGGAATTTGGGAATTAGATATTATGGAATACAATTTTCAAGATATTTCAATGAGAATTAATTATGCTATTTAATTCATATCAATTTATTTTTGTTTTTTTACCATTAGTTTTTGCAATTTATTATTTAATATCATCTAAAAGTCATTTCGGTGCTCTTGTATGGCTCTCAATGGCATCACTATTTTTTTATGGTTATTGGAGTTTATACTCCTTACCAATTTTAGCGAGCTCCATTTGTGTTAATTATTATTTTGGTCTGAAATTGTCTGATATTAATTTAAAATATCGAAAATACTTATTAATATCATCTATATCTTTGAATTTAATTCTTTTAGGTTATTTCAAATATGCAAATTTCTTTATTGAAAATACAAATGAATTTCTGCATATAATTAAATTAGAGCCATTTCAGATATTAAATGTTGTTCTTCCAATTGGAATATCTTTTTTTACATTTACACAAATTGCTTATTTAGTAGATAGCTATCAAGGTAAAGTTAAGGAAAAAAGTTTTCAACAATATGTTTTATTCGTCAGTTTTTTTCCTCATTTAATTGCGGGACCAATAATCCATCATAAGCAAATGATGCCACAATTTTCAGATGCTAAAAATTTTAAAATCAATACTGAAAAGATTTCAATTGGTATTATTCTTTTTACAATCGGGTTAGCTAAGAAGTTATTACTTGCAGATCCTCTTGGAAGTTATGCTGATATTTTATTTAATGGAGTTAAGTCTGGTATGTCCCCCAAGTTTATGATTTCTTGGGTTGGATCATTTGCTTATAGCTTTCAGCTTTATTTTGATTTTTCAGGGTATTCAGATATGGCTGTTGGTCTGGCGTTACTTTTTGGTATTTGGCTTCCTTTTAACTTTAATTCACCTTTTAAGTCTACAAATATAATTAATTTTTGGCAAAGATGGCATATATCGTTAACTAAATATATTGGTGAATATTTACATACTCCAATTACATTAATGATGATGAGGCTATCTAATGGTAAATCAGGTATTATAGACATAATCTGTAATCTAATTTTCCCAACTTTTCTTATATTTTTAATACTTGGTTTTTGGCATGGTCCGAGTTGGACATATGTTTTATTTGGATGCATGCATGGGATGTATATTGTAGTAAATCAACTATGGAAAAAAGCTTTTCCCTATAAAAAATCTAAATCCCCTATGCTTTTTAATATAAGGAGCATCTTTGGTTGGTTCGTAACTTTTATAGCTGTAAATATATCTTTTGTAATGTTTAGAGCTGATAGCGTTTCTAACGCATTTCAAATATACAGAGTTATGTTAAATCCTAATGAATTTTTATTAATTCTTCATAGAATTCAGATTGGCTCAATTTTTGATCCACTAAAAGGAATATGGCAGTCCCAATTAGAGTCAAATCAATCTACTTTAGATAGTTATATCTTACTAATAATTGGGTTTATAATCGTAGTTTTTTTCCAAATAGTTCAAGTATTTCATCAAATAATCCATTTAGTAATAATCGTTTATTAATGCGAAATAGAATTGCTGCTATATTATTCGCAATGTTATTTGTGATTAGTATTATGCAATTAGGTAAAACTAGTCCTTTTTTGTATTTTCAGTTTTAATTATTTTGACTTGTTAGTTTCTCTATTTAGATAAATGATATGAAGAATGCTATTTATTAAAATGTATTTAAATAGAAATGTTTATTGCAATCAAGTCTAAAAAATTTATTAATAGAAAAAGTATGGGGAAATATGAAACAAGAAAAATTTTTTCTTCTAATTTATCTTTCGACAATTTTAATTTTAATGATTTTAATTTCTTTATTTAATTATATTGTAGATCCAATAAATATTTTCAATAAATCAAAATCTGGAAACAAAGAATTTGAATTAAAATTAGCTGAATCACTTACTGTTCATAGATGTGTTGCATTATCACAGAATTTTGATGAAAGAAAATTTATTAGAGCTAGAATTAATATTGAATCTGATTTATTAAAACCAAATGTAATTGTTGTAGGTTCCTCAAGAGTTTTGAAAATAGGAAATTATTTAATTGATAAAAATATTTTTAATTTAGGTGTAAGTGGGGCTTCAATTGAGGATATAGTAGCAATACTAGATTTAGCTACAAAGAAATTTAAACCAAATATATTACTGATAGGTGTTGATCCTTGGATCTTTAATGATGACTCTGGTCAACAACGTTGGATGACATTGTCAGAAGAATATAAGAAAGGATTGTCGGGTTTGAATCTTGATTCCCAAAAATATTCTTCAAATCATCAAAATAAATATGAAGAGCTTATAGGAATTGCATATACAAAGGAATCATTAAAATTTTTATACCATAATTTTGTTCAAAAAAATTCTTCAAATATTGAGTATCCTGATTCTGATAAACCAATTCCTGGTAAGAATATCATTATGAAAGATGGAAGTTTGGTCTACAATTCTGAAATGGAAAGTATTACTCAAGAATCTTTAATTGTTGGTGATAATAAAAACTTGCTTGGCCCTTCAATGCTTTATTACAGTTTTTCTAATTACCGCAATAAAATTTTCAAAGCACTTATAAGAAAATATAATAAAAATTATAAAGTTATTTTGCTGCTTTCTCCCTACCATCCTTACATTTACAATGAAGCTTTAAAGCGTAATCCAATATTACAAGAAGTTGAAAATCAAATACATTCTATTGCTTATAATGAAAATATAAGTGTTATAGGGTCATATAATCCTGATAAAGTAAATTGTACACCTTTGGAATTTTATGATGGAGTTCATTCAAAAGGTTCTTGTATGAGAAAAATAATTCAAAAAATAGATGCATTTTAAAAGTTTATAAATATAATTTTTGTATAAAGGCTCTTTATTTAAAATAATTCTGACATATAGAATCATTCAATCAATCCCACAACCAGATGATACTGGCAGAAGACAAATAAAAAAATTAGTATTTTCTGGAAATGAAATCATTTAAAAAAACTTTCCGCTATTTTTGTTACATTATCTTTATATTATATTTTTAATTCAATTTAAATTTCTCGCACAAAATGAAAAATTAAATCTGTATTTATGCTCTGTAAAAATCACTTATTGGGAGAACACATATGAATATGAAAATTTTTTAATTGGCTAGTAGATTTTGAGTTTTTATATATTGCGAAATAATATGCATTAGAATTTGATGAGAATCCTCAACAACTCCATAATTGTCTACTGGAATATGTATTGAATAATCAGTTAATGACGGCAATCTTCCGCCAGAAAAACCGATTAATGAGAAAGAGGTAAGTCCTAGTTCTTTAGCAGTAATAGCAGCATTACAAACATTTTCACTGTTTCCAGATGAAGAAATTAGAATAATCCCATCACCTTCACTTGCAAGCATTTTTAGTTGTTTAGAAAATGTATGCTGGTAACCAAAATCATTTGCAATAGCTGTAAAAAGAGCCTGGTTTGAATTTAATGATTGAGTTTTTATTCTATTAAATTTATCAACGAAAACTCCTTTTGTAAAATCACAGCAAAGGTGATCAGCAATAGAAGCTGAACCACCATTTCCAGCAACAAATATCTTTTTTTCATTTTTTGCAAGATTGACGAGTGCATTAATAAAATCAGAAAGCCTATTTGCATCCAATTCTATTAAATTAGACGTTAACATATTGAGGTATTCTGAGAGGTAATCTTTTGGTGATAATGTATTAAATATAATATTTTTTTCTCTTGGATCTTCTTTTTCCATATTAACCTCCAAACTTAAACTAATAAATAGAAAACTATTTTGTTGCTCCACAGATAAATCAAAAGTTGATTCCGTGAAAGGTTTAATTGAAATCTTGTCGAAGCAATCAAAATGACGACAGGAATTTATGATATTATACATTATTTAAGAAAAAATGCTGTTTTTACTAAAAAAAATTAATTGGAGAAATTCGATTGAAAATAAATTTTTGGATTTTTTTCTAAATTGGTTGAAAAATACTTTACCTTTCTAGCCAATCTTGATTGTTACGTAAAAATAATGTGCTGTATCGTGAAAGAATATTGCCATGTAATCTTATTCCATTTTCATCCGTTGCATCGACTGGATAAATTTCCCAAAATTTCTTTTGGAGCATTTCATCATTACTTTGTTCAACCCATGTTCCATTAAGGCGCTCGTGCATTTCAATAGCAGCATCTCTTATTTCTTCAGGTGTATTTTCTATAAGTTCAATATCTTTTGATTCGTACTGTTTTGATGTTAAACAATTAGCAAGATCATGAGAAAAAATTTCAGAAAGAGTAAGTTTTTTTTGTGAGCTTTTGAGGACATGGTGTTTTGTCAGGTTTATAAAATTTCTTTGAGTAGTAGATAAATGTCCAATAGGGCACAAGTTTACATATACAATTGGTTTTCTAAATATTAACGGAATAGAGTCCCATCCAGCTCCTGTTGAAATTGCAAAATAACATTTTGCCCCTAAATAAATATCCATAAATTCGCTTCTGATACTGTGATTTGCATAGTCAATAATTTTAGGATGAGTTGATATCATTTTCTCTTTAACTTTAGCTCCCATGCGTAATACAAAATAACCAAGATTTGCTAATTCTTCAGCGGCAAGCATAAAATTATGAATATTTGAATTTCTATAATTATGATACGACCAAGATTCTCCAGGCAAATAAGCGTCGTCACGAACTAATATACAAACAAATAAATCTGTTGGAGTTATTCCAAGCTGTTTCAACAGATCAATTCCTTTTAATTCTTCTTCTTCTGTAAATTTTAAATGAGGTTTTGTTTTTTCGAATAAATTGTGAATATCTCGATAGCCATGAGTATAAGGATTAATTTTGTGAATATTTCCTCCTGGTAATAACAAATTGAGTCGATTCAATGGCGATAATATCCAGAAAGGAATAATTGGTAAAACTCTTTTCCACATGATTGCAAGCTGCTTATTGCAAATTATTTCTGAAGACATAAAAAAAAGATCAATATGTTTTCTTTTAGGATTATCTAAACCAAATTCTCGTTTACAAAGATAACGTTCAGTGTCTTCTGCTAAATGACCTATTCTATTGCTTGTTAAAGCTAACCATCGCACTAGGAACCAAGGTCGTATGAGTCGAATAAATAATAATACTGGGGTTAACAAGATAAATAGAAAAAGAAGTATTAGACCTCTGTAAGATTTTCTGAATAATTCTTTACTACCACAAGCTCGAATTTCACTTAAATGACGGTCAATAAAAAATTTTAAATTCATCACATATAATCCTTATTCATTAATGCCAATTAAAAATTGAGTTATTGCAAGAATTTAATTATTTATTTTTAATAATATTATTCTTTAAAAGTTAATATTATTCACGTAATTATAATTAATTATATTTCCAATATCAATAAATATTTTTCTTGTTTCAAAAGAAAAAATTTTTCCTAAATATTGATTTAATATTTCACAACTAAAATCATTTTTGTTAAAATGATTTCTTTTTAAATCAGATAAAAATTCTTTTGACATTATGTAAACAGCTCCATTTGCTAAATTCCCAGGGGAATTTAATTTTTTTTCATGAAAATTTATAACTAATGAGTGTTCATTTAGCTCAACTATTCCACATTTCTCAGGAGTATTTGTTCTAAATGTCATCATTGTCATTATTGATTCTTTAGGGCGGTTTAAGTGTGAATTGATAAAAGAAGATAAATTTTCAAGACAAAAATTATCACTATGTATTAAAAATCCCTCATCATTTTCAAAAAAATCTATATTTTTAATTAATGTACCAGCAGTACCTAATAGTTCTTTTTCATAAACTAAAGAAACATATTTGCTATAATCATTTTTCTCGAAAAACTCATTAACCTGATCACTTAAATAATGAGTATTTATTAAAATATTTTTAATGCCAGCTTCAATTAAGTTATCTACCCAAATTTGTAATAAAGGTTTCCCTTTTATTGGGAGCAAACATTTAGGTGTTTTATCTGTCAAGGGACGAAGTCTTGTTCCATACCCTGCTGCTAAAAGTATTGCCTTCATTATATTAAATTTCCTTAATTATTTCATCAGATGTTAAAGGAATATTTCCTACTCTTGAAACTTGAATTCCTGCGGCAATGGCACCAATTAAAGCAGATTCCCAAATATTTCCGCCAGCAACCATAGTAAGCGCGCTTGCAATAAGCATGGAATCACCAGCTCCTGCAACATCTTTTGGTGTTGAATTAAGAGCATCAATTCTATCTGTAGTCCAAGTATTTTGACCCGTATGTATTAAAAGGCCGTCCTCACCTAATTTTAATAAAATATTTTTTGATTGAGAAATTTTCATTAATTGATCTGCGAGAATAACAAGACCATCTTCTTTATTTCGAGTTGAAATTCTGGCTTCTCTTTCAGTTGGTGTGATTAAATCCATTCCTAAGAAACGACTAATATCACCAATTTGAGATGATGATTGGCTATCCGCTACCATCATTATATTATTTTGTTTTCCTAATTTAATAATTGAGTCGACTAAATTTTGAGGCAAACAACCATAATTAAAATCAGAAAAAATGAGCACATTATATTGTTGTATTTTTTGTTCTAAAGTCTCCAAGAATTTTATTTGCAAATTAGCGTCTATGGCTTCTTGGTGTAAATGGCTAACGCGTAATAAGCTTTTTCCTTTAGAGCGATAGCGTTGTTTTAATGTTGTAGGTCGATTTTCATCATATAATATATTTGAATTTACATTGAAATCATTTAATTTATGAAGTGCAAAATTATGAATTAAATCATTACCCGCCACACTTAAAAAATCAATATTAGCACCTAACCCCGCCCCATGAGCAGCAACAATACCAGCACCTCCAATAAATTTTTTTGAATCTATTGGTTTTACTACAATCGTAGGATCTTCTTGTGACATACCTAAGGGCTGGCACGATATATATTCGTCAACTATTAAATCGCCTAAAACACATGCTTTTATTTTTTTGAAATTATCTATTAAATCTAAAAGTCTTTCTTTTTGAATTTCATGTCTATTCATATAATCTTCAGGTAAATTAAATAATTTTGTTGTCGAAGAAAATTCTTTTTGAAAGACATCAGCTGATGTAAAAAAAGTTTCACCAGAACTAAAAATTAATTTTCCACCATATTCTTCTAAAGCTTTTAATTCAGGATTGAATTTAGATTCGTGTTCTTTTCCTTTTACCACAATATTTGGTTGAATTTTTGCAATAATATTTTCAATTGGTTCATCTATTAAAAAAGCTTCATCTACTATGGAGTTTGTTTGAACTCCTTCCAGTCGAAGGAGTTCTGGAACATAAGCTGCATTTTTAGCGATACGATCGCTTTCAACTGCAACAATTAATTTATCACCGCATTCCTTTGCAAAACGTAGCAAACGGATATGACCTGTGTGAATAACATTAAAATGGCCTGAAACAAATACTAGATTTTTCATATAATTAATTCATCACCTAGTTATTTAAAATATATTGATTATTTTTTACAAAACTCAAATACTGCTGACCTTTGCCCCAAAACTCTTTAAATTTTTGAAAAGATGGGATACCTGTTTTCAAAAAATTTATAAATTCATTTATTGATATTACTGTATTTTCTAAATTAATTGCCATAAGAATTTCATTTAAATTTTGTAATTCAAAGATGAGTTCTTTATTCAGATCATCATAACAGAAGTCTAATTCATACTTCCAGGATAGTTTTTCAATTTTAGAGGTTATATCTATAATTTTTTTTCCTGTATTTATATCGATTTCAGGAAATGAATTTTTAATATCAATAAAATTATGAATATTTTTTAAATATTGATCTCTCATTAATTCATTTCTCGTTTTACCAAATGGTATGGACTTATACCAGCGATTATCTGCTAAAATTGTAGGAGATGATCCAAGTAACATAAATTCTTCATCAAGAACTTCAAGAGCATCTGAAATTGAGAATGAGGGTCTTTGATTAAGTGGCTGAAAACTATCTTGAATCCAGTCTTTAGTGGATCGGCTTCTTCCTATTAAGGTGTTTAAATGAGAGTCAATTTCATTAAAAACAGCTTTTTCTTTTTCTTCTATATCTAATAGATCTTTTGTAACTAAACGAAAATAAACACGCCTTAAATATTCGGTAAAGAAACTAACGCTACAGGCTGTTGTGATAACAAAAATTCCACCTTCATCTACAAAATGTGAGGTATCGCTTAATATTTTTTTGGGATTAAATTGAAATGGTAAAAGTCCTTCGCATAAAACTAAAGAATATTTTAGACTATCAATGTTATGATAATTTTCAATTAAACATTCAATAAATTCAAATTTATTATTCAAGTAATAACTATTTAATAAATTACTCGACTTTTTTAAACCATAGATATTTCCATCTACAAGTATGTATTTTTTGGGCTTAAAAAATGCTGTATAAATTGAATTGTGCCCACTTCCAGGACCAAATTCAATCACATCTTTTTCAAAAATGTTATTTTTTGTAATACCTAACTGAATATAAAGAGATTCTCTTCTAGAAAAATGCAATTTTAATTCACTAATATCTTGATCAACAGGCGATATTTCTCTAGATTTATAATATTCCACAAAAGACGTTTTCATTAAATGTTACCTTTTGAAAATTGTTCTCAAATTATATTATCATATAAATTGGAAGAAGGGTGTTCTAATCCAAGCATTCTTCTAGCTATTGTTTCCTGACCTATATTTGATACTCCTGCGTCAACATATATAGATTGCCCTGTTATGCAACTTGATAGATTAGAGGTTAAAAAAAAGGCTACTTCTGCTATTTCTTCTGAAGAAACGATTTCTCCCCTTGGAATTAATTTTTTATACATTTCTTGGAGCTCTTCATTATTTATATAAAAATCTTTATTTTCATCTTTAAGAACAGTTCCTGGAATGATACAATTAGCTCTTATACCTAAATTACCAAGTTTTACGGATAAGTATTTAGTTAATTGTATAATAGATCCTTTTGAAATGTGATATGATGCTGGCTGTTCATCAACAATAAACTCAGATGCGCCTGATCCCATTAATAATATCGATGAACTTTTCAAAAAATTTTCTTTTAATTTTCTTAAAATATTTAAAATTGACAAAACAGAAAAATTAATTTCTTCATCACTTTCCATAGAGCCTCTGTTTTTTTGGCAGAAAATAATAGACTCAATTTCTTTAATTTTAGGAAGCTCTTGATTGCGATCTGCAAGATCATATTTAAAGTGTTCGCAATTAAGATCACTTGGTTTTGTTCTAGAAATAACTAAAACATTGCGATTATGAAATATAAATTTTTTAGCAATTGCTTTTCCAATACCGCGGCTGCCTCCAAAAATAATATGCATTATTCAGTCTCCAATTGAGGAAGAGGAGTTATTATTTTATAATATTTTCCTTTTATCTTTGGTATAATTTGTTTGTAATATCTCCAAGCTAATATAATTGCTACTTCATCTGATTTTTCATTCGTATTTTTAAATTCATATACAGGTATATGGTAGCCAGGACTTAATGTATTAAATTTTCCTGGATTTTCATCTACTAGTTTGGATAATTTATTACCTAATTCAAAATGATAAATAAATGTTGTCGATGTTGCACTTGCACCAAAGCCAATAATTTTATGACCCTCGTATTTTTTCAATTCTTGCAACAAATCATTTTTTTCTTTTTCAATCCTTAATGCAAAGTTTGAAAAATAGTCTTTATCATTTAATTTATTAAATTCAAAATTAAACCAATAATTTACATTTTCGTTAACATTCCTATTCGAGTCCTTTCTTGCCCAATAATATCTCATTGAACCACCTTTAGTTTCAACATGTTGAATATCAATAAGGTGAAAATTAAATTTATCAAAGAATTTTTTTAGAGGTAATAATGAAAAATAAGAAAGATGCTCATGATAAATGAAATCAAAAACCATATTATCTATCATATCAAATAAATATGAGGACTCAATTATAAAAACTCCGTTTTTAGTTAGGAGATTATTTATACCTGTTATGATAGAATCTAAATCGTCTATATTAGCAAATAAATTATTTATAGTAATAAGATCGAATTTTCCATATTTAATTTCTAAAGATTTTTGAAGATCAAGGTTAAAAAAATCGCAAATGGTTTCAATCCCATTTTCATTTGCTACTTTAGCAGTATTTAAAGCTGGTTCTATGCCTAGAGTTTTCATACCATTTTTTTTAAAATGATAAAGTAAAGTTCCATCATTGCTTCCTATGTCAAGCATTAAAGAATTCTTTGAGAAATTTAATTTATTTAATACTTCAGTAGCATAATTTTGAAAATGATCTGATAATCCAAATGAACTTTTTGTTTCATAAATATAATCTTTATAAATAACTTCTGGGTTTACTACGCAATTAATTTGAACAAAATTACATTCATCACATTTTTGTAAATCGAGAGGATATACTTCTTGAAATTTTTGTTCGGTAATATAAGCGTCACAAAGAGCTGTAGGGGTCAAGCTTAATATAATTTTTAAATTTTCTGATTTACATAAACGACAAGTATTCCGAATATAATGATTATTCATTTTTAACCTCAAAATCAATTAGCATTTTTTGGAAAGTTTTAACTTTTGTTTCTTCTGTATCTAGTGGTGCCCATTCAGCAAATTCTGTTAACTTAGGATCAAATGGTCCATTTGTAATTTCTAAAAAAACCAAAATTTCAGTTTTAATATTTAAAGAGTGGAATAAAGGTTCGCTCATATTATGATAAAAAGGTTTTCCTGATATAAAATCACCCATGGGTTTTTTTTCAACTATTTTACCATTATTATCAAATATTATGAAATCTACTTCCCCTTGTATAACTAGCATAGATTCAGACTTATTAACATGTTTATGAGGTCTGACATATGCCTCTCTAGGGTGAACAATAAACATTTCATGAATTATAGAATTACTATTTTGATGTGTGCAAATTCTAGCTCTTTTTCTCAAACATAATTCTGAGTATTTACTTAATAAAGAAATATCATTCATAGTTAAATAGAAATTAGAAAAATTTGGGTAGAAAACTTCTTCAGAAGTTTTTTTAAATAAATTTTTATTCAATTTATTAAATCTTTCCAATAATTAGGTAGTAATTTACTTGGCGGCAGAATTGAATATATTTCATTATTAAATTTTGAAATATTTTTACATTGAATTATCTTTTTTTCATTTTCTGTATTTGCGCCAAGCAACCAGAGTGAATTTGGTAACAACTCTTCTGAGAACCTATTCACTTTGAGTAAACTTCCTGGTACATAATAATCTTGTTTTTCTTTTTGATCATCAATATAGCACTCAATAAATTCCTGCAGTTTAAAAAAATTAACAAAAGTAGAAGAGCGTGCGCCACAACCATATATGTATATTTTTTTATTCTTAGCTTCTTCTTCTAAATGATTTTTTAGTTTTCTCTCCAAAATAGGAAGTTTCATTATATAGTTTTTTATTAAATCATCATTTTTATTTACAATATTTTTACTAAAATCATCAGTTTTAATCGCATAAAAAATCATAGCTTTACCAGAAAAAAGTGTGGTTTCATAATGCAAAACTTTAAATCCATTTTTTTGAAATAGGTTATTTAAAGTATCTTTAGTAAAATAGTTTATATGTTCTTCCCAAAGCGAATAATCAAGAGTCTCCAAATTCATGCTATGATCTGGAACTTCTATCACTAACCCACCATTATCTTTTAATACAATTCTAATACTTTTAAGAAATTCATTTAAGTTATCGATATGTTCGAGAACTTGTCTGCTAATTACTATATCATAATAATTTTCATATTGAGGATCTTTTTCAATAAATTCTTTATTAAAAAAATTATTAACAACATTATATCCTTTGTTTTTAGCTATTAAATAAGAGTCTAAAGTTGGTTCTATTCCTAAAATATTTTCGTATCCTCTTTCAATTAATGAAGTTATAAAAGAGCCGTCATTACAACCGATTTCTAATATTTTAGTATTCTGATTTGGATGGTAAATAAAATCAATTTGATCTATTAGTCTTTGAACGTGTGGCTGATATTTCCAAGAACTAATTGTGAAATAGTTTTTATATAAAATTTCAGGTTTGATATAATTAAGTAGTTGTAAAAAACCGCAAAATTTACAATATCCTAAATTAAATGAATATTTTTCATAACATTCTTCTTTACTTCTTAAAAGCTTGTGTACAATTGGCTGCTCACCAAAATTAATAATAGATTCAACTTCACTCGTTTCACAAAGCCTACATATTGTCATATATTAACCTTTCACGATTAATTAAATAAACTCTAATTGAACTAAAATTAATTAACAGCAGGTAAAAATTATTCATTTTGTTAATCTTTTTTTATAAATATCAATTAGTGGTTGAAAAGAAATTGTTATTTTTATTTTCAAAGAATTAAAAATATGTTTTAAAAAAATACTCGAATTTTTTTCTATTATATAGTAACTTAAAAGTGATGTAAAATAAAGTAATATAATAGAAACTATAAAAGCAATTAAAAAATTCATTCTTGTATTATTAAATAATAAAAATATTTTATAAATTAAGAAAAAAATAAATGGATGAAGTAAGTATGTGGAATAAGAAATATCGCCTAAATGCGAGAAAAAATTCAAATATTTGAATTTTTTCAAATTTTCACTTAGTGATAAAGAAGAAAATACCATCAAAGCAGCTGGTATCCCATCAGAAAATAAATCATTCGCTACTTTAGAGCCCCTTAAAATTACAAAAAGGAAAGAGCCTAGAAATATACAAATTCCAATAGAAAAAGGTAACTTATACTTATTATTTATATATAATGAACCAATGAAAATACCTAATAAAAATTCAAATATTATATTCTTTCCATAATATGTTAAGCTACCTGAAGCATAATTTGAGCATAATAAATATATAGATATCATTAATAAACTAGTTACAAAAAATTGATGATTTTTCTTAAAAAACAAACTAATTGTAAATAATATATAAAAAAACATTTCATAATTTAATGTCCATCCAAGCGTAAAAAATGGCATATACAGACCACTTGGAGGATTTGGAGTCGGTATAAATAGAAGACTTTTTAATATAAACTGAAAATCTAATAAAGGAGTTCCCATCCACCTACTTAAAAAAAAGTTTTTATCTATATAAACCACAAAAATAGCTACTACAGTGACAAAATAGTAAGCGGGTGCAATTCTTGCAATCCTATTTGAAATAAATTCAAAAGGAGAGTAAGGTTTTTCCCTTGTTGTTACAAACATGACAAAACCACTTATAACAAAAAATAAATCAACCCCTCCTGCACCAAAACCATTAAATGCTTTTGGAATTGGTTGAAAATAGTTACCTGAACTCCCATAAATTTGGACAAAATGTAACATGGCAACAGCCCAGGCTGCAAATGCTCGAAGAATCTGTATAGAATAAATCATTATTCATGCCTCTTTTATCAGGAAAAATAAATAAATTCATAATCTCCGTTAAATCCAACATCTTCAAAAAGTGCTAACCACTGGGTGTTTTCTAAAAATGTTTCGCATGTTAATGCCCAGCATTGTAAGTTAAATAATTCTAATTCATTTCGATAGCTTTCTACCATTAGGAAAGAGGACTTTGAAACTCTTTCCATTTCTCTAAGCGCATTTTTAACTCCGCTATAATTTAAGTTATGGAGTGTTCCTAAAGAAATGACCAAATCAAATTCATTGTTCTTGAAAGGGTAAGGGTCTTTTGCATTAAACGTAAATAAATTATTTTTAATTTCTGTTGGAGCGCATTGTAAACCATACTCAGAAATATCAAAACCTTTTATTTCTAAACCTGGTTCAATTAAAAGCATTTCGTAAAGTAAAAAACCTTTTCCGCAACCTACATCTAAAACTTTTGAACCAGCTTTTAAATTATAAGTCTCTATTAAAGCATTAGCTACAGGTTTCCAACGTCCAGGTATGTATTTATATCCTCCATAACCAAAACGCCGATCTCCATCCCAATATTCTTGATCAAATCTTTTTGCAATTGACATACAATAAACTTTGTCATCGTTCATTCTGGCTAAATAATCACGCTTTGTTTGTAAATGTAAAGGTGTGATAAAATTTTTCAATTGTCCATTTTTATTTTTTTCATTTAATAAATTTGAATGATCACTGTAAAAAACTTTTTTTAAATTCCATATCGTTTCAATTTTTTCAATATCTTCTTCAGAATTAATATGTAAACCTTCTACAGCAAAATGAATGGATTTTTCTTGAGAAATGATTTTTGAATATATAATTTTTCTTTTAGAATATTCATTTGGAAGTTGAAATAAGCTATATGCAACAATACCATCAATTTCATTTAATTCATTTAATACTTGATTTAAAATGAGAAAACACTCATCCATTATATACTCTGTCGCACTTAATAAATAATTAAAATTATTTCGTTCGCAGTAATCTCGAATTACGATATTTTGAACATGTTGGGGTGCTCGCTCAGTCATGAAAGGACGACTAAATATATATCCTCTTAAATTTTTTTTCATAGTCACTTTACTCTTGGGTGTTTGTAGTTTAGGCCTAATTGTGAAGCTGCACGTAATGTGATTGGCTCAAAAAACTCACCAATTTTTTTATCCCAATAGGGTGTGAAAGCGCCTTTAAACCGACAATTCATAGACCATCTTGTTTGATTTTCTAAATTTACTCTATTTCCATGGGGTAATGCCTGATCAAAAATTAAAATTTCTCCAAATTTAACATCAAGCCACTCAACATCTTTTTCAATTGAATGATATAAAGATTCACTGTCTTTTCCTGCTAAAGTAACAAAATTATCGTTTAATATTTTGGATTTTTCTGGAGGTAAAATATACATTGCTTTTGTTCCAAAACAATCGACAAGAGGAATCCATACGACAACTTCAAACGGAGAATCGCCAGACCAAGTATCAGCATGTACAGGTAATAACGAGCTTGTATCATTAGGTAATTGTATACTTAAGTTAACTCGCAATTGCATTGCAAGTTCATTTCCTACTAGCATTTCCAAATACTGACGAGCCGAATTAAAATAGAGTTCACGAAAATTTTGAATAGAATTAACTCCACGTATCATTTTTAAACGAAATGAATTTAATTCCTCGATTTTAATTTTTTCGTGAATATGATTTAATAAATTTTCTGGATTTTCAGGAATATTTATATTTAAATGTTCGCATATTAATTTGATATAGAAATCACGAATTTGTATTAGAGTTTCTTTATCACCTGGTTTTATAATGTAACCTTTTTTCAAAAATTCTTCTGTTATTATTTTTTCAGATTCATTATAAAACATTATTAATACCTTCTATTTAATTACGCATTGCAGCGCATAGATGCTGAGTTGAAATACCCCAATTTTCTAGTAAACTATTTTGGCTTCCGTATTGATCAGCAAATTTATCTTCTATACCAATCCTTTTTATTTTAATGCACTGATCTGGCATTTCATCGTTGCAGAATTCTAAAATGGAACTACCAAGGCCCCCATTTTTAAAATGCTCTTCAACAGTAACAATTTTAGTTACTTTAGGAAAGAGTTCTAGTAGTGTTTCTTTATCAAGAGGTTTGATCGTATGCATATGTAGCACACCGCATAGGATATTTTCTTTTTCTAATTCGCTTGCTGCTTTTAGTGCGATTTGAGTCATGACTCCTGTTGAAACAAATAAACACTCTCCAGGATTTTTCATCAAAATTGCTTTACCAATTTGAAATTTGTCATTTTCAGAGCTAATGATTTCATCCCCACCTTTAGCTAAACGGATATATAAAGGATGTGGCCAATTTAATGACGCTTGCATAAGTCGTTTCATTTCTAATGAGTCGCAGACAGAAACGACACCCATATTTGGCAATAAACGCATTATTGCAATATCTTCTACAGCTAAATGGGTAGGACCAAGAGGAGCATATACGGCTCCACCTCCATTTGCGATGAGTCTAACGGGTAAATCTTGTAAACAAAGATCTAAAACAATTTGCTCATAACAGCGCCGTGTTAAAAAAGTAGCAATCGTATTAACATAAGGAATAAATCCTTCCATTGCTAATCCAGCAGCCATGCCAACAATATGTTGCTCAGAAACTCCTTCCATAAAAAAACGATCCGGAATTTCTTTTTTCATTTCAATTAAGACTTCTGGACCTAAATCAGAACCGATAAAAAGTACCCGAGGATCTTTTTTTGCTAATTCATATACACAATCAAGAGCTGTTTTTCTCATAGAAATTTCCTGTTATTTTAAGCATTCATACATAGCATCAATTTGATCTTGTTTTAATCCTGATTTATGATGCCATGTAGGATTATTTTCGGCAAAATTAAAACCTTTTCCTTTTATTGTGTGACAAATAAAAACGGTTGGTTTATTATGGTCTTTAATTGTTTTATTTAAATGATATTCCATTTCTTTAATATTATGTCCATCAACTTCTAAAACTTCAAAGCCAAAACTTTTCCATTTATCAACTAGAGGCTCTAAATCTAATACTTCTTTTGTTGGTCCATAGGATTGAATTTTATTATAATCGATCATAGCTATTAATTTTGTTAATTTATGTTTTGAAGCACTCATTGCTGCTTCCCAGACAGATCCTTCATTGATCTCGCCATCACCCATAACAACTACGACATGATGATCTTGTTTTTTTAATTTAGCACCTATTGCCATCCCAACTGCCATGGAAAAACCATGTCCTAATGCACCAGTAGTTGCTTCAATTCCTAAATCAAGATTTCTCTCTGGATGTCCCCCAAAATGTGAATGAGGTCTACAAAAATCTAATAATGTTTCTTTAGGGAAAAAACCTTTATCAGCTAGTATCGCATATAATGCTAAACAACCATGCCCTTTACTTAAAATGAAACGATCCCGATTTTCCCAACGGGGATTTTCTGCTTTATAGGATAAAAAAGAATCAAATAATACTCTCATTATTTCTATTAAAGATAATGTAGAACCAATATGCCCCCTTTTTTCTACAGCCAAAGTATCAACAACAATTTTTCTTAAATATTTTGAACGTTCATCAAGTTCAAGCATTTTCAATTTCCTCTTTAAATGTTTCGTTAATCTGTATTAACAAATTTCTTGATTTGTTTAGCTGAAATGTTAATATATCTTGCCTATTTACCTGATAATTTAATGATAAACGTCTACGTAACCAAACATCATCTCGGAAATCATTTAAGGTAATTAGTGGCCAGGTCATCCAATATAAAAATTTAATCAATTGAAATCTTTTGAAATGACTTTGATTAAAATTTTCAAAAAAATTCTTAATCCAATACATTCCAAGATGCTTATTTAAATTCATACCTGGATGAATATAAAAATCGCATGCTAATTTTAACGGGTCATCCCATCCAAAATATTCAAAATCTAAAAAATAAATAACATTTTTATTATTTTTTAATGCATTATGAAATCCGAAATCAGATGGACTTAAAATTTTATCATCTTGAGATATATCTTCATTAAAATCTATGGATGAATTCCAATTTAATTTTATATAAGATAAAATTTTCTTCCAAATAGGATTATATTCATTATTTAAAAATAAATTTAATTTTAAATTATTATTCTTTGGAGATATAAATAAACTTAGTCTTTTTTCGATATGTTTTTCAATTTCTATGGCACTAAAGCAAGCATCAGAAGCATTAGATATATAATTCGTATTTACATTGAATTTGTTTTTCAAGTGGTTTATTCTGTGAATAAATTTTATACAAGAATCAATATCATGTTCGGAATATTCCGTAATTTTAATACCCTCAATACAGTTATAGAATGCTATTCCAAGAGCTTCGTTTTTCAATACAGGATTGGGGATATTATGGATTCCTAAATCTTGTAAGAATTTTAACGAATTGAATTCTGTATTTAAACTATTCCGGTTTCCTTCAACAGAATAAATTTTTAATATCAAGCTTTTTTTGTGTTTAAAATTTAGCTTATAGACGCCGCTATTCCCGCCGTTTTTAATTTGCTCAACATTTATAGGTGATTCACCTATAAAGTCTTCGGTTATTTTGATAATCTCAGAAATTTTCCAAGATCCATTAATTTCAGAGTCTAGCTGGCTCCAGTTTTTTGATTCAAAATTTAAACCAAAATTTTCACTAGAGAATAAATATGATTGGGGTATAAAAGGTGAAATATTTGTAATCACTTCAACAAGATCATCAATGAAAACGGTGCACGATGATTTTTTAATTTCATCTATTTTTTCTTGAAATGTGTCTTTAAAAACGACTTGTTCAACTGTCTTATTTGGAAATAAGGAATTATTTTCTAAAAATTTTAGAGCAGCTTCCCGCAAAGGAATTTTATCTTCATCAAAATGCCCGAACTCAGTTTTATGACTGATTATTTTTATTTTAAATCCAGCAAAAAACGACCTCCATATGAATCGAGAAACTCCATTATAAAGTCTACCATAATTATTTAATAGTTTTCCATATACAATTCCTTGCAACTTTTGCCAATGAAATTCACCATCATTTAAACTTCTTAAAAAATTTCTAATTTCATTTTTAGATTTTAAATTTTCTGGTAAATTGATATTTAAGTATTTTAACCCTTCTTTAAAAGCATATTCATAATTAATAATTGTATTATCAAGATCAATTCCAATTATCATTGTATTGGTTTTCCAAAATTTTTATAACTTTAATTAATGATTTATGTATATTTTTTATAAGAAATTCATCCTAAATTGATATTTTGCATTCGTTTAATATTAAAATAATTTTCATTGTTTAATGAATCTTTTAAAAGTCCTTTATCAAATGCTTCTTTTAATTCTTCCACAGCTTGTGCCACTGTATGCTTTGGAGTAAAATTTAATTTCTCCGCAATTTTTTTAGAAGAAATATGGTATGAGCGATTGTCATTTGATAAAGACTCTATTAACTTAACATCTTCTCCAATAATATTTTTTACTGTTTGCGCAATTTCTCTCACAGTTTGATTTTCAGTTCCAACATTGAAAATCTCACCAGCAATGATTTCTTTTGGTGCTTTCAGCATTAAGACATACGCTTCAACCATGTCTGACATATGAATATTTGGTCGTAATTGATCACCACCAAAAACACTAATTTCTCTTTTATGATATGCTAAATTTGTTAAAATATTTACAACAACATCGAGACGCTGTCTAGGAGAATAACCACACACCGTTGCAGGTCGAATTGTTACGGAAGTAAAATTATCAGACTGATATTTTGATAGTATGTTTTCGCAATCAGCTTTGAATTTTGAATAATCTGTTAGTGGCTCTAAATCCATTCCTTCATGAACATCTTTTTCCTTTTTAACACCATAAACAGAAGATGATGATGCATATATAAATCTAGATATATTTGATTTCTTACTTATTTGAACCAAAGGTTCAAATGCATCTAAATTTATTGATTTTCCTAATTCCGGATTTAATTCAAAACTGGGATCATTTGAAATACATGCTAGATGAATTACCGCATCATGACCAGGAATGATATTATTAAGTAATTTTAAATCACGAATATCTCCTTTTATTTTATGGAGATTTTTATGATCTTGAATGACATCTTCTCCATAAATCATTAAATCAAATACGGTTATTTCGTAACCTTCTTTTAATAAACGTGGCACTAGCATTGAGCCAACATAACCAGCGCCACCAGTAATAAATATTTTATGAATTGACTTCATAACTAATTATCTTCCTTTAAATTTAATTTTGAGATCCTAAAAATTTAAACCAATCTTTTGTAGCAATCTCAATAGATTTCTGGGTCCAAACAGGTGCATTTTGCCAATAATCAATATTCTTAAGAATTTCATGAACACCATTTTCAATAGTAACTTTAGGTGTCCAATTTAAATCTTTTTTAATTTTTGAGATGTCTGCAAATGTGCAATCTGGTTCACCAGGCCTTTTGGGTATATAAATTTTTTCGCATTCTAAAAGTTCGACAAGACGATTAACAGAAACTGTTTGGCCGCTTCCCACATTGTATATTTCATTTGAAAATGCACTCATTGCTCCAGTAAATAGTGCATTTGTGACGTCTGATACATAAGTAAAATCTCTTGTTTGGTTTCCATCTCCTACAACAGTTAATGGATGTCCTGCCAGTTTTTGCGCAAGAAAAACTCCAAATACAGCTCCATATGTTCCTGATGTTCTCGATCTTGTTCCGTAAACATTAAATAAACGAAATGAAATTACAGGTATTTTATAAACTTGTCCCCAATGCATAACAAGTTCTTCTCCCATACGCTTTGTAAGTGCGTATGGGTATTGTGGACTTATCTCGGAAGTTTCATTCGTTGGATAGTTGCTAGGAATACCGTAACAAGACGATGAGGCAACATAGATAAACTTTTTTAAATTTAGATTTTTTGATGCTTCTAATATGCGAAAAGTTCCGTGAACATTAGCTTCATAATAGGATACAGGATTTTGGATGCTTGGAACAATATCTGCTAATGCAGCAATGTGAAATACGTAGTCTGCATTTTCAAATTCTTCACTCAGATTTTCATAATTAGAAATATCGCATTCAATAAAACGTATTTTATCTATGACATGTGATATATTCTCTAAGCGACCTGTAGACAAATTATCTATTACTGTTACTTTAAAATTATTTTTTAGAAGTTGATCAACCAAATGGCTTCCAATAAAACCAGCTCCACCTGTTACAATAGCTTTCATCATGACTCCAAGATAAAATTATTTATGATAATGTGTAAAATTTTAAGAATTGTCAAATGCTTGCGTAAAAAGCAGTAAATAAAAACAGTTTAGACATTTTTTTGTCTTTAAGATAAGTCAAGATTATCTTATTTAAGATTTTATTTCAAATATCAAAACGATTCTGTATAATTTTATAATACGCTTCGCTGCATCTCAATTGCTGACTTATGAAAAGCTTGAAGAACTGCAAGCCTTTCTTTTGTTTTCTGAGGGTGCTGTGCGAATTTTCTTCTCTTATATTTCCACTTTTGTTTGTTATGTGTCTTTTGATTGGGGCGAATTTTATTAACGGCGTATCATAGCTCAGGAATTTATCTGTTACGATAATTTTCTTAATTTTTAAAGTTTTCCCAACGATTCAAGTTTATTGCAATATTAATTGAATATCTAAAATATCTAAAATAAGTTCCCCAAGTTTCTTTAAAAAAAAGAATTGATATGGTATCATCTTGTTTTAAAAATATTTTAATCTTAAGAAAACAAAATTTGATAAAATTTGTTTAAGTATACAAATTTAATAAGAGTTTTTATATAAATAAACTATCTATTTTTAAATTATATGATGAAATTTATGATATTATTCAATCTAGCAGTGAACAATGTAATGATCTAACTCATGTAATTATTAAATCCATTCAAATTTCATAATCTAAAAAAGTTAAAGTAGCATAAATTTAGTTTGCTTTGAATAAGTTCAAATGTCTTTCATGAATAGTATCTAAACTAGTGCATAATATTTATTTATGCGAAAAAACGAGAAATCATTACTTTTATATATGTTTAATTTCATTGATATATTTTGACTGATCTCACTATAAATAAAAATAAAATCATAAAAACAAATAATTTCATTTATTTTTTATATTAATTTCCGATTTATATTAAGTTTTTGAAATAAATAAGGGATGAAATATGCCGATATTATTAAATAAATTATGGATAAATAAAATAATAAGATCTCTTTTGTTATTAATCATTCCAATTTTTTTAATATCTTGTGACAGCAAAGGTCCATCAAATATGACTGAAAAAAATTCTAATAATATTTTAGACGAAATAGTTATTCCTTTACCTATAGAGTGTGAATAAGTAATGAAAAATTTGAGAGGTAACAAATATGGTAGTTAAAAAAAATATAATAATTATATCGATGTTTTTCTTTTTATTCTCCATAATGTTAGGGTGTGTTCTCAAATTTTTCCCCAAATGATAGAACACCCCATATAAATCATTGAAGCGAAATTATTTTTACTTTTATCGTAACGAGTAGCAATACTTCTAAATTGCTTTAATCTAGCAAATAAATTCTCTACTAAAT
>RRZT012586187.1_pt1 | contig 24874 bp, 21 predicted proteins | sample 2165551 | NCBI WGS metagenome assembly RRZT01 (sample SAMN10456910, study PRJNA506462) | wastewater metagenome | biome: wastewater; feature: sludge; material: wastewater sludge; isolation source: wastewater sludge with Escherichia coli K12::gfp cells carrying plasmid... | place: USA: Moscow, Idaho... | reverse complement strand
TCTATTTGTATGATGGAATTATTAGAGCAAAAGTAATAGAAGTAAAACCAAATGTAAAAGCCCAAATTGAAAATAGTGGAACTCTAAGCTCAAGAAAAGGGGTTAATTTTCCAAATACAATTATCGATATTGAAGTTATTACAAAAAAAGATGAAGCTGATATTGCATGGGGTGTAAAAAATAGAGTTGACTATTTTGCTATTTCATTTGTTCAAAATGCAAAAGATATGAGAAGAGCAAGAGCACTATTAGGTGATTACAAAGGTAAACTAATTGCAAAAATTGAAAAATTTGATGCTGTTTCAAATATTGATGAAATTATTGAAGTAAGTGATGGAATCATGGTTGCACGTGGAGACTTAGGAATTGAAGTTCCATATTATGATGTTCCTACAATCCAAAAAATGCTAATTCGTAAATCAAATGCAAAAGGTATTCCTGTAATTACTGCTACTCAAATGCTTTTATCAATGACACAAAATGAAAGAGCAACAAGAGCTGAAATTTCTGACGTTGCAAATGCTGTTTTAGATGGTACAGACATTGTAATGCTTTCTGAAGAAAGTGCCGTAGGAGATAATCCAACAAATGTTGTTGAAACAATGAACAACATTATCAGTCAAACTGAAAAAATTTATAATCATGATAAAAGATATAACTTTACATATTTAGATGAGTTTGATGTAATTCAAGCAACAGTAACAAAACTAGCTGATGATTTAGGTGCAGATGGTATTTTATCTCTTACAAGTAGTGGAAATTCTGCTAGAAAAATGTCTAGATATAGACCAAAAACTCCTCTATTTACATTTGCTCATGATAGAGAAACATTAACTTCATTAACTGCTCTTTGGGGAGTACAACCAATTACAACAGTCAAAGAAGCTCAAGCATCTAAAATGATTCAAAAAATGTTAAGAAGCTTAGAAAAAAGAGAGTTATTAAATAAAAATGGTTTATATATTTGCACTGTTGGATACCCTGTTGGAATTCCTGGAAGTACGAATACTATTAAAATATTAACTCCAAGTGAAATAGAGTTCTATCTAAACTTCAAAGAAAATAGAGAGAAAACAAAACAAGAGAAAAAACAAAAAACATCAACGACAATTGATGAATAAAAGTAGAACTTTTATAGTTCTACTAACTCTCTTTTAAATACTTCTTGATTAAGTTTTTTTATTGCAGTTTGGTAAGTTTTTTGAATTTTTTCTTCATCTTCTTCTCTTAAAAGAAGTTTTATTTCATCAATATTCTTTCCCTCTTCAAATGCAATAAAAGTTTTATACTCTTTTTTTTTTTTTTTTCTTTTTAAAACTTCTTGAAGTTCTTCTTCACTTTTTAGTAATCCTACTAGTTTTACTATATGTTTTGTTATCGAGTTTGTGAAATTCACAATTTATCCTTTTAAATATTCCAAATAAATGAAACTATAATTTAATGATATTTTTTAAAATATCAAAACCTTTTAATCTACTAACCAATTTTCTAGATTTTCAATATCTTTGTATGATGTCATATCTAACTTTATAGGAGTTATAGATACATAACCATCACTTATTGCTTCAAAATCACAGGATTTATCTTCACTTGGAACCCAAATAAGAGGGTGAAGCCCTATCCAATAATACTCTTCTCCTCTTGGATTTAGATGTCTATGTGAATCATTTCCATATTTTCTATATCCAGCTTTTGTGATCTTAAATCCCTTGCACTCATCCGCTTTTATTGCGGGAATATTAACATTTAAAAACTTTCGTTCATCTAATGGAAATGAGCCATTTATTATTTTTTTTACTAGTTTCACAATAGTCTCTTTTGCGAGATCAAAATCCATACCATCGTCAATTCCTTGAGACATGTTTCTACATACTTGTGAAATTGCAATTGCAGGAATTCCTTGAATTACAGCTTCCATTGCAGCACTTGCTGTACCACTATATGTTATATCTTCTCCCATATTAGCACCAATATTTATACCACTAACTACTAAATCTGGTTTATATCCTTCTTTAAATAAATTCCCTAAAGATAAATAGACACAATCTGTTGGTGTTGCATCATCAATTTTGTAAAAATCATCTTTCATGCAAATCATTCTAAGTGGTCTATCAAGCGTCAAAGAGTGTCCACAAGCTGACTTATTTTTTGCTGGTGCTACTACTGTAATTCTTGCTATTCCAGATAAAGCTTCAATTAAAGCTTTTAATCCTGCAGCGTGGTATCCATCATCATTTGTTAGAAGTATCTGTAACATCTACTATATATGCTCCTTTTATATTATTTATTACTTTTTCAATATCACTATTTACTTTTATTGCACTTTCTAATTCCAAATCCGCTAATTTAGACTTTATTAAGATTCTTAATTCTCTTTTTCCTTGATTATTCACAACTAAATCAAATAAATCATGAATTATTAATTCATCTTCACTAAAAGGAATAGCAATAATTAAAGGTGGTTCAACAACCTCTTTTTGTTTTATTTTAACTTTTTCTTTTTGTGCATCAAAAATAGTCTCAATTTTTAAAACACTCATTCTTGTAAATTGTTCATTTTTTGATATTCGAACCTTTATAGCAATTGGCTCATTTAAATCAAAATTTTCTTGAAGCTCTTTTAATCTATCTTCAAAAAGCATAAATTCAACTGTTCCATGGTAATCAAGTACAGAAATAATTCCAAACTTTCCACCTTTTTTAGAAATCTTTTCAGTTATCTCTTCAACTTTTCCAACAATTAAAATTTGACTTCCATCTTCAAGCTCATCAATACTTGAAGATAAAGTATAATTTATTTTTTCTATCTGTTCTTTATACTCATCCAAAGGATGTCCTGAAACATAAAATCCAAGACTTACTTTTTCAAGTTCAAGAATTTCTTTTGGAGAATATTCAGGTAAATTATCTAATTCTATCTCTATTTTTGTAAGTTCATCACTATCTCCAAAAAGTGAACCTGTTGACATTTTTTTTGCATTTGAAGCTTTTGAAGCACCATCCACAATTTTTTCTATTTGGCTTAAAAGTGCATTTCTAGAATAACCTAAACTATCAAAAACTCCTGCTTTTGCTAAAGATTCTATAACTCTTTTATTTACTTTACTAGCATCAATTCTTGAAATAAAATCCGATAAATCATTAAATTTACCTTTTTCTCTTGCTTGTAAAATAGATTTAATAGCAACATCACCAGCTCCCTTTATAGCTCCCATTCCAAACATAACAACTTCTTTGCCATTTATGTTTGTTGCTGAAAAAACAAGACCTGATTTATTTATATCAGGGGGAAAAAGTTCAAGGTTTAATCTCTTAACTTCATCAACATATCTTACTACTTTATCTGTGTTATCTTTTTCCAAAGTTAAAAGAGCTGCCATAAACTCTGCTGGATAATAGCATTTTAAATATGAAGTATAAAATGTAACTAAAGCATAAGCTGCTGAGTGAGATTTATTAAATCCATATCCAGCGAATTTTACAATCAAATCAAAAAGTTCTTCTGCATAGGCTCTTGTAAATCCTTTTTCTTCAGCTCCATCAGCAAACTGACCTTTTAGCCTATCCATCTCTTCTTTAATCTTTTTACCCATTGCTCTTCTTACAAGGTCAGCACCTCCAAGAGAAAAGCCTCCAACACTTTGAACAATTTGCATTACCTGCTCTTGATAAACAATTACTCCATAAGTATTTTCAAGTATTGGTTTTAAAGCTTCTTCAAGTTCATCATGAAAGTAATCAATTTTTGCACGTCCATGTTTTCTTTCAATAAAGTCATCAAGCATTCCTGATTCCATAGGTCCTGGTCTATATAAAGCAAGAACGGCAACAATATCTTCAAAGTTTGATGGTTTTAATCTTTTACATAAATCTTGCATACCATCTGACTCTATTTGAAATAGTCCTAAAGTATCTCCAGTTTGAATTAAATCATAAACACCTTTGTCATTTACATCTATAGTTTTAAAATCTATAACTTTTCCATGACGTTGCTTGATTAATTTTATAGCTTCATCAATAACTGTAAGAGTTTTTAATCCTAAAAAGTCAAATTTAATCAAATCAACATCTTCAATATATTTTCCATTATATTGAGTAGCTAAAGTATCAAGTCCACTTGGTTTAAAAAGTGGAGTTTTATTCCAAAGTGGCTCATTTGATATAACAACTCCAGCAGCATGAGTTCCAGCATTTCTATTTAATCCTTCTAGCGCCAATGCATATTCCCAAACTCTAGCTGCTAGAGGATCAGCTTCACAAAGTTCTTTTATTTTTGGCTCTTTTTCCCAAGAGTTTTTTAAATCTATTCCTAATTCATCAGGAATTAATTTTGCCATTGCATCTGCTTTTGCATAAGGCATATCAAGAACCCTAGCAACATCTCTTATAACCCCTTTTGCTAAAAGCTTACCAAAAGTAATAATTTGTGCAACATTGGCTCGTCCATATTGATTTACAACATAATCAATAATCTCCCCCCGTCTACTTTGACAAAAATCCATATCAATATCGGGCATTGAAACCCTCTCTGGATTTAAAAACCTTTCAAAAAGTAATCCATAAGGAATTGGGTCAATATCTGTAATTTTTAAACTATACGCAACTAAACTTCCAGCTGCACTTCCTCTTCCTGGACCAACTGGAATTCCCATATCTTTTGCAACTTTAACGAAATCCCAAACAATTAACATATATCCTGGAAATTTCATATTATTTATAATATTTATCTCTGTTTCTAATCTAGCTTTATACTCTTCATGTTTTTCAAGAGGTACAAGCTTTAATCTATCTTCTAAACCAATTCTACATTCATAAGAAAATAAAACTTTATCATTTTCTAAAGAATATTCATTTTCTGGTTCAGGTATTTCAAGATTTAATTCTTTTAACTTATCTCTTGTAAATTTGAAATTTGGAGGAGTTGGATTTCCTAACTTTATAGTAAGATTACATTTATCAGCTATTTCTTGAGTTGCTTCAATAGCTTCAGGAATATCTGCATAAAGTTTATAAATTTGTTCTTGCGACTTTAAATAAAACTCATGAACACTATGTCTTAATCTATTTGGATCATCATATAGTTTATTCATTGCAATACACATAAAAGCCTCATGTGCATCTGCATCTTTTTGTTCTAAATAGTGAGTATCATTTGTAGCAACTATTTTTATTCCAGTCTCTTTTGAAATTCTTAAAATTTGGTCATCTACAAAAAGTTGATCCCCAATTCCATGTCTCATAATCTCTAAATAAAAATCTTCACCAAATATCTCTTTGTACTCTAAAGCAATTCTTTTAGCTTCTTCATATCCTTTTGCACCATTTTTTACATTTCCCTCACTTTGAGTATTTAAATGCCAATTTACCTCACCTTGTAGACATGCGGCACTACAAACGAGACCTGCTGAATGTTCTTTTAATAACTTTTTATTTATTCTTGGATAGTAATAAAATCCTTCCATATATGCTTTTGAACTAAGATACATAAGATTTTTATATCCAATTTCATCTTTTGCATATAAACATAAATGAAATCTTTGTCTATTTGTTTTATCTGCTATATCATCACTATTGTGTATATAAGCCTCCATTCCAATAATTGGCTTTATACCTTCAGCTCTCATAGCATTATAAAAATCTATTGCTCCAAACATATTTCCATGATCAGTCATGGCAACACTTGTCATACCAAAGCTTTTTAGTTTTTTTGCAAGTGGTTTTATCTTATTTGCTCCATCTAGAAGCGAATATTCTGTATGTAGATGTAAATGTGTAAATTGCGGTATTTGTGACATATTTTTATAAATCTTTATTAGTTTTTTGTTTATAGTCTATCTAAAGTTTGGTTTTGAAGAAATTAAAGTCAATAAACAAGCCAAAAAAGCTTGTTTATTTTATGCTAATAGACCATTTTTTACAGAAAAATACACTTCATCACCTTTTAAAATTTTTACAATTTCTAAAGCAAATTCCATAGCTGTTGCTGGTCCTTTTGAAGTTACAACATTTGAATCAATAACAATATTTTTATTGTTGATATACCCTTCATCTTTAATTTTTTCTTCAAAGCTTGGATAACATGTATAATTTTCATTTAAAACATTAGCCTTGTGCAGAGCATAAGGAGCTGCACAGATTGCTGCAATTTTTTTATTTTTTTCTTTAAACTCTTTTAAAAGTCTTTGAACATCACTATTTTCAGCCAATGTAAATGCATTTGGAAGACCACCAGGAAGAGCTATCATATCAAAATTATCGCTTGAAACTTCAGATATTTTTTTATCTGTTTCAATTTTAATATTATGTGCACCTATTAAAATATTATCTTCAACACCTGCTGTTATTACTTCAATACCTGCTCTTCTACAAACATCAATTATTGAAATTGCCTCAATCTCTTCAAATCCATTTGAAATTGGAACTAAAAGTTTTGACATATTCTCTCCTTTTTCTTTGTTTTTTTGATTATATTAAATTATGTTTAAAATTAGTTCAAGGATATGTAAGTAAGTTTTTAATAAAATCTTACTAATTTACAAAAGGGGTTTTTCAATGTTTAGAAATATTTCTAAAACTGCTATTTTATCATCTTTAGTTGTACTAATTCTTTCTGGTTGTTCATACAAGTATAGAAGTGCTAATACATCTGATGCGACTAGTAATAGTAATTTAAACAAAGAGTATAACAAAGTAAAAGATGCGAGAGATCATTTAGATATTGCTGATGATATGCAAAAATATGTAACAAGTCAAACAACTCTTGAATCAACAATTGCATCTCTTTCAACTCAACTAATGCAAAACCAAAAAATCAATACTGATAAACCTGTACTTATTACATCTTTTGTAAGACTTGATCAATTAAAAGAGACTTCAGAATTTGGAAGAGTTTTAGGAGAAAGTTTAATAAATGAACTTTCAAATAGAGGATTTAATGTAATAGAATATAGAGGTCAAATGGCTGTTTCTATAAACGACAAGGGTGAATATTTCATCTCTAGAAAACCTCATGAAATAAAAAGTTCTGTTCCAAATACTTATGTAGTTGTTGGAACTTATTCTAGACAACCTGGAAAAGTTATTTTAAATGCAAGAATTATTGATAATATTAGTGGTAAAATAATTACAAGTGCTAGAGCAACATATCTTCATAACTTAGCAAATGATTGTACACTTTTCAAAGATTGTGCACCTGCTAGAACAGTAAAAATAATTAAAGAGAAATAATGCAAAAATCTTACATAAGATTAGTAAAACAAATAATTGTTTTACTAATCTTAACTTTTAGTTTTAATTCTTGTGCTTATAAATATCCATTAAATGGTTCAAATAATTTTCATGCATTAATTTCATCAATGGTTGATGAATCAAGTCAAAAAATTAAAAGACATGTAGGTATGGGAGAAGTGGTTTTAGTTTCAGATTTTGTAAATCTTGATAAATTACAAAACAGATCTCAACTAGGTTTTTTGTTATCTAGTATGTTAAAAGATAAGCTATCTTCTTTAAATATTGTAGTAAAAGAGATTGAATTAGGAAAAGAGTTTGAAATTGGAAAATCAGGATTTAATCTTCTGACAAGAGAACAAAGTAAACTTCTTTCAAAAACAGTTCAATCAAAATATGCTGCAGTTGGTACATATTCAATAACTAGTAAAACTTTAAATGTTTTTATTAGACTTATTGATGTTAATACTGGAAATATACTAGCTTCTTCTTATGGAAGAACTGATATAGATGATGAAATTTTAGGTCTTGAAGGAAGCTTAGAAAGAAAAACTCCTACTTTAAGACCTCATTTAGTTTTATAAGATTTCTTGAATTAAAAAAGTTGGGGTTACTACCCCTCTAAACTCATTTTTAGAAATTGATAATATGAGATTTAGATTGTTATCTAAATTTGTATTATTATCATAAAATTTTAGAGCCTCAAAAATAAATCCATCACTATTCAAAGTAAGTTTTAGATGATTTTTATCTTTTCCTATTAGATCAGTTTTCAGCAATTTAGCATTTGAGACATTAAAAATTGGTCTTTCATTTTCAAGTCCATAAGGTTCAAATTCTTCAATAATAGAGATAAATTCTAAATCTACACTAGAAACATCTAACTCTCCTAAAGTTATAAATTCATTGTGTAAACTATCATTTACTTGACTTAATTCTTTATTTATAATATCTTTAAACTCTTCTAAATTTATAGCTTCTAAAGACAATCCAGCAGCATTTTTATGCCCACCAAAACCTATTAATAAATGTTTTGCCTTTGATATTAAATCATAAAGACTTATTTGTGAATTTGCTCTTGCACTACCCTTTGCAATGTTGTCATTAATAGAAAAAATAAAAGCAGGTTTTTTAAATTTATGAGAAAGTTTTGAAGCCACTATTCCAATAACACCTTCATGCCACTCTTCTCCCCAAACAACAACTGCCTTATCATTACTTTTTATCTGTTTTTCTGCTCTTGAACAAATATCTTCTTGTAAAGTTTTTCTATAATTATTTAATTCTTCTAAAACTGCTAAGCTTTCATAAGCACTATTTTGGCATTTTGAAAGTAAAAAATCTAAAGCCAAACTAGCGTCATCCATTCTTCCAGCACTATTAATTTTAGGAGCTATCGTAAAACCTACATCATCTGAAACTAAAAATTCTTTTTGAATATGTTGATTTAAAAGTTTAAATGCTTCTCTTTTTGAATTTTTTATTTTTTTTAAACCCTGTTTTACCATTGTATGATTTAAACTTGTCATTGGCATTATATCTGCAATAATTGCCAATGTTAAAAGATCTAAATATGAACTCAAATCAACATTTGCTTCTAACTCTTTTTTTATAGCTGCACAAAAATACCAAGCAACTTGAGCACCACAAATCTCTTTAAACTCAAAAGTACAATCTTCTTGCTTTGGATTTATAATAGCTAGAGCATGAGGAATTTTTTCTCCTACTGTATGATGGTCTGTGATAATCAAATCTATATTTTTTTCTTTTAAAATAAGAGATGCTTCATAAGCACTAATTCCATTATCAACTGTAATAACTAGGCCATCATCTATTTTATTAGCAATTTTAGGAGATAAACCATATCCATGCTCAAATCTATTTGGAATTATATAATCTACTTTTATTCCTAAATCTTCAAAAAATTCAAGCATAATTGTAGTAGATACAACACCATCAACATCATAATCACCAACTATAGTTATTTTTTCACCGCACTCTATAGCTTTTTTTACTCTTTTTGTTGCAATATTAATATCTTTGAAGTTGTTTGGAGTTGGAATTGAAGCAAGCTTTGAATACGGATTATTCAAATGCCTGCTACTTAGAATTTCGAAAAGTCTTTGCTTTGTAATCTTTGACATTATTTAGAAGTATTTGCCTGTTTTACAAACTCTAATATAATTGGATTTGGAGTCTCAAGATGAGATGTAAACTCTGGATGGAACTGAACTCCTACAAACCATGGATGATCTTTTAATTCAACTGCTTCAATAAGACCATTTGATTCTCCACAAATAATCATTCCAGCTTTTTCTAAAACTTCTTTATATTTTGGATTTGCTTCATATCTGTGTCTATGTCTTTCAAAATACTCTTTTTCATTTCCATAAGCTTTTTGAAGTTTTGAACCTTTAAGTGGTTCAAATGGGTATTCACCAAGTCTCATAGTTCCACCTAGTGGAGATTTTGATGTTCTTAGTTGTTTATTTCCACTTTGATCCATAAACTCATCAATTAAGTAAATTAATGGATTTTTTGTATTTTCATCAAATTCTATAGAGTTTGCATCTGCAATACCTAAAACATTTCTTGCGAATTCTATAATACTTAATTGCATTCCAAGACAAATTCCAAGGAAAGTTATATTATTTTCTCTTGCATATTTTATAGCTTTTAGTTTTCCTTCTACACCTCTAGCACCAAATCCACCAGCAACTAGAATTGCATCAACATTTCCAATTACTTCATATGCACCTAAATCTTCAATTCTTTCACTATCACACCAGTGAATATTTATTTTTGTATTTAGATGAGCCCCTGCATGAACTAATGCTTCAATTAATGATTTATAAGACTCTTTTAATCCTAAATATTTTCCAACAAACGCAATAGTAACCTCATCTTGTGGAACTAAAATATTTTTAACAAGTCTATCCCATTTCTCCATATTTGGTTTAATTTTTATATTGAAATGCTCTGATAATGGAGTTAGTATTCCTTCTTTTATAAAAAGTAATGGTACTTGATAAATAGATTGTGCATCACCAGCTTCAATAACTGCATTTCTATCAATGTCACAAGATAATGCCAATTTATCTTTTAAAGCTTTTGGAAGCTCTTTTTCAGTTCTACAAACAAGCATATGAGGAGTTATTCCAATTCTTCTTAACTCTTGAACAGAGTGTTGAGTTGGTTTAGTTTTAAGTTCTCCAGCTGCTTTTATATAAGGAATTAAACTTACATGGATATTCATAGTATTTGACTTTGGAAGTTCATGACGAATTGATCTAATAGCCTCTAAAAATGGAAGACTTTCGATATCACCAACTGTACCACCAATCTCAATAATTAAAAAATCATTATCAGATGCTGCTTGAAAAATTCTATCTTTTATCTCATCAACAACATGAGGAATTACTTGGATAGTTTTTCCTAAATATCCACCTTGTCTTTCTCTTTTTATTACACTTTGATAGACTTGTCCTGTTGTAAAGCTATTAATTTTTGATAAAGTTTTATCTGTAAATCTCTCATAATTACCCAAGTCTAAGTCTGTCTCAGCACCATCAGCAGTAACAAAAACTTCACCATGTTCTAAAGGACTCATTGTTCCTGGGTCTACATTTAAGTACGGGTCAATTTTCAACATACTTACTTTAAATCCTGATTGCTTTAATCTTGCTGCAATTGAAGCAGAAGTTATCCCTTTCCCTAAAGAGCTTAAAACTCCACCCGTTACAAAAATGAATTTTGTCATTAAAATACTCCGTAAAAATTATTAAATTTATAAAATATATAAGCTGTTATTGTATCTAAAAGTTTATAATAAGCAATTTAAAGAAGTAAAGTGCATAAGCACTTTACTATACTATTTTAGTTTATCCGCTCTTGGGAAGAAGAAAGTTGCATTTCTAAATACTTTAACTTTTTCTGGATCCTCTTTTGCATAAGCCTTTAAAGTAACTATTAAAGGTGTATCTTTTGTATTATCATTTATCAAAAGTTTATTTGTTTCAAGAATAACAATTTTTTTTGCCATTTTTCCAGGACTTAATGTAAATGGTTCAAATCTTGTGATTTTAATATCTGGATTATCTACAATTTCAAGTTCATATGTTAAAGTTTTTGACTCTGTGTTTTGGAAAAGTAATAAATAATTATTTGTTACTACATTGCCTTCTTTTATTTTATAAAGTTCTGTATCTTTATTTACATTTAAAAGCATATACTCTTTTTCACCACTCATTGCAAATAATAATCCTAAAACTAAAGATAATGCTACAAAATACATTATTGTAGTTTTTCTAAATATTTTTGTTGGTTTATCTTCAACAATTGTATTTGTACTAGACCATTGAACTAAAGAAGGTTTTCCTAATTTCCCCATTACAGTTGTACATGCATCAACACATTCAAGACAGTTTATACATTCAAGTTGTAAACCTTTTCTAATATCAATATGAGTAGGACAAACTGTAACACAAGCTTCACATGCTGTACACTCACTAGAAGAATCAGTGAAATCTTTTATTTTAAAAATTGTCTTTTCTTTTTGTTCATTGTATATATTTCCACCTCTTTTAGTAGAATAAATAGCATGCATTGTATCATTGTCATATAAAACTGATTGTACTCTTGAATATGGACAAATATATACACAAAAATCTTCTTTTAAAATTATTACATCATATATTAAAAATCCTGCAATACATAAAACCATACCAATAAGAAACAGATGTTCTGTTGGATTTTGTAAATATGCAAAAAAATCAGCAGGAGGAATAAAGAACCACATAAAATTAGAAGCTGCTACTAATGATAAAATTGACCATAAAATAACTCCAATAGCTTTTTTAACTCTATTTTCATTTTTACTTAAATCTATCTCTTTTTGTTTATTTTTTATTCTTCTTAAACCTAAAAGTGTTGACTCAATTAAATCTCTATAAATAACCCTAAATATTGTTTGAGGACATGTCCAACCACACCAAGCTCTTCCACCAATAGATGTTGCCGCAAAAATACCTAAAAATAGAAGCATTAATAGAAATGGCATAAGATATAGCTCTTGCATATCAAACGCTGTTCCCATTAAGTGTAACTGTTTCTTATCAAAAGATAGTAAGAAAATTTGATTACCGTTTATTTGAATAAATGGTAAAGATAAAGAAAATATTGTAGCAATAATATATGCAAAATATCTTTTCTTACGATAAGAGGTCTTATTTAGATATTCATTTTTTTCACTCATTTGCAAACCTTTTTATAATTTAGTAAAATTCTATATAAACAAAGCTTATTATTTGCATAAGTATTCATAAGTTTTAATTATAATTAAATTTTAAATTCTTTTTATTTGAGTAAAGATGGTATCATTAAAAAGCTAAATTTATTTCATTTTAGAATTTGTTGCCAAAAGAAAAGTTACGATAAATAAATTTTTTATAAATATTATTTTTAGGTATTAATTAACCTTTAATTCTATAAAATAAATATTAAATTAAATAAGGAAAAATTATGAATTTCATATTCAGAAAATTAATGCTCTTTTTTATAGTAGCATTTTGCACAACAAATATATTTGCAAAAGAAGGTAAAGTAATCGGTGCTTCAAACCATACAATACCAAGTTGGTTCAAAGATAGTTTCTTAGATATAAATGAGGATATTGCAGAGGCCAGTGAAAAAAATAAACATTTTATGATTTTTTTAGATTTTGAAGGTTGTCCTTATTGTTCTAAGATGTTAAAAGAAAGTTTTGAAGATGACAATAGTACAAGCAAATTCATAAAAACAAATTTTGATGTAATTGAGCTTAATGTAAAAGGAAGCAAAGAGGTAACTTGGACTGATGGTGAAGTTTTAACAGAAAAAGAATTAACTGAAAAATTAAAAATTCAATATAGCCCTACTGTTCTTATTTTCTCTCCTAATAAAGATATAGTTGCAAGAATTAATGGTTATAGAAATAGCACTGATTTTCAATATATTCTGGACTTTGTTCAAACAAAAAAATATGAAACTATGGATTTAGTTTCTTATTTGAATAAGATTGAGAAAAAAGAAATTTATTCTTTAAAAGAGAATAATATGTTTAAAAACATAACTGATATGTCTAAAATTTCAACTCCACTTGCCATAATCTTTGAAGATGGAAGTTGTACTCAATGCGAACATTTTCATACTAAAATTCTTACAGATAAAGATGTAAAAAGTGAATTTACTAAATTTACAATTGTTAGAATAGATGCAAATAGCAATAATGAAGTTATAACTCCAGATGGTTTAAAAATAACTCCAAAAGAGTGGGTTAAAAAAATAAATCTAGATTATAGACCTGGTATTCTACTTTATGATAATAAAAAATTAATTACAACGATTGATGCATTACTTTTCCCTTTCCATTTTAAAGAAGTTTTAAATTATGTAAGTGGGAAACACTATTTAAAATACCCTAATAGTTATTTGGATTTTTTAAGAGTAAGACAAGATGAACTTTTGAAAAAAGGTGAGATAATCAATGTTGGCGAATAAATTTTTAAATTCGCTTATATTGATACTGAAATGTTACTAAAATCTTATAAAATTAGAATGTCAAAAGACAAAATAATTTTAAATTCAAAAATTTAAGAGAGAAATCTCTTAAATTTTATTTACGCTTTTATCTTAGTTAGAGCTTTTTGAAGTCTAATAAATCCTTCATCAATTTCACTTTTTGAAATAGTAAGAGCAGGAAGAAGTCTCATAGTATTTTTACCAGCTTTTAAAACTAAAACTCCACAATCAAATGCAGTTTTAATTAAAAGAGCTAAAGTATCTGCATCTTTTACTCTTAATCCTCTCATTAATCCTAAACCAACATTAGCTGTAAAAATCTCTTTATTATTTTCATAAACTTCATTTAATTTAGAATTAAAGTAAATAATAGTTTCATCTAAAGCTCCACTATCTTTAACTTCTTCAAGGATATCTAAAACTTCAAGTGCTGCTGTTGTAACTAAATAATTACCACCAAAAGTTGAACCATGATCTCCTGGAGCAAATATATCTTTGTGTTTGGTCATGATAGCTCCTATTGGAACTCCACCACCTAAACCTTTTGCTAAAGTTATAATATCTGGTTCAATATCATATAAATTAGAAGCTAAAAATTCTCCTGTTCTATAAACACCTGTTTGAACCTCATCAATAATTAATAAAATATCATTTTGTTTTAAAAATTTTGCTAACTCTTGAATTTTTTCTTTATCAAATGGTTGAACTCCACCCTCACCTTGAACAAGTTCTATCATAACAGCAACTGTTTCATTGTCAATTGAATTATATATATCATCTATTGTATGATTATAAGAAAACCCCTCAGGATATGGAGCAAACTTACTTTGATGCATAGAACTTTGACCTGTTGCTTTTACAGTTGTAATAGTTCTTCCATGAAATGAATGTTCAAGAGTTATTACCTTATATCTTTTATTTGCAAATTTTGTTTCACCATAAGTTCTTGCAATTTTTATAGCACCTTCATTTGCTTCTGCACCACTATTTGCAAAAAAAGTTCTAATATCATAACCACTTAATTCAGCTAATCTCTTTGCCAATTTTGCTTGAGGTTCAATAACATATAAGTTTGAAATATGTGTAATATTTGATACTTGCTCATAAATTTTATCAGCAACTCTTTTATTTCCATGACCTACACTACAAACAGCAATTCCTGATGTAAAATCTATATAATCTTTGTTTTCATCATCGTATAACGTTGCGTTTATACCTTTTTTGAAATTAACATAATTTCTAGCATATGTATGTAACACATAATCTTTATCTAACTTTTCTATCTCTTTCATAATTTTTCCTACTTTATATAAATTATTTTCATAAACTAAGACTTACAACACAATCTTTTAAAATATTTGGCTTCGAAATTTTTAATTGTAAATTTTCTACCTCATATTTATTTTTAATAAGTTCTGATAAAGTCTTGACAGCATCCTCTAAAAGTTTAAATTTTTTATCTTTCATTGTCCTTTTTACAAGTTCTGAAACTTCAGCATAATCAATAAAAGAACCATCTTTAAACTCGTAATCAAAGCTAAGATTTACAATAACTCTCTGCCTCTTTTTCCTTTCAAAATCAAGTATTCCTACTATACATTTAAAAGTTAAATTCTCTATATAAATTGTCATATTACTTTTTTCTCTTCACCTTTAATAAGTCTTACAATATTTGGTATATGTTTATATAAAATAATAAAAGCAATTAAATACATTGGTACATTTGAACCAATATTCAATCCATCATTTATAAAAACTGAACTTATAACAACAGCTATAAGTCCCAAAAGACTTGAAAGAGAAGAAATTTTCAATACTTTTGCACAAACTATCCACACAATAGCACCAATTAAAGTTGGAATAGGAATTAATACTATATAAACTCCAAGTCCAGTAGCTACACCTTTTCCACCTTCAAGACCAAGATAAATAGAGTAACAATGTCCAAGAACACTTAAAACAGCCATTGCCCAAAGAGTTTCATAACTTAAGTTTAAACTAAGTCCAATAAGTAAAACAATAGTTCCTTTTAATGCATCTAAAACTACTGTTGCTGCACCTAATTTTTTTGCTAATTTTGGATTTGTTTGCTTCACTACTCTTAATACATTAGTAGCTCCTATACTCTTACTTCCTTGAGTTTTTATATCAACACCTGCAAAGTTTTTTGCCAAAATAAGACCAAAAGGGATAGACCCAACTAAATAGGCTAAAAGATAAAAAATTATATTTTGATTTGTGTAAAAATCCATTAATAACCTTTGTTATTTACTAAAATTAAATGGGATTATAACCAAAAATTTGCTATATTCCCACTTAATAAAAATTTGAGAAGGTTTTATTTTGAATTATAAAGAAGAGATTTTAAAACTAAAAAATGAGTTAGATGTAGTACTTGTAGCCCATTTTTACCAAAGAGATGAAGTGTTTGAACTAGCTGATATAACTGGAGATAGTCTTGAATTAGCAAAAAAGGTTATGGAAAGTGATAAAGAGTTTGTAGTATTTTGTGGTGTTGGATTCATGGGAGAGAGTGCAAAAATTTTGAATCCTCAAAAAAGAATTCTAATGCCAAGAATCGCTTGTTGTGCAATGGCTAGAATGATAGATGAAAGTTATTTTTTAGAAAATCTAAAAAAAATGAATGAAGCCGGAATTTCAAACGATGATATTCTACCTATTACATACATTAACTCTAGTGCTAGTGTAAAAGCTAGAGTTGGAGAAATGGGAGGAATAGTTTGTACTTCATCTAATGCCTATAAAATAATAGAAAAGGGTCTAAAATCAGGTAAAAAAATATTTTTTGTTCCTGATCGTTGTTTAGGTCAAAATTTTGCAAAAAGTTTAGGTTTAAAATCTGCTGTTATAGGAGATGGTTCAAATTTAAAAGAGGCTGATATAATTTGTTACAACGGTTTTTGTAGCGTTCATCAACAGTTTAATATAGATGATATAGATTTTTATAGAGAAAAATATCCAGGAATTATAGTAGCTGTCCATCCAGAGTGTGATCCTGCAGTTTGTGATAAAGCAGATTTTGTTGGTTCTACTTCACAACTAATAAAATTTATAAAAGAACTACCAATTGATCAAAAAGTTGTTGTTGGAACTGAATTTAATATGGTTAATCGTTTAAGAGAAAAAAATACTTATATTTTAAGTTCAACAAAACCAGAGTGTCCAACAATGAATGAGACAACTTTAGAACACGTTTATAATACTTTAAAATCAATAAAAGATAACAAAATTAGTGAATTAACAGAAATAAAAGTAGATGAAAAAACAAGATATTGGGCAAAAATAGCATTAGAGAGGATGTTTGAAGTATGATACATATAAAAAGATTTGTAAAGCAAGCCATTACTGAAGATAATGGTAGGGGAGATTTATTTTATGATATAGCCCCTGATGGTAATTTTACAGCGAAAATTATCTCAAAAAGTGACGGTATATTAGCAGGTGTTATGTATGCAGAAGTTCTTGCTAGAACTGAAAAAATAAAAGTTGAATTCTTAAAAAAAGATGGTGATACAATAAAAGCTGGTGATATTCTAGCTAAACTTGAAGGAAGAGCTTCTAAACTACTTTCAACTGAAAGAACTTTTTTAAATATGCTTCAGCATGCAAGTGGTATTGCTACAATGGCAAATAAATTTTCAAGTTTAATAGAAGATTTAAATGTAGTTTTACTTGATACTAGAAAAACTAGACCCCATTTAAGAGATTTTGAAAAATATGCTTCTAGAATTGGTGGAGCAATAAACCATAGACTTGGTCTTGATGATTGTTTAATGCTAAAAGATACTCACTTACGAACTATTGAAAATTTAAAAGAGTTTGTAAAAAGAGCTAGAAAAAGAATCTCTTGGGTTACAAAAATAGAGATAGAATGTGAAACATTTGATCAAGTAAAAGTTGCTATGGATGCTGGTGCTGATATAATAATGTGTGATAATATGACTCCTACTCAAATAAAAGAAGTTGTAGAATTTAGAAATAAAAATTATCCTTATATAATGCTTGAAGCAAGTGGAAATATTAGTCTAAAAACTATTAGAGAATATGCTAGTACTGGGGTAGATGCTGTTAGCAGTGGAAGTATAATCCACCAAGCAACTTGGCTTGATTTTTCTATGAGAGTTGATTAATTTTGAAAAAAGATTTTATTTTAAATAATAAAATAGATATGAGCTTATACTCAAAAGCTTTAGAGTTAATAGAAAAAAGTAGATATATTTTGATAGTAACTCATGTAAATCCCGATCCTGACTCTATTGGATCTGGATTGGCATTATCAAATCTATTTTTTGAAAATAAGATTAAACATAAAGTATTTAATGTAAGCTCTGACTTACCACAAAATCTTGATTTTTTAAATAAATTTGACAAAATAACTAATATCCTTCCTCCTTTTTACGATTTAGTAATTAGTGTTGATTGTGGAACCTACAAAAGATTGGGATTTGAAGTACCAAAAGATATCCCACTAATAAATTTTGATCATCATGCTTCAAATGAAAATTTTGGAACTATAAATTTAGTAGATCCATACAAAAGTAGTACAGCTGAAATAGTTTTTGAATTTTTTAAACACAATGGTTTGTACATAACAAAAAATAGTGCTAGTGCTTTATATACAGGTATTTATGATGATACTTTAGCTTTTTCTTTAGGAAGATGCGATGAAGAAACTTTTAAAAAAGTAAATTTTTTAGTTGAGTGTGGTGCAAGTCCATCTTTTATTGCAAATAAGCTATTAAGAAGAGATTCTTTGGCAAAATACAGAATAATTCCAAAAGTTTTAGATAGTCTTGAATTATATAAAGAGGGTGAGATTGCTTCAATTATTGCTCTTCCGGAATGGTTTAAAAGCACTGGTGCTCATAGTAGAGATTGTGAAGATGCCTTAGATATGATTATGAGTATGGGAATTGTAAAAATTGCTTTTTTTACAAGATCAATAAATGACTCATGCAGAATCTCTCTTCGATCTAAAGAAGGAATTAATGTATCAAAAATAGCTTCAGTTTTTGATGGCGGTGGTCATTTTAATGCTGCTGGTTGTACAATAGAAACAAAAGATGTATTAGAAGCAAAAAATTTAGTATTAAAGGAAATTCTTGAAATTTACAAATAAAATTAATATAAATAGATTTAGTCTAAATGAGTTGGCAATTTATGCCTCTTTAATTATAGTTTTAACGATTGCAGGTTTTATATTTTTTTCTCCTACTTTTGAAAGAGAATCACCTGTTGTAAAATTTGAAAATGAAATTGAAGGTAAGGAAATTTATTGGAACTTTAAAACTCCAATCAAAGTATTAATTGCTGAAAAAAATGGAATAAAATCATTTAAAGCTATCTTTAACGATGGAACTACAAATTTTGAACTTGAAAGTAAAATTGAATCAGAGGATTTAGAAAAAGGAATTTATAGTGTTGAACTAAAAGCACCAAAAATTGCAGAACAAACAAAATCAACAGCTGGAACAATAAATATTGAAGTTTATGACAACAGCCAATGGAATTTTTTTGCTGGGAACAAAACTCTAAAAAATATAAATTTAGTTGTTGATAAAAGAAGTCCTACTATAAATGTTGTATCAAATTCATATATGATAAAACAAGGTGGTAGTGGTGTTTTAATTGCTGAAATTAATGATGAGAATTTAAAAGATTATTATGTATCTTTTAATGATCAAGAAATTTTCGAAATGTTCCCTTTTCACAAAAAGAACTTTTTTATATCTATTATTACATGGCCTATAGATATAAATGAATTTAAAGGTGTAAATATTATTGCAAAAGATAGCGCTGGAAATAAATCAAGTATGAGAGTTCCATTTTATATTCAAAATTTTAAACCAAAAATCGACAACTTAAAAATAAGTGATGAATTTGTAAATAGCGTTAGTAAAAATGTTTTAGAATTAAGTAATGAAAATGTACCTAATTCAACAGTTGATGCTTTTGTTAAGGCAAATAAAGAGTTAAGAGAAAAAAATCTTAAAACAATAAGAGATGTTACAAGAAAGAATTTTGCAAACTCAAATGAAATTCCATTTGAATTAAAAACTTTTGTAAGAATGACAAATGCAGCAACATTTGCGATGTTTGGAGAGAGAAGACACTATTTTTATAATGAAGAAAAAATTGATGAAGCTTGGCACTTAGGTATGGATTGGGCTAGTACAAAACAAGCAAATATTTATACAACAAATCCAGGTAAAGTTATATACAAAGACTATTTGGGAATTTATGGGAATAGTATAATTATTGACCATGGTTATGGAGTAGCATCCCTTTATGCTCATACTAGCTCACAAAATGTTGAAGTTGGTGATTTTGTAAATGCTGGAACTCATATAGGAAATACTGGGTCAACAGGAGCTGTATTTGGAGACCATTTACACTTTGGTATTTTAATTCAAGGTATAGAAGCAAATCCAAACGAATGGCTAGATTACAATTGGATAAAATTAAATCTTACAAACACAATGAACAGTGCAATAAAAATTATAGACGGAAACAATAATGAAACAAAGAACACTAAATAAAAGTATAGAAATTGTAGGTATTGGCCTACATAAAGGTGTCCCCGTAAAAATGAGACTAGAACCACTTCCAGAAAATAGTGGTATTATTATTTATAGAAGTGATGCTAGTGTTACAATTCCTCTTAAAAAAGAGTATGTAGTAGATACAAAAATGGCTACAGTTTTAGGTAAAGATGGAGTTATTGTTTCAACAATAGAGCATCTTCTATCTTCAATTTATGCATACGGAATTGATAACTTAAGAATCGTTCTAGACAATGATGAAGTACCAATTTTAGATGGAAGTGCATCTGGTTATTGTATGCTAATAGAAGAAGCTGGAATAAAAGAACAAGAAGAAAGTAAAAAAGTAATTAAAATCAAAAAAGAGGTAACTGTTACAACAGAAGATGGTAAAAAAGTTACACTAAAACCTTCTAACAGAATTATTTATGATTTTGAAATTAAATTCAATCATCCAGCAATAGGTGTTCAAAAATATCATTTTGATTACTCAATTGAAGATTATAAAGAAAGCATTGCAAAAGCTAGAACATTTGGATTTTTACATGAAGTACAATATTTAAGAAGTATTGGTTTAGCACTTGGTGGTTCTATGGAAAATGCAATAGTTTTAGATGAAACTAAAATTCTAAATCCTGAAGGACTTAGATATGATGATGAATTTGTTAGACACAAAATTCTTGATGCAATTGGAGATATGGCTCTTTTAGAATACACAATGATTGGTGAATATGATGCAATCGCAGGTAGTCATCACCTAAATCACCTTCTAACAAAAAAGCTTTATGAAGATAAAGAAAATTATGAAATAATTGATCTTGAAGAGGCTAAAAATGAAGCTGAAATGTTTGAGCTTGCATTTGCAAAACAGTTGAGTGAAAATTGATAGAAGTTTTAGTAATTACAATTTCTAATCCTTTGTTAATTGGTATTTATAAGGATAAAAAATTATTAAAAGAGATAAAATTAGATGGTCTCACATCTGATAAATTACCTATGCTTTTTAAAGATTTACTAGAAGAATTTGAAATAAAAACAATCACTTATGTAAATACACCTGGTTCATTTATGTCTATAAAGATTGCTTACATTTTTTTAAAAACAATTTGTCAAATAAAAAAAATAAATTTTTTAGCAATAGATGGTTTTACTTTTAACCAAAATTCTCCTATAAAAGCTCTAGGTAAAAAGTACTTTATAAACAATAATGGTGTTGTTAAAGTAGATTTTTTGCCAAATCTTAGTAAAATCCAAGATTTTGAATTGCCAAAGAGTATAGAAAATATAAAATTTTCACAAGCAACTCTTCCAATATATAATTTACCAGCGGTATAAAAAGGAGAATATTTGAGAATAAGCGTTCCAGCTACAAGTGCTAACTTAGGTCCTGGTTTTGATTGTTTAGGTTTAGCAGTATCACTTAAAAATCAAGTAGTAATTAGACCATCAAAGTTTCATAGCGTATCATTAAAAGGGGAAGGGGCTAATAATCCTGCATTAAAAGATAACAATATGTTCATCTCTATTTTTAATGATTTTTATCACAATTTATCAAACAAAAAAAGATTTTTTAGGTTTGAATTTTTTAATGAAATCCCACTTTCAAGAGGATTAGGTAGCTCTTCAGCTGTAATAGTATCAGCAATTGCAAGTGCATATGCTATTGAAGGAATAGAACTTGAAAGAGACAAATTACTAAATTTAGCTCTAGCCTATGAAAGTCATCCAGATAATATAACACCAGCAGTTATGGGTGGATTTAATGTTGCAACAGTTCAAGATAATGAAGTAAAATACATAAATAAACATATGCCTAGAAGTTTAAAAGCTGTAATAGTTGTTCCTAATAGACCAATTTCAACACAACTTTCAAGAAAAACTTTGCCTTTTAAATATTCAAAAGAGGATACAGTTTTCAATATTTCTCATTCATCTCTTTTAACAGCTGCATTTATGAGTGAAAATTGGGAAATGCTAAAATATGCTTCTCAAGATATGGTTCACCAAAAGTATAGAATGAAACATATGCCAGAACTTTTTGATGTACAAAAGACTGCTTTAAAAAATGGTGCTTTAATGAGTACATTATCAGGTTCGGGTTCTACTTTATTTTCTATAGCTTACAATCAAGAAGCAAATAAATTGGAACTAGCTTTAAAAGCTAAATTTCCTCATTTTAGAGTATTTACTCTAGATTTTGATAATCAAGGTGTAAAAATTGAGATTTGATAATATCTTTGTGATTAAGAAAAATTTAGGTATAATGCTTGCCTAGTTTAAAAATAATCCTAAGAACCTGTATTTTTTGTAGAGGAAAATATGAACAAAAAGTACTACTTAGATTAAAATGTTTCGAAAAAAAATTATCTCTTTATGATAATTTTGGAAGAAGCTTTTATGTTTGTAACTCATGTCTTTCCACATTAAACGAGAATACAAATGAAAAAACTTATAAAAAATATGAAAAAGCGCTCTGTAAAGAGTGTAAAAATAACGATAAGTACGTTATACAACTTAAGGAGATTCTAACAGATGTCAGATACAGTAAGAGTTTATGAAATTGCAGAAGAAGCAGGTGCTAGTAGCCAAGATGTAATAGCAAAGGCTAAAGATTTAGGAATAGATTTAAAATCAGCACAAACGGCAGTTTCATACGCAGATGCAGAAGAAATTACAAACTATATTCTTACAGGAAAAAGTAAAAGAATAAAGGAAACTGCTGCAACTAAACCAAAAAAAGTGGTAAAACCTCAAGAAGAAGTTAAAGAAGAGCTTGTAATACCAGTTGTAGAAAAAGAAGAAGTTCAAAATATCGAACAAAAAAAACCTGAACTTAAAAAAGTTGCAATTTCAAAACCTATACAAAAAACTCCTGTTTCAAATGTAGAAGAGATTAAACCTGAAATAAAAGATGATGATAGCAATAAAATTGTTCCTAAAAGAAAAGGTTTAGTTATTATTAAAAAGAAAACTCCAAGAGAAGAAAATACTTCTGTAAGTAATTTTGATAGTAATCAAGAAAAAAAACCAACAAAATCTTTAAGTGATATTTTTGGTCCAGATGATTCACAAAAACAACAAATGAAACATAAGCCAGCAAGTGAAATTTTTGCTCCAAAAGTAAAAAAAGAGAAAAAGAAAACTCCAATTAGAGCTCAAGAACATGGTAAAAAAATTGAAGTTATTAAAAGAGATGATGAATTTAGAAGTAGTGATGACTCTCTTTTAGGTGAAGAAATTGTTCTTCTTGATATGGATTTACAAGATAATTTTAAAATATTTGATGAACCAAAACCTATAAATACTGCAAATCATTCAAGAAGTTCAAAACCAGCAGCATTTGGAAATGTACCAACAGGTCTTCAAAGAGGAAAAAGAAAAAAAAGAGTTGTTAGAACTCAAGAGAAAGCTGAAATTACATCTGTTGTAATTCCTGAAGATATTAGAGTTTATGAATTTGCTGAGGCTTGTGGGAAATCACCTGCTGAAGTTATCAAAGTTCTATTTAGCTTAGGAATGATGGTTACAAAAAATGACTTCTTAAAACAAGATGAATTAGAAATCTTAGGTGAAGAATTTGGAATCGAAGTAACTGTAAAAGATGCACTAGAAGATGTAAATTATGTTGAATCTTATGAAGGTGAAGAAGTTGATACAGGTTCGTTCATAACTAGACCTCCTGTTGTTACAATTATGGGGCATGTTGACCATGGTAAAACTTCTCTTCTTGATAAAATCAGAAGTTCAAAAGTTGCTTCAGGTGAAGCTGGAGGAATCACTCAACATATTAATTCATATACTGTTGTTAAAAATGGTCAAAAAATTACTTTTGTTGATACTCCAGGGCACGAAGCATTCTCTGCTATGAGAACTAGGGGAGCAAATGTAACAGATATTATAATTATTGTTGTTGCAGCTGATGATGGAGTTAAAGCACAAACAGAAGAAGTAATTTCACATGCAAAAGCAAGTGGTTGTCCAATTATTGTTGCTATGAATAAAATGGATAAAGAATCAGCAAATCCAGATATGGTAAAAGCTCAAATGGCTGAAAGAAATTTAACTCCTATTGATTGGGGTGGAGATATTGAATTTATTGGTGTTTCTGCAAGAACAGGTGAAGGAGTTGAAGATTTACTTGAAAATATTTTAATTCAAGCTGAACTTCTAGACTTAAAAGCTGATCCAACTGCAAAAGCAAAAGCAACTGTTATAGAAGCTAGCTTAGAAAAAGGTAGAGGACCAGTTGCAAATGTTATTGTTCAAAATGGAACATTAAGAGTTGGAGATAATATTGTTTGTGATACAACGTTCGGAAGAGTAAAAGCTATTACAAATGATATGGGAGAAATTGTAAAAGAGTTAGGTCTTAGCGAAACAGGAACTGTTTTAGGTTTAAATGATGTTCCAACAACTGGTTCAAGTTTAGTTGCTATGGATAGTGAAAAAGAAGTAAGAGACATTGCAACAACAAGAGCTGAACATGCAAGAGCAAAAGAGTTATCAAAATCTACAAAAGTATCTCT
>RRZT012325920.1_pt1 | contig 24875 bp, 19 predicted proteins | sample 2165551 | NCBI WGS metagenome assembly RRZT01 (sample SAMN10456910, study PRJNA506462) | wastewater metagenome | biome: wastewater; feature: sludge; material: wastewater sludge; isolation source: wastewater sludge with Escherichia coli K12::gfp cells carrying plasmid... | place: USA: Moscow, Idaho... | reverse complement strand
CGGGCTGCATGGCGTGCGTGGTCTGGCGTGCCCTTGCATGCAGCGCGGCCGTGTTTGTCTTTGACCATTTCATGAATACTTCTTTGCGTACCTTGACGCTGGCTGCGGCCGTAGCCAGCTTGTTTCCTGCCGTTGCACTGGGCCAAACGGCGCCCGAGCAGCAGACAGAAGAAAGTCCCCCGGTTGTGGTGACAGCCACCCGTGTGGCACAACCTTTGACCGATGTGCTGGCAGATGTCACCTTGATTGATGAGCAGCAAATCCAGCGTAGCGGCGCAGTGAACATAACCGATTTGCTGGCACGCCAGCCGGGGCTGGAGCTTTCGCGCAACGGCGGGCCAGGCACGGCTAGCAGCCTGTTTATCCGTGGAGCCGATACACGCTTTACCGCGGTGTATATCGATGGTGTGCGGGTGGATTCCCAATCCACCGGTGGCGCACCGTGGGAAGCCATTGCACTGGGGCAGGTGGAGCGCATCGAGATTGTGCGCGGTCCGGCTGCGGCGGTGTATGGCTCTGATGCCGTGGCAGGCGTGGTGCAAATCTTCACCAAAAAAGGCGAAGGTGGTTTTTCGCCGTATGTGGGCGTAGGTGCGGGCAACCGCCGTACTGGCAAGGTCGAGGCCGGCTTTTCGGGCAAAACCGGCGCGGTGGACTATTCCTTGGGGATCGAGCGTGCCACCAGCCGGGGCTTTAACGCCAAAGATGATGGCAACCCCGACCGCGACGGCTACCGCCAAACCGCCGCCCATGCGCAACTGGGCTGGCAAATCAATCAGGCGCACCGTTTGGATCTGACCGGCACGTACAGCAAGATGGATGCGCAGTATGACGAATTTGGTTCTACTACGAATGATGACCACTCCATCAACCGCCTCAGCACCGTGGGCGCAACTTGGTTAGCCCAATGGACGCCGATATGGAGCACGCGTCTGTCGGTCAATGAATCGCGGCAGAAATATGAAACGCAGCCCTCTCCCTATCTGACGGAAACCCAGCTGCGCAACTACCTGCTGCAAAACGAATGGAAGCAGGGCGACCATACCTTTACCGCTGCATTTGAGCGCCGCGAAGACAAATTGACCAACACCTCTGTTCCTAACGGCAAACAGGATCGTTATCAAAACGCCGTGGCGCTGGGCTATGGCTACAGCAACGGCCCGCACACGGTGCAGGTGAATGTGCGCCACGACCGCGACAGTGAATTTGGCGGCAAAACCACGGGCGGTGCGGCCTATGGCTTTGCTTTTGCGCCAAACTGGCGCGTAACGGCAGCGGCTGGCACGGCGTTTCGCGTGCCTACGCTTTATCAGCGTTTTTCTGAATACGGCCAAGCGGGCTTGCAGCCGGAAGAAAGCCGCAACGTGGAACTGGGGCTGCACTGGCAGAACCAGGGTAACCGCTTCGGCCTGACGGCGTATCACACCCGTATCCGCAACCTCATCAGCTTTGGGGCGGCAGGGCCTTGCGCATCGGCCTGGGGCTGCTATGAAAATACGGGGCGCGCCAAGCTGCAAGGCGTCACACTATCGGGCGCATACCAGTTGGGCAATGTCAATTTGCACGGCTCGCTGGATGTGCAAAAACCGCGCAATGCCGACACCGGCAAGCTGTTGGCCCGCCGTGCGCGGCGCGTGCTCAAGCTGGGGGCTGATACCAAATTCACCACTGGCCCAGCGAACTGGACGGTGGGGGCCGAAGTGCAGGCATCCAGCAGGCGTTATGACAATGCTGCCAACACCAGAGAATTGGGCGGCTATGGCGTGATGAACCTGTATGTCAGCACCACCATCGCGCGCGATTGGCAGGTACTGGCGCGGGTAGATAACGTGGCCGACAAAAAATACCAACTCGCCAGAGGCTATGCCACGCCCGGGCGCACGTTCTATGCGGGTGTGCGCTGGGCACCGCGCTGGTAATCAGCCCGGATCAGGCACACCCCCAAGGACACCCCAGAGGGCACAAAAGGAAAGAAATTTTCAAACATGCTTTTCAATATTTTTGCGCCACAAGGACGGCAGCGGCTTGCTCGCCTGTGCCAGCAAGCGGTTGATGGCCTGCTGGCTGCGGCCATGCTGTATGCGTTGGCCGTATCGACCGCGCATGCCGCAGACGTGCAAGACGACAGAGGCCGTACCCTGCGCTTTGATCGTCCCGCCACGCGGGTGGTGAGCCTGTTGCCTTCGCTGACCGAGAGCGTATGCGCCTTGGGCGCTTGCGACCGGTTGGTGGGGGTGGACCGTTATTCCAACTGGCCCGCGCAGGTGCAGCGCCTGCCTCAGCTGGGGGACGGGCTGACCCCGAACATCGAGGCCATTGTGGCGTTGCACCCCGATGTGGTGCTGGTGTCGGAGTCATCTCGCGTCAGCGATCGGCTGGCGGCGTTGGGTATCCAGGTCGTGGCCTTGCGCACCCAAACCCATGCCGATGTGCGCAAGGGACTGACGCGCATCGCTGCCATAACAGGCTTGCCTGCCAGCAAGGCCGATGCCGTTTGGCAAGGCATTGAACGGGGCATTGCCCAAGCGGCGCAAGCCGTGCCGGTGGCTGTGCGCGGCAAACGCGTGTTTGTCGAAGTTGGTCGCGGGCCGTTTGCCGCGGGTGAAGGCTCTTTCATCGGCGAGACCTTGGCTGCGCTGGGCATGAAAAATGTGGTGCCTGCGGCGCAGGGGCCTTTTCCCAAACTCAACCCCGAATTTGTGGTGCGTGCCAACCCCGATTTGATTGTTTTTACCGATAGTGCCGAGCAGGGCGCTGGCCTGTACCCCGGCTGGCAGCATATGCCAGCCGTGCGCCAGCAGCGCATGTGTCGCTTCAGCCAGCGGGAGGTCGATTTGCTGGTGCGCCCCAGCCCGCGTATGGCAGAAGGCGCGCAGGTACTGGCGCGCTGCATCACCAACAAATTGGGGTCGCATGCTGCGTCGCCTGCCCGTGCCAACCCACGCAGCTCGGCACAATCAGTCCACTCAGTTCCATCACTCAGCCCGGTTAGATAATGCCTGATTAATGTTTGATGAGCAGTTCGCGCTTGCACTGCGCGCGCCCTGATATTTTTTGCTTCCTGTTATTCATTCACCATCCATCTGCCATGCATTCCCCCGCTTCTCATGCTTCGCCCACGGCGGCTACTACAGCTTCGCGCCGGGCGTGGGGCGTGCTGTTGATATTGCTGGCGCTGGCGGTTGTGGCCCTGTTCGTAGGGCTGGGCGTCGGCAGCACAGGCTGGGCATGGCCGTGGTCGGCACTGGCAAGCACTGCCGATGCAGACGATGCCCTGCGCCTGATCGTGTGGGACATTCGCCTGCCGCGCACGCTGGGCGCCTGGCTGGCCGGCGGGCTGCTGGGTGTGGCTGGGGCGGTAGCGCAGGGCTTGTTTCGCAATCCACTGGCTGACCCGTATTTGCTGGGCAGTTCTTCTGGCGCCTCGCTGGGGGTGGCATTGGCGCTGGTGGCCTTGGGCGGCTCACCATTTGCGACAGATCTGGTGGTGCGCCTGGGCATTACGGGCGCGGCGTTTGCCGGTGCCACATTGGCCGTGCTGCTGACCCTGCTGCTGGCGCGTGGCGTGCAGCACACCTTGCGGTTGCTACTGGCTGGTGTGGTGGCAGGCGTGGTGCTGGGGGCGTTATCCAGCCTGGTGCTGTTGGCGCGGTTGGATGTGCTGCAATCCATGCAGTCTTTTTTGTTGGGCAGCACGGCTTTTGTGGGCTGGGATGCTTGCCTGGTCATGGCCGTGGCCTGGCTGGCCTGTGTGTTGCTGGCCTGGATGTTGACCCCTGCGCTGGATGGCCTGGCGCTGGGCGAGTGGACGGCGCGTACGCTGGGTTTGGCCTTGCCGCAAATGCGCGCCGGGCTGATTGCCGTGCTGGCTTTGGGCACGGGCGCTGCCGTGGCGCAAAGCGGGCTGATTGCTTTTATCGGGTTGGTCGCGCCACATCTGGTGCGCGGCATGGTGCATACGCGGCATGGCATGCTGGTGCTGCTCAGCGCTTGCATGGGCGGCCTGCTGCTGCTGGTGGCAGACATTCTGGCGCGCTGGCTGATTGCGCCGCAAGAACTTCCTGTGGGTGTGCTCACCGCAGTGTTGGGCGGCAGCTACCTGTTGTGGCTGATGCACCGCGGGCAAGCGGGCAGGGCGGGCTGATGCGGACCGATGGCATGAATAGTCGCAACGGCATGTGCCCAGCTGAGAGGGCGCAAGCCAAAACAGCCGCCATTGCCGTGCAGGGGCTGCATGTGCGGCTGGGGCAGGCGCACATTTTGCATGGCGTGGATGTATGCATGGCCCGAGGCCGCTGGACGGCCATTGCAGGCCCCAACGGCGCGGGCAAATCCACCTTGCTGCGTGCCTTGGCGGGTTTGTTGCCACACGATGCGCACGCGGCATCAGAAGCGCCATCACCTATGCCGCAGGCCGGACAGGTGCAATGGTGGGGCACGCCGTTGCAACAGCTCACGCCGCGCCAGCGCGCACGCCGCATGGCATGGCTGGGGCAGAACGAAGAAGCCGCCCCTGACCTGCGCGTGTGGGATGTCGTCATGCTGGGCCGTTTGCCGCATCAGGGCTGGCTGGCACTGCCTTCACACACAGATATGCAGGCCGTAGAGCAAGCCTTGCACACCATGCGCGCCTGGGCGTGGCGCGATCGGTTGCTGGGGCAACTCTCGGGCGGCGAACGCCAGCGGGTGCTGTTGGCGCGGGCCTTGGCTACCCAGGCCGATTTGCTGCTGATGGATGAACCGCTCATGCATTTGGACCCCCCGCATCAGGCCGACTGGATTGCCTGGGTGCAGGATTTGGTGGCACAGGGCAAAACGGTGGTGAGCGTGCTGCACGAACTGAATGTGGCCTTGATGAGCGACGACATGTTGATTCTGCAACCCGGCGGGCGAGTGCATTACAGCGGCGCCACGCAAGAAGCCGCCACACATCGCGCGCTGGAGGCCGTGTTTGACCACCGCATCGCTGTTGAAGCCATGCCCCGGCGGGCAGACAGGGCGGGCGGAGCAGGCGATGGGGAAATAGGCAAACCGCGCTGGGTCGCCATGCCCGTCTGATGCGCAGGCAGGTGCACTGAGCAAAAAATTCCTTCCCCTGCTGGCGAGGGAAGATTAGGAGGGGGAAGACTGATGGCTCGTGGTAGCGGCCAAGGTTTTTGAGCGGATAAATCACTCTCACCTTAGCCCTTCCCCGCAATCGGAGGAGGGAAGTTCTTTTCTAGGCAGACCTTGTAGCAAGCCAATGGCCACTCCATTAGCAGGAGATGGAAAGATAGGGTGGAGAGTTTTGAGTTTTCGAAATCTCAAACATATTAAAAACCAAGCACTAGAAGCACCGCCAATCACATGGAATGTATTTCGCGTAATAGCGCAGAATAGATAGAAAGGCTGTGGAGATATGGGAAAGCCAAAATGGGGCGGCCAAACGCAGGTGGCCGACTTACAATGCGTACTGGTTTTCTCCGGTGACTCTCCATTCCTTGCAAAACGGCCTGATTCGGCGGCGTTTTTGCGTTTTTCAGCCCTGTCTTCTGCCTCGTCCATGCAAACCTTCATCGCTTCTTTCGCAGGCGGCAATGCCCTGACCCCCTTCCGTAGCCAGCAGTTGCTGGCGCACATCCAGCAGATTGCGCCCAAAGTGCGCGCCTTGGATGCCCGCTACATCCATTGGGTTGAAAGCGCCCGGGCGCTGGATGCAGCCAGCCAGCAGCAATTGCAGCAGTTGCTCACCTACGGCGAGCCGTTTCAGGACAAGGGCGGGGCAGATGCCAGCATCATCGTCACGCCGCGCGTGGGCACGGTTTCGCCTTGGGCCAGCAAAGCCACCGATATTGCCCGCAACTGCGGTTTGACCGAAGCGGTGGGCGTGCATCGCATCGAGCGTGGCACCCAGTATTTTTTGCATGGCACGGCGTTGACAGATGCGCAGCGCCAGGCCATCGAGGCGCTGCTGCACGACCGCATGACCGAAAGCGTTCTGCCCTCGCTGGATGCTGCTCAAAACCTGTTTGCCAGTCTGGATGCCGCACCCATGGCGCATGTGGATGTCCTCACCGGAGGGCCGGATGCAGGCCGCAAGGCGCTGGAGCAGGCCAACAAGGAATGGGGGCTGGCACTGGCTGACGATGAAATCGACTACCTGCTCAAAGCCTTTACCGAGCAGCAGCGCAACCCCACGGATGTGGAGTTGATGATGTTTGCCCAGGCCAACAGCGAGCATTGTCGCCACAAGATTTTCAATGCCGAATTCACCATCGACGGGCAGAAGATGGACAAATCCCTGTTCGGCATGATCCGCAACACCGAACAGCTTTCGCCCCAGCACACAGTGGTGGCCTACAGCGACAACGCCGCCGTGATGGAAGGCCGCAACAGCGAGCGTTTTGTGGCCGCGCAGGCCACCGACTACGGCATGCGCTATACCGCGCAAAATGTCTTGCAGCACGTGCTGATGAAGGTAGAAACGCACAACCATCCCACGGCCATTTCGCCATTTGCGGGCGCAGCGACTGGCGCGGGCGGAGAAATCCGCGACGAAGGCGCAACCGGCCGCGGCGCCAAGCCCAAAGCGGGACTGACGGGCTTTACCGTGTCCAAACTGTGGGGCGGCATGAGCGACCAGCCCGGCGGCAAGCCCGAGCACATTACCAGCCCTTTGCAGATCATGACCGAAGGCCCCTTGGGCGGCGCAGCGTTCAACAACGAATTTGGCCGCCCCAATCTGGGCGGGTATTTTCGCGAATACGAGCAAACCGTTACCACCCAAACGGCTGCTGGCGAGCAGACGCGCCACATGGGCTACCACAAGCCCATCATGATTGCGGGCGGGCTGGGCACGATTGATGCCGGACTGACGCACAAAATCCGCTTTCCGGCAGGCACGCTGCTGGTGCAACTGGGCGGCCCTGGCATGCGTATTGGCATGGGTGGCGGCGCGGCCAGCTCCATGAGCAGTGGCGCCAATGCCGCGCATCTGGACTTCGATTCGGTACAACGCAGCAACCCCGAAATAGAACGCCGCGCGCAAGAAGTCATCAACCACTGCTGGGCTTTGGGGCAGGCCAACCCCATTCTGGCGATTCACGATGTAGGCGCAGGCGGCCTGAGCAATGCTTTCCCTGAGCTGGTGAACGACGCGGGCCGTGGCGCGCGCTTTGATTTGCGCCGCATCCCGCTGGAAGAAAGCGGCCTGGCGCCCAAGGAAATTTGGTGCAACGAGAGCCAGGAGCGTTACGTGCTGGCCATTGCGCCCGAGAGCCTGCCGCAGTTCGAGGCTTTCTGCCAGCGCGAGCGTTGCCCCTTTGCCGTAGTGGGCATCACGACCGAGGCTTGCGACCTGGTAGTGGGTGATGTGGACTTGGAAGGCGATACGGGCGCCGCGCAAGCGATCAGCAAAATAGCCAATCAAACGGCCAACACCCAACACCCTGTGCAAATGCCCATGAATGTGCTGTTGGGCAAACCGCCCAAAATGCAGCGCAATGTGCAAACCATTGCCCATCAGGGGCAGGCGTTGAATGCGGCTGACATCACCTTGCAAGACGCCATCACCCGGGTGTTGAGCCATCCCACGGTGGCCAGCAAGCGTTTTCTTGTCACCATTGGCGACCGTACCGTGGGCGGCCTGACGCACCGCGACCAAATGGTTGGCCCCTGGCAGGTGCCGGTGGCCGACTGCGCTGTCACGCTGGCCGACTACGCCGGCGTGGCGGGCGAGGCCATGAGCATGGGCGAGCGCACACCGCTGGCCGTACTGGATGCGCCTGCATCTGGCCGCATGGCCGTGGCCGAGAGCATCACCAACCTGCTGGCGGCTCCCATTGACTTGCCTCGGGTCAAACTCAGCGCCAACTGGATGGCCGCTTGCGGCGAACCGGGCGAAGACGCCAACCTGTACCGCACCGTGCAGGCCGTGGGCATGGAGCTGTGCCCGCAACTGGGTATTTCCATTCCCGTGGGGAAAGATTCGCTGTCCATGCGCACGCAGTGGCAAACGCCAGATGGCGCGGCGCAAAAAGTCGTATCGCCTGTGAGCCTGATCGTGAGCGCCTTTGCCACGGTAGAAGATGTGCGCGGCACGCTCACTCCCCAGCTGGATCGTGAACAGGCCGAAACCCATTTGTTACTGGTGGATTTGGGCCGGGGCAAAAACCGCATGGCCGGCAGTATCCTGAGTCAGGTGCTGGGGCAAAGCGGCGATGCCGTGCCTGATTTGGATGATGCCCAAGACCTGGTGCGTCTGGTGCATGCCGTGAATGCACTGCGCCAGCAGGGGCAGATTCTGGCCTACCACGACCGCAGCGACGGCGGCTTGCTGGCCTGTGTGGCCGAAATGGCCTTTGCCGGCCAAGTGGGAGTGGCGCTGAATATCGACATGCTGCTGATGCAAGCGCAAGGTGCGACGGACGGCCGCGTGGACAGTGGCGAAGCCAAAAACTGGGAAAAACAGATCAGTGGTCGCCGCCACATCCAAATGCTCAACGCCTTGTTCAACGAAGAACTGGGTGTGGTGTTGCAGGTGCGCAGCAGTGAACGCAGCGCCGTGATGCAGGTATTGCGCGAGCATAACCTGGGCGCGTGCAGCCACTTCATCGGCACGGTACGTTCAGACGCTGCATCGCTGGACATGGGCAAAGGGCAACTCAGCGTCTGGTGCGATGCGCAGCAGGTGTTTGCCGCCAACCTGCAAGAGCTGCACCAGGTGTGGGACAGCGTGAGCTGGAAAATCTGCCAGCAGCGCGACAACCCTGCCTGTGCCGACAGCGAACATGCCAGCAAGGGCGCACCCCAGGATCCCGGCATGCATGTGCATCTCACCTTCACGCCCGATGCCGTGCCTGATTCCGCGCCCGCTGTCCACACCACCCGCCCGCGCGTGGCCATTTTGCGCGAGCAGGGCGTCAATTCGCATGTGGAAATGGCCTACGCCTTTGACCGTGCAGGCTTCGAGGCGCTGGACGTACACATGACCGACCTGCAAACCGGTCGCGTGAAACTGGCCGATGTGCAAGGCGTGGTGGCCTGCGGCGGCTTCAGCTATGGCGACACCTTGGGCGCTGGCGTGGGCTGGGCACGCAGCATCACGTTCAATCCGGCCTTGCGCGATGCGTTTGCCGCCTTTTTTGCGCGTACCAACACCTTTGGTCTGGGCGTGTGCAACGGCTGCCAAATGTTTGCCGAACTGGCCGGCCTGATTCCGGGCGCGCAGCACTGGCCGCGCTTTACCCACAACCAAAGCGCCCGCTACGAAGCGCGCCTGAGCATGGTTGAAGTGCTCGAATCGCCCAGCATCTTCCTGCAAGGCATGGCAGGCAGCCGCCTGTCCATTGCCGTGGCGCATGGCGAGGGCTTTGCCAACTTTGCCGCGCAGGGCGATGCCGCTCGGGTCATCCGGGCCATGCGTTATGTGGACAACCACGGCCAGGCCACTGAAGCCTACCCCTTCAACCCCAATGGCAGCCCGGGCGGCCTCACCGCCGTCACAACGGCCGATGGCCGCTTTACCGCCATGATGCCGCATCCCGAGCGCGTCTTCCGCCACATCCAGATGAGCTGGACCGACCCGAAACAGGCGGGCAACCGCAGCGGTTTCAGCCCCTGGATGCAGTTGTGGCTGAATGCGAGAAAGTGGGTGGGGTAATGAGGGGATAAGGCCCATGGCGGCTTGGGAGCACTGCCTGTTAAGCCGCCGCTAGCTTGTTCTTTGTTCTTCTATCACTGCACTGCAAAGCCGAATCTGCCTGCCAGGTTCGGTTTTTTTGTTTTTTATTCGTATGCGAGCGTGCATGTAGGGCGTACGAACCTCGGGCCAATGTGTGCCGGAAATTTCACTGTCCTTGCATCATGGGCATCAAGCGTGATTGCGCCCTGCCATCCCTCAACTCCGCAGGCTTTGCAAGCTCTTGCAAATATTTGTGAGCAAGACCGCGAAAACGGCTCAACGAGACTGTGCGAATTTGTAAGGTTTTTGTCCGCAATCATTAACTGTTTGTTATGCTCGCCGTGTCTGTCCATCAGGCAGACCGTTTTTATTCCATTCGTTCATTGACCCATTTCGGGAGAGAAGAATGCGCCCCCATCATGCCCTGCAAACCTTCTTCGTGCGCCTGACCTTGTGTGCTGCCATCGGGGGCGTTCTTTCGGCCTGTGGCCAGCAAAGTGCAGAGAGCCAATCGGCTGCCCCTCAGGCGCGAGCCAAAGCCACCATAAGCACGGAAGCCGAATCCGCTACCGAGTCTGCTGTTGCGCAGGATGCGGCGGCAGGTACACCACAGGCCGCACGGGCTGCTGGAACCGAGACCGTTCAGGCGGATCAATTGCAATCTTCCGTGGGCACATCCAGCGATGCCGAGCGCCAGTTCGTGATCCATGTCGATCTGCGGGCGAAAGTGGCAGACGTTTATCGCGCCGTTTTGGCGATTGAAGAAGCGGTTCAGGCACAAGGTGGTTTCGTGACCAGCAACTCCATCGAAACAGAGCGCAGCGGGCCACAATCAACAGTCAAAACCGGCCAACAACAGCGCACGGTCACAGAAGCATACGATCGCAGGGGGCATATGACCGTGCGCGTGCCTTCGAATCAAACACAGGCTTTTTTGCACAACATCACCCAGCATCTGGAATTTCTGGAGCATCGGCAAATCCATGCGCAAGACGTGCAACTGGCCTTGCTGCGTGAGCGCCTCAATATCAGCCGCAACCGCTTGTTGCAGCAAAATCTGGATGACATCGCCGCACGGCCAGGCACACAAGCCTCGCAGGCTTTGAGTGCCATTCAGGCCAAAGACCGCGCCCAGTATGCGCAAGACGAGGCGCTGCTGGCACAAAAAGAATGGCAAGACCAGGTGGCGTTCAGCACCATCAATTTGGAGCTTTACCAAAATCAAATCGTGCGCACCAGTATTGAGCCGGATATGGACGCCATTCTGGAATCCGCACGCCCCGGCTTTGCGCAGCAATTGCGCGAGGCGCTGGTCGATGGCTTTGGTATGTTCCAGTCCATCCTGTTGGCGTTGGCACATCTGTGGCCTTTGTTGCTGACGGCTGCTGCTGCGGTTGGGGGATGGATGGTTTACAGAAAAAACCGCCCGCGCAAGGCTGACGCAAACGCCCAAAATACCGAGTCGGCCTCTACGGAAAAAAGCGGTTCAGATCAGGGTTGATGCATGGCGCTGTTGCAGCTTTCTCCCCTGCATCTTTGGCACATGGAGGCGGTGCTGGCCATACAGGCCAAAGCGCATGCCAACCATCTGCTGGAACAGGGCGAGGTGCTGCACCGCAAGGTGCATGCCGCTTTGCCCGAGCAGCCCTTGAGTTGGGGCGCAGCCTTGGCAAAAGCCCCTGATGTGCTGTGTGGCTACGCCATTGCCTGCCCGTGGCAGGGCGGAGTGGCGCCGCGTCTGGATGAAGCCCATCTGCCGCCTGTGCATCAAGCAGACTGCCTGTATGTGCACGATATTGCCGTTGATCCGGCTTGCCAAGGGAAAGGCCTGGCCGGGCGGTTGATGCACCAGGTGCTGCAACAAGGCCGCGCCTATGGCTGGCAGCAGGCGGTGCTGGTGGCGGTGCAAGGCGCACACCGGTATTGGGGCCGTTACGGCTTTACGGCGGTTGCAGCCTCACATGCGCCAGACCTTTCCAGTTTTGGTGCCGATGCGGTGTGGATGCAGCGCATCCTGTGAAGCGTGTGAGGCACAGTAGGCGCAACCAGCATGGCATCCGGCCTGCTGTTGTGCTGCGTCTGGACGGTAGCTGGATGGTTGAATGGCACAAGACGAACGGCTCATATGCTTTTTAGGCATATGCAAATGAAAATGTATTTCTTTGCAGAATAGCAAATGCGAAATATGCTTCCTGTGCTTGCAGATTGCTTGCCAGCTGCCTGCGGGGCAGGCCGACGGAAGTTGCGTTGACCTGCATCTGTCGTGTTGGGGCAGCAGTCTGCTTTTCGTTTTTCCAACAACATTTTTTCCATCTGAAGCAAAGGACTTGAACATGAACGCAAAAAAATTGCTGGCCGTACTGATTGGCAGCGCCAGCCTGTTGGCCGCCAATGCCGCTTGGGCCGATCGTTTGGCCGATATCAAGAAAGCAGGCGTGCTGCGCGTGGCTGCATTTGATGCCAATCCTCCGTTTGGTTTTGTGGACTCCAAAACGCGCCAGATCAGCGGCCTGGATGTGGACTATGCCAACTACCTGGCGCAAAAACTCGGCGTCAAGCTGCAATTGGTGCCTACCAACCCTGCCAGTCGTGTGCCTTTGCTGGTTTCCAAAAAAGTGGATCTGGTGCTGGCCAATTTCACGATCACCAGCGAGCGCGCCAAGCAAGTGGATTTCAGCATTCCGTATTTTTCTTCGGGCACACAGTTCATCGCGGCCAAGGGCGCGCTGAAAACGCCAGCCCAGTTGGACAATCTGCGCATCGGCGTGGATAAAGGTACAACCAACGAGATCGTGCTGCGCGAAAAACACCCCAAAGCGAAGCTGGTGGCCTATGACGATACGCCTTTTGCCTTTACCGCTTTGCGCAACGGCAGCGTGCAGGCCATTTCGCAAGACGGTCCCAAGCTGATCGGCCTGCTGGCTACCATCAACAACCCGACCGAGCGTGCCAAGTGGGAGGTTTCGCCCTTTGCCATTTCCAACGACTACATGGGCGTAGGTATTCCCAAAGGCGAAAAGCAGTTGGTTGAGTTTGTGAATACCACGCTGCGCGAGATGGAGTCCAATGGACAGGCCGAGCAGATTTACAACAAGTGGTTCGGCCCGCAAACCAAAACGCCGCTCAAGCGCATCTACAAGATTGGCGACAAAACCCTTTGATGCAGAATCCTGGACGTACTTGATTGTTATGACCGAACCATCTAGGGTCGGTTTCATCAGCCCGAGTCGCTTGCATGGCTCGGGCTGATGTCGTAATGGTGTCGTAAAGGAACTTGCCGGATGAGCAGTTTTTCGCAATGGCCTGATGCCGTGCTGTCTCCCCAATACTGGGGCTGGCTGCTGCAAGGCTGGCTCATGACGATCTGGGCCACACTGCTTGTGGTGGTCTGCTCCAGCGTGCTGGGGATTTTTCTAGCAGTGGCGCGCTCCAGCGCGCAGCTGTGGTTGCAGTGGCTGTCCAGGCTGTATCTTTCCCTGTTTCGCAATACGCCGCTGCTGGTGCAATTGTTTTTTTGGTATTTTGGCCTGCCTGCTTTGCTGCCCGAATCTGTAGTGGCCTGGCTCAATACCGAGCATGTGCTGGGCTTGGGGTTTGCGCAGCTGGCGTGGCCGTCGTTCGAGTTTATTGCCGCCATCATCGGCATGGTGTTTTATTCAACCGCCTATGTGGGTGAGGAGATTCGCGCGGGTTTCAACGGCGTTTCGCACACGCAAATCCATGCGGGTTTGGCCTTGGGCATGAAGCGCGGTCAGGTGCTGCGCTACATCGTGCTGCCGCAGGCGCTGGCCATTATCAAACCTGCCTTGTTCGGGCAATACATGAATATTGCCAAAAATACGTCGCTGGGCATGGCCGTGGGCTTGATGGAGCTGTCGTACCGCTCGCGGCAGGCCGAGGCTGAAACCTTCATGTCGTTTCAGGTCTATGGCATTGGCACGGTGCTATATATCCTGCTGGTGCTGGCCATTGGCATGGCAGGCCGTAAGCTGGGCAGGCGCAAGGTTTGGCAGGGCGCATAACAGCACATAAAGGCGGGCAGGAAAATGGATTTCAGCTTTCTTTCTCAAGACATGGGGTATTTGCTGTGGGGCACCTTCCCTGAAGGCGCGCCCGGCGGCGCTTTGCTCACGCTCATCATCAGCGTGGTATCGGGGCTGTGCTCTGCTGCTTTGGGCTTGCTGTTTGGCGTGTTGCTGGTCATGCTCAAAGGTTGGCCGCAGCGCGTGTTGGTGGTGGCAACGGAGTTTTTGCGCGCTATCCCCGTACTCATGCTGATTTTCTGGGTGTATTTTCTATTGCCCATCGTGCTGGATTGGAGCGTGCCGGGCGTGTTCAGCGTCATGCTGGCTTTGTCATTGGTCAGCGCATCCTATCTGGCGCATGGCGTGGCAGCGGGTATCCGCGGCATTGCGCCCCAGCAGTGGGATGCCGGCATGGCGTTGGGCATGACGCGCTGGCAAACGCTGCGGCATATCGTGTTGCCGCAAGCCTTGCGCATCATGCTGCCTTCTTTCGTCAATCAGTGGGCGACTTTGATCAAAGACAGTTCATTGGCATACATCGTGGGGGTGGAAGAGCTGTCTCTGCTGGCAACGCGGGTCAATGCCCAAATCATGCTTCATCCGGCCGAAGTCTTTCTTTTCGTTGGCTTGGTGTATTGGGTGCTGTGCAGCGCCATTGATGTGCTGGCAGGCTGGCTTGGCCGCAAAGCGGGCGCAAGCCAACAAATACAAGAAAAATCCGGGTAATTGCTGCCTACTCTCTGATAATCTTCGGGGCTTTGCCTGGGGCGCTGCTTGTTGGGGCTATTGCATGTGGCCGGGCAGCGGGCTTGCTGTGCTTTACAGCCTGCCGTGTTGGCGGCGGCAGGTTTTTTTCAGTTTCATGGTGGTTTGATTTTTATGATTGTGCGCCCGCGCCTGGCAACCGCGCCTTTGCTGGATGTGTCTGATCGGCACGCCCGCTATTTCTGGCGGCTGTTGAGCCGCAAGGCGCTGCTTTATACCGAAATGATCAATATGGGCGCCATCTGCCGTGGCGCGGCCGAAAGCCATTTGCGCTACAACGCCGAAGAGCACCCCGTTGCCTTGCAACTGGGCGGCAGCGATCCGGCCATGCTGGCACAAAGCGCCCGCATGGGCGAGCAGTGGGGCTATGACGAAATCAACCTCAATTGCGGCTGCCCCAGCGACCGCGTGCAGCGCGGCGCTTTTGGCGCCTGCCTGATGCGCGAGCCGGGTTTGGTGGCAGATTGCATCAAGGCCATGCAAGACGCCGTGCAGCATGTGCCCATCACGGTCAAGCACCGCATCGGGCTGGACAAGGACGAAAGCTACGCTTTTGTACGTGACTTTGTCGGCACAGTGGCAGAAACAGGGTGCCAACACTTCATCGTTCATGCGCGCAATGCCTGGCTGAAAGGCCTGAGTCCGCATGAAAACCGCAGCATTCCTCCTTTGCGTTATGACGTGGCTTACCGCCTGAAGCAGGATTTTTCGGCCTTGCACATCACCCTCAATGGTGGCATTGCCACCGCTGAAGACATCGTGCAGCACTGGCAGCATGTGGATGCCGTGATGATTGGCCGCGCGGCGTGGCATACCCCGTGGAGCCTAGCGCAGTGGGATGCCTTGATGGATGCGTACCCCGCGCATCCCGCAGATGCTGGCCATGCAGCCGATCTTGCAAGCGCCCTTGCGAACGGGGCAGGGCAAACGGCAAGCCCGCTGGCTGTTGTTGCGCCAGGCCTTGTGGCAGAAACCACGCGCGAAATGGTGGAAGAGCAGATGGTGCGCTACATGGAGCGCGAAGCGGCGCAGCATGGCACCCCTTGGCCTGCCATTGCACGCTGCATGCTGGGCTTGCGGCATGGTCTGCGCGGCGCACGGCGCTGGCGGCAGGTCTGGAGCGACCACAAACTCAAACATTTGCCGCCGCGCGACGTATGGCGCTTGGCGCATGCGCCACATGCGTCAGAAGAGGCCGAACAAGAGGCGCTAGACACGGATCCCGGCATTCCAGGCGCGCATACGGCTTCGATCAATCCGCACTCATCTGCCGGGGGTGCGGCATGAGCGCCATGCCATCCGCATCCGCACCCACTCCCGCCTCGGAAACGGGCAGCGGAACCAGATTTTTTGTGCGCGGCCTGCGCGACAGCATGGCCATCATGGTGGGCTATCTGCCCATGGCAATCTCTTTCGGCATTGCCGCCATACAGGCTGGCGTGGCGCCGTGGATGGCGGTGGTCATTTCGGTCATCACGTTCACGGGCGCTGGCCAGTTTGTGCTGGTGGCGCTATTGGGCAGTGGAGCATCGGCCTGGACGATTGTGACCAGCGTGGTGCTGATGAATGTGCGGCACCTGTTTTACGGGCCTTCGCTGCTGCCGTTGCTGACGGTGCATGGCAGGCGCTGGCCCTTGCCCGTACTGGCTGCGGGTTTGACGGATGAAGTATTTGCCACGGCCATGGGCAAGATCGAGCAGGTGCCACCCGCCCGGCGCGAAAGCTGGTATCTGGGGCTGGAATTAGGCAGTTACGCCTCGTGGGTGGGAGGTACGGCGTTTGGTGCGGTGCTGGGGCATCAAATCAGCCAGCAGGCGCAATGGCTGCAAACCACTTTGAGTTTTGTGTTGCCCGCCCTGTTTTTTGCCTTGCTGCTGGAATTGTTGGCACACAGCCGCTGGCTGGTGATTGCCGCAGGCATGCTGGCGACGGCGCTGCTGCTCTGCGTGCTGCCGACCCATTGGGCCATGTTGGGCGGCATGGCAGCGGGTGGTTTGGTCAGCGCCTGGCAGGCGCCAAGAATCAGGGTGCAAGCATGAATCTGCAACAAAGCTATGTGTTTTGGGTGGCGCTGGCCTGTGCAGTGGGTACCTGTATCACCCGCCTGTGGCCCATGTATTGGCACAGCAAAGGCGGGGCAGAAAACCTGTCGCCCGCCTTGCGCCGGGCCTTGGCCGGGCTGGGGCCGGCAGCCATCGGGGCTTTGATAGTGGCCTCGCTGTGGCCGCAAGTGGCGGTGGCGCAGCCGTTGCTGCCGGCCTTGCGCATACTGGCGGCTTTGGCCGCCATTGTGCTGGTACGCAAGCTGACAGGTGGCAGCGCATGGCCTACTTTGGCTGGTGTGCTGGTATTTGGGCTGCTGCAATATCTGGCGGCGCCATAAACACAACAAGGTGAAGGAGAAAGATCGTGATCAAACACATCGTGATGTGGACGCTGAAAAACCCCGCAGACATTCCCAAAATGAAACAATTGCTCGAAAGCTGCCAGGCCGTGGTGCCGGGTATTGCCGCTTTTGAAGTGGGCGTGCGCAGCGAAGGGCTGGAAGCCAATGCCGATGTGGTGCTCTATTCAGCCTTTGCCGACCAAGCTGCGTTGCAGGCCTATCAGCAGCACCCGCACCACGTGGCCGTGGCTGCGCAGGTCGGCCCCCTGTGCCAAACACGCACGGCGATTGACTACGCGGTGTAAGCCAGCTACTGGCAAGTTTGGGCGGCCATACACATCGTGCCCGCACATTTTGTAAGCATGTGTCTGCCATGACAGAGGTGGCCGCCCCGAACAGCCCGCGCGCTGCGGGTATGATTCAACTTTTGTATTCCTACTTTGTATTCGTGCCTTGTGTACAGTGCGCCGTGGCGGCTCGCAAACGATCTGCCCGGCCTTGTTGTTGAATGCGGAACAGACTGCCGTGCGCCTGACATCCATCAAACTTTCCGGTTTCAAATCGTTTGCAGAACCCACCAACCTCACGTTGCCGGGGCAGCGTATCGGCGTGGTCGGCCCCAATGGTTGCGGCAAGTCCAACATCATGGATGCCGTGCGTTGGGTATTGGGCGAAAGCAAAGCCAGCGAGCTGCGTGGCGAGTCCATGCAGGACGTGATTTTCAACGGCACCACCACGCGCAAACCCGCCAGCCGCAGCAGTGTGGAGCTGGTGTTTGACAATGCCGACCACCGCGCGGGCGGCCAGTGGAGCCAGTTTGCCGAAATTTCCGTCAAGCGCGTACTCACGCGCGAGGGTGGCAGCAGCTATTTCATCAACAACCAGCCCGTGCGCCGCCGCGACGTGCAAGATGTGTTTCTGGGCACGGGCTTGGGGCCGCGTGCCTACGCCATTATCGGGCAGGGCACCATCAGCCGCATCATCGAAAGCCGCCCCGAAGAGCTGCGCCTGTTTCTGGAAGAAGCCGCCGGCGTCAGCAAATACAAAGAGCGCCGCCGCGAGACCGAAAACCGTCTGGCCGATACCAACGAGAACCTCACGCGGGTGGAAGACATTCTGCGCGAGCTCAACGCCAATCTCGAAAAGCTCGAACAGCAGGCCGAAGTCGCACAAAAATACCAAACCTTGCAAGACACGGGCTCGCGCCGTTTGCACCAGTTGTGGTACCTCAAACGGGCGGATGCGGCGGCCGATCAGGATCAGGTGCGCGTGGCGGTAGAAAAAGCGCGTGCCGACCTCGAAGGCCGCATGGCCGATGTGCGTCATATCGAAGCCGAGCTGGAAACCATTCGCCAGGCACATTACGCGGCGGGCGATCAGGTCAATGTGGCGCAAGGCTTGCTGTACGAAATCACGGCCGAAGTGGGCAAGCTTGAGGCAGAAATCCGCTTCGTGGTGGAAAACCGCCAGCGCACCGAACAACGCCTGCTGCAACTGACCGAACAAAGCCGCCACTGGCAAGAGCGCCAGTACGAAGCCCAGCAGGAAATCGAAAACCAGGCCGCACAAGACGTGGAATTGGAAGAGCAGGCCGCCATCCTCGAAGCGCAGGTGCAAGAGCAAACCGAGCAATTGCCCGCGCTGGAAGACGCTTTGCGCCACGCGCAGCAACAAGCCAATGAGCAGCGCGGCAGCGTGGCGCAGGTGCAGCAGCAAATTCAGGTGCTGGCGGCCGAGCAGCGCAGCATCGACGAGCAAATGCGCCAACAAAGCCAGCGGCGCGATCGCCTGTTGGCTGACCGCAACGCCTTGGCTGCGCCCGAGGCCAAACAGCTGTCGCATCTGCAAACACAGCTGGCGGGCAGTAGCGAGCAACTCGACATTTTGCAGGCGCGTGTGGGCGAACTGCAAGAACAAGTGCCGCAACTGGATGAGCAGCGCAGCCAGGCGCAGCAGGCACTTAACGACGAAACCCGCAAGCAGGCGGACTTGGCCGCGCGGCTGGAAGCCCTCAAGGCGCTGCAAGAAAAAGTACGTACCGACGGCAAACTCAAGCCGTGGCTACAAAAGCACGGCCTGTCGGACATGCAGGAGCTGTGGACGCGCCTGCACGTGCAAAATGGCTGGGAAAACGCCCTGGAAGCCGCGCTGCGCGAGCGCATGGCCGCGCTGGAAGTGGGGCGGCTTGAAACGGTACGCGCTTTCGCGGGCGATGCCCCTCCGGCCAAACTGAGCTTTTATGTCGCCCCTGTGGTGGCAGCGCCTGATTCCGGCAAAACCCTGCCGCATATGGTCGATCTGCTGCAATTGCACGATGCGGGCCTCAAGGCGCTGCTGACCGATTGGCTGCATGGCTGCTACACCGCCTCATCGCTGGAGCAGGCACTGGCGCAACGCGACCAGCTGCAACCGGGCGAGGCCATTTACGTGCAAAGCGGCCATGCCGTTACCCGCCACAGCGTGGACTTTTATGCGCAAGACAGCGAGCAATCCGGCTTGCTGGCGCGCGCGCAGGAAATAGAAAACCTCGAAAAATCGCTGCGCGCCCAGCAATTGATCCATGATGACTGCCGTAATCGGCTGGCACGCGCCGAAAGCGCCTATGCCGATGCCAGCCAGCGCCTGGCGCAAATGCGCAGCGAAGCCACGGCCAGCCAGGCCAGCCACCACAATCTGCAGGTCGAGCTGATGCGTTTGACGCAGCAAGCCGAACAAACCCGGGCCCGCAGCGATCAGATCGACACGGATCTGGCAGAAATTGATGCCGTTCTACAAGACCTGCAAGAGCGCCGCATAACGGCCGAATCACGCTTCGAAGAACTGGATTTGAGCCTGGCCGAGGCGCAAGAGCAGCATGCCCGCCATGACGAAACCGTGCTGGAAGCCGAGCGCAAACTCCATGCACACCGCGAACAGCAGCGTGCGCTGGAGCGCCAGATGCAGGAAGCCACCTTTACCCGGCGCAGCCTGCAAGCCCGCCAGGCCGAGCTGCAACGCGCCATAACCGCCGCTGCGCAGCAGTTGCAAACCCTGCAAACCGAGCAGGAACAGGGCAGCAAAGACCTGGAAACCCTCACGGCCGCCACGGCGCAGCACGGCCTGCAAGAAGCGCTGGATCGCAAGCTGCAACGCGAACAGCATTTGGCCGCGCAGCGCAGCAGCTACGAAGACCTGACCAGCAAGCTGCGCGCCAGCGACGAGCGCCGCATGAGCTTGGAGCGCGAGCTGGAGCCACTGCGCAGCCGCATCACCGAATTGCAGCTGAAAGAGCAGGCCGCCAGCATCGGGGTCGAGCAATACGCGCAGTCGCTGGCCGAAGCGCAGGTGGATGAAGCCGCCTTGGCGCAAAGCATTGCAGACGAAGGCGTCAAACTCACGGGGCTACAAAGCGAAATCGACCGCGTTCAGCGCGAAATTACTGCCTTGGGGGCGGTGAACCTGGCCGCCATGCAGGAACTGAGCGCCGCGCGCGAACGCAAAGGCTTTTTAGATGCGCAGTCAGCCGACCTGAACGAGGCCATCGTCACGCTGGAAGATGCCATCCGCAAAATTGATGCCGAAACGCGTGAACTGCTGGGTTCGACCTTTGAAACGGTCAATGAACACTTCAGCCGCATGTTCCCCGAACTGTTTGGCGGCGGACAGGCCAAGCTCATCATGACGGGCGAAGAAATTCTGGATGCCGGCGTGCAGGTCATGGCACAGCCACCGGGCAAAAAGAACCAGACCATTCACTTGCTCTCCGGCGGTGAAAAGGCGCTTACGGCCATAGCGCTGGTGTTTGCCATCTTCCAGCTCAACCCGGCGCCGTTCTGTCTGCTGGACGAGGTGGACGCGCCGCTGGACGACGCCAATACCGAACGGTATGCCAAGCTGGTCAGCCGCATGAGCAGCGACACCCAGTTCCTTTTCATCAGCCACAACAAAATCACGATGGAAATGGCCGAGCAGCTGATCGGCGTCACCATGCAGGAGCAAGGCGTTTCGCGCGTGGTGGCGGTGGATATGGAAGCGGCCGTGCACATGGCGCAAACGTGATGGCGGTGATGGTGACCCCCGATCGTTGGGCGTGGCGTTTCCGTTATTTGCGCTATGCGCCAATGGATGCGGACGGTGAGGCTGGCAGATAAGGAGAAAAAATGAGCTACTTTGATGGATTGGTCAATGCCGCGTTCAAAAAAACAGAAGACGGCAAAGTGGCCTACTACCCTTGGGGGGTAATGGGCAAAGGGCTTGTCATCCCCGATGAAGCGCACGAACGCCAGCTCAGAAAATTCATCAAAGCGTTTTACATGGGCATGTTTCCGCTCATTGTTTGTGCGGCGGTTTTTTTCGAGCCTTGGCAAACATTCGTTGCCGGAGCCATTGGCATGGGGTATTTTTATATCCAGTCCAAGCGTTTGACGCGAGGATTCGCCACCGCTGCTGAAGCCATCACCCTACGCGAAAGCCTTGCCAATTCGGCCCAAGGGCATGGCAAACGTTCTTTGTATGCGCTGGCTGTTGGTTCAAGCCTGTTTGTTTTGCTGGGCGTATGGATAGCCCTTGCCGCCCAAACAACAGAAATGCGTGTGATGGGCGCCATAGCTGCGATATTGTTCAGCGCCTGTTTGCTAGTATTTGTAAAAATGATCCGCTCTTTGCGGCAGGGCAAATAGCCATGCGAGCAGGTCGCGCCATCCTTCTTTACTGCATGTCGTGTGATAGCAATGGCCTGGGCAGGGCTGGCAAGCCATATACTGCGGCAGTGTAAAGTGAACGTGTTTTTTCATTTTTCTTATTCACAAGAGTATTCATGCGCATATCCCTGCAACTTGGTTTGGCTGTTGCTGGCGGCGCGGTACTGGCGGGCTTGGTCGCGCATGGCATATGGGAGGCGCGCAAGAATCAGCCGCGCAAGGCGGAGCCGGATCTGGACTCTGCGGTCGCATCTGCCGACGAACATCAGCCAACGGCAATGCGTGAGGCGGCGGCCGATGGCGCCACTGCATCTGCGGAGCAGGCGCTGGCCCAACCGAACGATGCACAGCACATGCATCCAGTCGATTTCGCCGCGCACGGCATGCCACAAACGCAAGCGGCGGTCAAAAAACCGCTGGATCTTTTGATAGATGCCATTGCCAGCATCGAATTGGATGCGGGCGCGGTGGTGAGTGGTGAGGCAGCCTTGGCGGGCTTGCCCGCCTCAAGACGCGTAGGCGACAAACCGTTTGCCGTAGAAGGGCGTAATGTCAGCACCCAGGAGTGGGAGCCGCCACAGGCGGGGCAGCAATACGATGCCTTTCAGGCAGGGGTACAGTTGGCCAACCGCTCTGGCGCGCTCAATGAAATCGGCTTTTCAGAATTCACGCTCAAGGCGCAGGCGTTTGCCGATGCGGTCAATGGCACGCCCCATTTTCCCGACATGATCGACGAAGTGGCGCGCGCGCGCGAACTGGATCAGTTTGCCAGCGCCAACGATGCCCGCTTGAGCTTTGTGCTGCGTGCGCGTGGCGCGGCCTGGAGCACGGGCTATCTGCATCAGGTGGCAGCAGGCCACGGCTTTGTTGCAGGCGCTTTGCCCGGGCGATTGGTGTTGCCCTCGCCCCATGCGGGCGACCCTGCCTTGCTGAGTCTGGAGTTTGATACCCAGGCAGCCTTGGCAGAAGATGTGGAACAAGCCGTTGTGAACGAAGTGTTGCTGTGTCTGGACATTCCCCAGGTGCCCGCCGAGCAGAAGCCCTTTCAGCGCATGTGCGAGCTGGCGCAAGAGCTGGCCAAGAAAATGGAAGGCACCATCATCGACGGCAACGGCTACCGCATCGACAGCGTAGCCATGGAAAGTATCGGCAACGATGTGGAAGACTTGTATCTGCTGCTGGCGCAGCGCGACTTCCACGCAGGCTCGATACTGGCGCGGCGATTGTTTTCCTGAAAGCACGGAACGGCATGGGACGCTCGGCCTTGCCCAAAGGGCAGTTGCAGTTGGATGCGTGGCTTGGGCGCGTGGATGCGGAAGGTTTGTCAGCACCCCGTTCAATGGGGCGCACAGACAAAGGCGCGCGCAAGGGTATAAGCAAGGCTGCAAACAAGGGCGCGGTGCACCCCCAAGCCTCTTCATCATCAGCGAGCAAGGCCACAGCACGCACCCGCGCGGGGCAGCCTGCCGCGCGATCGGGCACACTGCCCGGATCGGTGCGCATCATCGGCGGGCAGTGGAAGCGGCGCAAATTGCCCGTGGCGCAAGGGCAGGGCATACCTGCGGGGCTGCGCCCCACGGCCGACCGCGTGCGCGAAACCATCTTCAACTGGCTGGGGCAAGACCTCAGCGGTTGGCGCTGTGTGGATGTGTGCGCAGGCACGGGTGCGCTGGGGTTCGAGGCGGCATCTCGTGGGGCTGTACAGGTCATCATGGTGGAGCAACACCCGGCGGTATTACAGCATTTGCATGCGGCGTGCAAACAGCTCGATGCGCAGAACGTGCAAATTGTCGCTGGCGATGCCGTGCAGTTTTTGCACAAACAAGCCAAGCAGGCGCTTGGCAGTGTGGACGTGGTATTTTTCGATCCCCCTTATGCCGAATTTTCCAGTCAGGCTTGTGCGCAAGTGCTGCGCCTGGCCGCCAGCCTGTTGGTGCCGGATGGGCGTTTGTATCTGGAATCGGGGCGCGAATGGCTGTCGCAAGAGCTGGAGGCGTTGGGCTGGGAGCGTTGGCGCTATCTCAAGGCCGGGGCGGTGCATGCCCATCTGTTGAGGCCCTTGCCTTCTACGCATCCGCAGCCAAACAGTCCGGCACCAGAAAGCCCGATACAAGGAGTTGAAATATGAATACCTGCTGCTCCCCCAATGGCAAGCCCCATGGCCGCGTGGTGGCGGTTTACCCGGGCACTTTCGATCCCATCACCTTGGGGCATGAAGATGTGGCGCGCCGCGCCGCGCAACTGTTTGATCATCTGATCGTGGCGGTGGCAGAAGGGCACCATAAAAAGCCGCTTTTCAGCTTGCCGGAACGCATGGCGATGGCCGAACAGGCCATGGCCAAGTTTGAAAACGTCAGCGTGCAAAGCTACAGCGGCCTGGTGCGCGATTTTGTGGTGCAAAGCGGTGCCAAGGCCATGGTGCGCGGGCTGCGGGCCGTGACCGACTTCGATTACGAATTTCAACTGGCGGGCATGAACAGGCGTCTCATGCCCGATGTGGAAACGGTCTTTCTCACCCCGGGCGATCAGTACCAATTCATCAGCAGCTCTTTCGTGCGCGAAATTGCCTTGCTGGGTGGAAAAGTGGATGAATTTGTTGCCCCCCACGTATGGCAACAATTGCAGCAAAAAATTCGGCAAAGAGCCGACAACAAAAAATAAATCGAATGGGGCTGTCCTAGATGTTTCCCTGTGAGCGGAGCTTGACCCATTGTTTGAGGGTGCGCAGGAGGTCGCTGGGTGAGCTACCATTGAAGCGCCATTCGTACTCTTTCAGGAACAAGTGAAAGTGTTGACGCGGGATGCCGTTGTAACGACGTAAGTGTCGCTTGGCCTGGCTCCAGAAGTTCTCAAGGCCATTGATAGGGTTGCGCTCGGCAACGAAAGCGACATTATGGTTGATTCGTTCATGGCGGAACTCGGAGACATCCAATGCTTCATAGGCGGCATAGCCATCTGTGTAACCGATTGAATCTGTAACAACTTTCGAGCGGATGATAGGCAAAAGGGTAGCGGCTCGCGTGTCCGCGAGCATCACGGTATAGACATGACTGCCACGCTTGAGCAGCCCGAAGACAGGCACCTTGCCAGCAGTGCCGCGCCCACGCTTGCCCTTGCGGTGTCCGCCGAAATAACTCTCGTCGACTTCGATCTCGCCCTCCATCGCAGGCGGATCGCCCAGAGCAGCGGCGATGAGCTGGCGTAGCCAGTGGCAGAACAAAGCGGCACTGTTGCGATGAATCCCGAGCAAATCGGCAGCGGCGCGAGCCGTCACGCCCGCAACAAGGAACCCGGCCAGGCGATCTTGCTGTTTTTCTCTTAACTTGCAATGCCTTAGAGCCAGTCACTCCAGAAGCCTG
>RRZT010376050.1_pt1 | contig 24895 bp, 24 predicted proteins | sample 2165551 | NCBI WGS metagenome assembly RRZT01 (sample SAMN10456910, study PRJNA506462) | wastewater metagenome | biome: wastewater; feature: sludge; material: wastewater sludge; isolation source: wastewater sludge with Escherichia coli K12::gfp cells carrying plasmid... | place: USA: Moscow, Idaho... | reverse complement strand
CCATCGGGCAGTGCCTGGATGCACTCGAGCATCGGCGCGACCTGCTCCTTGTCGTTACCGGCGGTGGTGATGTGGGGCGCCACCACCAGCATCGATTCGGTATCGACCACAGCTTGCGCGTTGTAGCACTGCTCGAAACCACCGCCCGCCACCTTCATGATGCGCGAGTCTTCATCGGTCAGATTTATCTGATCCTCGGCCTGTGGCCCCGTCTGCGGGGGCTTGGGGGGCTTGCCACCGGGCTTCTTGCCCGTGCTCGCCTGCTTGGCCTGGCGCTGGGCCATCTTCGCCTCGTACTCGGCTTGCTCGCGCTCGAAACGTTCCTTCGCGCGGGCTTCGATCTTGGCTTTGGCCGTCGCGATGGCCGCCAGACGGTCTTCGCGGCGCTTGATCTCCGCCGGTAAATCCACCCCCTCAGGCACATTGCCTTGGTCGGCAGCCTCGGCCAGCTTGAGCATCTCCTGCACCTCGGCTTTGAGCTGCGCTTCGATCTTCTGCGCGTGCCCGTAAGACAGCGCACTGTGCCGGGAGGCGTTGGCGTGCAGCTTGGTGCCGTCCAGGCTGACCGTGCCAAAGCGTGAGAGCTGGTTCTCGCGCGCGACCTGCAGCACTTGCACGAAGAGCTCGGCGAACTGTTCGCCGAAGCGGCGCCGGAAACTCGCCAGGGTGTCGTGGTCCGGGTGCTGGTTGCAGGCGATGAACCGAAACGCCAGCGAATCGTATGTCGCCCGCTCGATCCGGCGGCTCGAATGCGTCCCCGTCGCGTAGCCGTAGATCAGCAGCGACAGCAGCATCGCCGGGTGGTAGGCATCGCTCCCACGCCCCGCATACGCCCGCTCCAGCGCCGACAGGTCCAGCGCCTCGACCACGTCGACCACATAGCGCGCCAGGTGCGTTTCGGGCAGCCACTCCTGCACCGAGGGCGGCAGCAGGTAGTCCGTTTGGCGGTCGATCGGGCGGAAGCGGCTCATGCTCTTAGGATCCGGGGGCGATGGGGCATTTTACAGGGGGTAGTCCGACAGGCTGCTAGAGGTCCGCTGTTCCCGGCCCCGCGCGGCTGGCGAGCAAGGGTGGAGAGGCCGAATCAAATGCCCTCGTCCGAAGTCCCACGCAGGGCACGGTTTGGGCGCGGGCCTCGAGGCCCCTCCAAGATGGCAACGATGTCCTGTCGGCCCAAATTTTTTGCGAGCCAGAGCTCGTCGTGTCCGTCCGCATCGATTTGGTTCCGCTTCGCACCGCCGATCAGGAGATGCCGGACAACTGCTGTGTGCCCCTTGTAGACGGCCCAGAACAAGGGCCACTCCCCGTCCTCGTTCCGCACGTCTGGATTGGCGCCACGGCCGATCAGGAATGAAACGATGTCCGCATGGCCGTTGAAAGCGGCCCAGAAGAGCGGCGTCCATCCCCGACGATCGGGCAGGTCGACTGATGCGCCGTGCGCCAACAGGCCGTCAATAACGGCCCACCGACGGTGATATGCCGCCAGGAAGATCAAGCTGCACCCCTCGGTATCTTGCCAATCGGCGGGAAGTCCGTCCTCCAGCCATCTCAGCACTTCCGGGATCTTGCCCTGGCGAACCGCGTCGAGCAGTTCCGGGGCCACTCGATCGCGCCAGGCTTCGTGATGGACGTCGTCATGCATCGTCTTGGTCCTGACGAGGCGAACCCGGACCCTTGGGGCGTTGATCCGTCGCAACAATCCCTGGCGTCCCGCGCGACAGGCGCATCAATTGAAGTCCTTCTCGTCAGATGTTGATGAGCTGCGCTTCGGGATCGGTGCGTTGCAGTCCTTGAAGTTCACACACACCTTGTCACCGACCTGCAATTGCGCATCGGCAGGCAACTTTGCGGCGCGCGCGTACGGGTGGCCATTGCGCAGAAACGCAACCATCACGTACGGCTTGTCGCCTTCCGCGTCGGACGCCTCGGCCCTGCAGTCATAGAACGAAGGCCGCTTCAAGCTATTCGCCGGACCGATTTCGACAACAGTTCCTTTGCGCCACCCATCGTCCTGCGCGTATTTCCCTTCGAACACGGTGGGGCTCGCACAGCCGCCCAGTCCACCGACGGCAACGGCAACCATTCCTGCCACAAGAGTTTTCATTGGGTTCTCCGGATCACATGAGTTGGCCGCCCGCAGCGACGTGCTGCGGACAACCAGACGACATCACTTCAGCGTGAAGCGCGCCGTGGTGGAGGGCTTGCCCGGCAGCGTGACGACAGCCACCAGCTTGGTGCCGGCGCCCACCTTGAAGCTGCCCTTGGACTCCAACCGGTCGCCGGCAGGCTTGAGTTCGACTTCCTGTTTGTCGGTGCCGGACAGGAGCGTGAGCTTGGCGCTGCCGTTGGTCACATCAACCGGTTTGCCGTGATCGCGCAGGTGCAGCTGGATGACGTCTGGCTTGGCGACGAGCTCGAGGTCGACATCCTTGACCTCGACCACCAGGCCGCCGTGCATGGACTCATGTTCGTGCGCGTGGTCGTGCTTGTCCGCCGCGAAGGCAGGACCGACGGCCACCAGGGCGGCAAGGGTGATGAGCTTCGAGAGTTTCATGTTTTCTCCTTTCAGGATTCGATTGTGTAAGCGGATCAGCGTCAGAACGCTTCGGCATTGCGGTCGTTGAGCAGGCGCTCGACGTCGCGGCGGCCGAAAAGCCAGAACATCGCCGGGGTGAGGAAGGTATCGAGGAGCGTCGAGCTGATGAGCCCCGAGAAGATCACCACCGCGACCGGGTGCAGGATCTCGGTACCCGGGCGTTCGGCCTCGAACAGCAGCGGTGCCAGCGCAAAGGCCGTCACCAGCGCCGTCATCAGCACCGGCGATAGCCGTTCCAGCGAGCCGCGCAGGATCATCTGGTGATCGAAGCTCTCGCCTTCGATGCGCATCAGATTGATGTAGTGGCTGACCTTCAGGATTCCATTACGCACCGAGATGCCGGCGAGCGTGATGAAGCCGATGAGCGCCGCGACCGACAAGGGCTGGCCGGAGATCCACAGGCCGATCACTGCGCCCACCAGCGCGAGCGGAATGTTGGCCATGATCAGCGCCGAGAGACGCACCGACTTGTAGCGGCTGTAGAGCACGACGAACATCAGCACGAGCGACACGATCGACAGCAGCCCCACGAGACGCGACGCTTCTTCCTGTGCCTGGAACTGCCCACCGAGCGTGATGAAGTAGCCTTCGGGCAGTTTCATGTCGGCCACCACGGCGCGGATGTCCTCGACGATTTCCGAGAGCGGGCGCTGCTGCGTATTGGCCGACAGCACGATGCGGCGCTTGCCGTCGTCGCGGCTGACCTGGTTCGGCCCGTCGCCATCCTCGATCGACGCGAGTTTCGACAACGGGACGTGGCCGGTGGGCGTTTCGATGAGGATCTGCGCGAGCCCCTCGACCGAACGCGCCGATTCGGGCAGGCGCACGACCAGCGCGAAACGCCTTCCACCTTCGACGATCTGGGTGACTTTCTCGCCCTCGACGAGGTTCTGCAGCGCGGCCAGGATCTGCGGTGCCGGCACGCCATAGCGGGCCGCTGCGGCATAGTCGATGCGCACCTTGATCTGCGGCGCGAGCACTTGCTTCTCGATTTCCAGATCCGCGAGTCCGGGGATGCCGGCCAGCCGCGCCCGCAGCGCATCGGCCTGCCCCCGCAGCGTGTCGAGGTCTTCGCCGAAGATCTTGATCGCGATCTGCGAACGCACGCCCGAGAGCATGTGGTCGATGCGGTGTGAGATCGGCTGGCCGATCGCGATCGCAGCGGGCAGGTTCACGAGCCGGGCGCGGATGTCGGCGGCGATCTCCCCCATCGAACGGGTGAGTTCTGACGCCGGCTTGAGCCCGACATCGAGCTCGCTGACGTGCACGCCTTCAGCATGTTCATCGAGTTCCGCACGTCCGCTGCGACGACCAACGTGCGTGACCTCCGGCACCTGTTTCACCAGCACCTCCGCCTGTTGCGCAAGCGCGGTGGACTCGGCGAGCGTCACCCCCGGGTTGAGCCGCATGCCGATCAGCAGGGTGCCTTCGTTGAAGGGCGGCAGAAACGTGGTCGGAAAGAAGGGCACGGCGGCGGCCGCGACGATCACCGCGACTGTGCCGGCGAACACGGCCGCCCTGGGCCGCTCGAGGACGGCCTGCAGACCGTTGCGATAGCGCGCCTTGAGCCAGGCAAGTACGCGCGTGTCGCCATGGTCGAGGGACTTCATGCGCGGCAGCAGATAGAAGGACAGGACCGGGGTCACCGTTACCGAAACGACCAGCGACGCCAACGTCGAGACGATGAATGCCACGCCGAGCGGCACGAACAGCCGCCCCTCCATCCCGGGCAGCGCGAACAACGGCAGGAACACCAGCACGATGATGATCGTCGCGTAGAGGATGGCCGAGCGCACCTCCATCGTTGCATGAGCCACGAGTTCGATCGGGTGCAGGCGATGGTCATGATGCTTCGCGCGATCCTCCTTCAGCCGGCGCAACACGTTCTCGACGCCCACCACCGCGTCGTCGACCAGGCCGCCGATCGCAATCGCCAGCCCCCCGAGCGTCATCGTGTTGATCGACAGACCGAAATACTTGAACACCAGCGCCGTCATGAAGATCGACACCGGGATCGCGGTGAGCGCGATCACCGTCGGGCGCAGCGTGCCGAGGAAGAAGAACAGGATCGCCGCGACGAACACCGAGGCGCCAATCAGCTTGCCCTGCAGCGTGCCGATCGATGCCTCGATGAAGCTCGCCTGCCGGAACGTAACCTGCGGCGCTTCCATGCCGGCGGGCAGCGATTTCTTCATCTCGTCGAGCGCGGCCTCGATCGAGCGGGTGAGGTGAATGGTGTCCGCGGTCGGCTGCTTCTGGATACCGAGAATGACTGCCGGTTTGCCCTCGAAACCCGCATCGCCGCGGCGCAGCGCCGGTGCGAACGTCACGGAGGCAATCTGGCGCAGCAGGATCGGCTGACCGTCGCGTGCCGTGATCGCGAGATTCTTCAGATCCTCCAGGCTCGAGGTGCGTCCGAGGTTGCGGATCAGGTATTCACGCCCGGTGAGTTCGAGGAAGCCGCCCGAGGTGTTCGACGAAAAGCCGCGGATCGCCGCTTCCATCTGTTCCAGCGAAATGCCGAGTTCCGCCATGCGCCGCGTATCTGGCTGCACCTGGAACTGCCGCACTTCTCCGCCGATCGGGATGACCTGCGCGATACCGGGGATGGCCATGAGACGCGGACGCAGCACCCAGTCAGCGTATTCGCGCACCTGCATCGGCGAGATCTTAGCGGTATCGATCGGGATCGCGATCTGCATGATCTCGCCCATCACGGAGCTAATCGGCCCCATGCGCGGAATCACGTCCGCCGGCAGGCCTTCCTCCATCGCCGACAGGCGCTCCGACACCATCTGCCGGGCGCGGAAAATCTCCGTGCTCCACTCGAAGGTCACATAGACGAAGGACAGCCCCGCGCTGGAGATGGAGCGCACCGACTCCACCCCGGGTAGCCCGTTCATTGTCGTTTCGAGCGGGAAGGTGATGAGCTGTTCGACCTCCTCCGCCGCCATGCCGCCGGATTCGGTCATGATCGTGACCGTCGGCTTGTTGAGGTCCGGGAACACGTCCACGGGCGTGCGTGTGAGCGTGAACGCGCCGTAGGCCATCAGCACCAGGCTGGCGATGATCACCAGCAGCCGGTTGCCCAGACTGTTGTCGAGTAGCCACTTGAACATCGGTCAGGCTCCCCGTCAGCGGATCTGGTTGATCAGGGTTGCCGCGTTCGTGGCGACACGCTCCCCGGCCGCGAGGCCCGACGTCACGGCGACGTTCGCCCCATCGAGCGGGGCGATGGTGACGGTGCGCGGCTCGAAGCGTTCCGGCGCGGTCTTGACCCAGACGATGGTCTGGTTCGCCGGGTTCTTCAGCACCGATCCTGCAGGGACGCTCACGCCCTGCAGCGTGCTGCGAGTCTGCACGAACACCTCGACCGGTTGCCCGACAGCGAAACGCGCCAGGGAATCGCCCGCGGCACCGAAAGCGAGCGGCAGCGCCTGCTCGCGCAGACTGCGCGCCGCGCCGAGGAAGTCGAGCCTCACTCGTTGCTCGCCGACCGCGAGGCTCGCGCCGGCCACATCGATGGCGGTGTCGGCATCGTAGGCCAGCGCCTCGACGCGCAGGCGCTTCGGATCGACGATTTCAAACACCAGTTCGCGCGCATCGACGACCTGACCGGCGACGGCGTTGCTCGACGCGATGACGCCCGCGACGGGCGCCACGAGCGCATCGCGATTGCTGAGCCCCGCACCCACCGCCGTCGCGCGGGCCGCGAGACTCGCGAGTTCGCTCTCGGCCGCTTCGATCTCCTTGCGCGGCACCGTGTCGGCGAGCTCCTTCAGCCGCGCCACGCGCTTCTCCGCGAGCACTTTGGCGGCCTGCAACTCGGCGAGCTGCGCCATCTGGTTCGAGCGTTCGATCTGCCCCGCCGACGGCACGACATACGCCAGCACCTCGCCCTTCTTCACGGTCTGCCCGACTCCGGGCAAGCCGCGCGGCCCGGCTTCGAGGCGGCCGGCGACCAGCGCCTGCACTTTTCCGCCCGCGTTGGGGTCCATCACCACTTTGCCGGCGAGCGCCACGGTGCGGGGCAGCTCCCCCGCTTCCGTGACCAGCGTGCGCACGCCGATCTGCCGTTGTGCCGGCTTGGGCAGGAATACGCTGCCGTCGGGCAAGCGTCGCGGACCGTTGCCGCCGACGGGCGCGGAGCCTTCGTCGCCGTGATCGTGCCCGTCGCCAGCGAATGCGTTCCACGATGCACTTGCCGTAACGAGGCACAGCATGACCAGCAGGATTCCCGGTTTCATGCGACACCTCCGGCCGAACGGTTGCGGGCGTTTCCCTTGCGCAGCGCGGCCCAGCCGACCAGTCCGATCACGAGAACGCCGGCGCCGAGCCATCCTGCGTAAGATTGCAAGCTTGGCCCGGCCGATTCGTCGTGCACCTCGGCGGCTTGTTCATGCAGATCCAGCTCGCCCGCAAGAAGGTCCGCGTCTTGTCCGGCAACGACCGTGGCCGTTACGGACACGACGCCCGGGTTGAGTGCATCCTGCAACGTGGCTTCGAACTCGCCGTCGGCATGGGTTTCGAGGGGGATCGCCTTGCCGTCGAGTTGCAGCTCCAGCGTTGCGTCCTTGACCGGGCTGTTGTCAGCGAAGCGGTCGAGATAGAGCGTGATGTGCTTGCCGTCGACCACGCCGACCAGCTCAAAGAGCTCCGAAACGGCGGTGAATCGCGGCAGCATCGGCCCGGCCACGGGTGCCGGGGTGTCGCCGTGGTCGTGGCCTTCACCGGCCAGGGCCTGGGGCGTGACACCCGCAAGGACGGCGGCAAGGCTCCACGCCACCAGGGTAAGGGAAGCTTTCATGTTCGGGTTCCTGGTGTTCATTCGGGAAGAAGGCCCATGGCCTGCCGCAGCGCGGACACGGCTGCGGCCAGTTCGATGCGGGTACGCGCCACCTGACGCTCGGCTTCGGCGGCTTCGAGTTCGATGCGCAGGCGGGTCGGCAGATCGGTTTCGCCGAGGCGGAACGCCTTCTGGAAGAAACCGCGCGACTCGCGGGCCAACTGCGCGCGCTGTTCGGCAGAGGCGACCAGGGTGCGCGCCGATTCGACCCGGACGCGCGCCGTATCCACTTCGGCCGTCAGGCGTTCGCGTTCCAGCCTCAGCTGGGTTTCGGCTTCGATCGCCTCGGCGCTGGCGCTGGCAACACGGGCGCGGTTGCGGGTATCGGATCCGAAGGGAATGCGTACGCCGATCGTCACCGTCTGTTGCCAGGATTCGCCGGATGCACCGCGCTCACGCGTCGTCGCCAGGTTCAGCTCGGGATTGGCGCGCCCCTGAATCCCGGCGAGAGTCATGCTGCGTTGTGCCAGCTCCGCCCGATCGCGCAGCTCGGCGATGGCCGGATGCCCCGCCCCCAGGGCGACAGGGGGGGCGGCGGGGGCGGGTTCGGCTTCGGCCACGGAAAGTCCTTCCGCGGCAAGCGCTGGTGTCATGCCTGTCAGGGCGCGCAACTGCTGTTCCGCACCCGCGAGCGCGCCGCTGGCTTCGGCGAGCGACGCTTCGGCGGTCGCCAGCGCTCCGTCCGCCTGATGCTGGTCGGCGCGTGCGAGTTCGCCGGCCCGAACCCGTTTCGACACATCCGCTGCGAGTTCGCGAGCACTGGCAAGCCGCTCGCGGGCGATCAGGACGTCGACCCGCGCACGCTGCCAATCCCAGTACGCGGCCCGCACCCCGGCGGCCGTGCGCAGTTGTGCCGCAAGCGTGCGGCTCGTACTCGCACGCACTTCGGCATCGGCAAGGGCTGCGGTCGATGCGCGTTCGCCGGGCAACCACAGCGGCACCGCGAGGCCAATCTCGTATTCGCGGCTGCCGTCGTTGCGGTGGAGTTGGTCGGTCTTGCCCGACACCTCGAAGGCCGGTGGTTCGGCCGACCAGCTGTCGGCGCTCTCGCGTCGCGCCAGCGCAGCCGCCCGGCGCATGTCGAGCGACTGCGCCTCGGGCTGACGCGCCCACGCGGCGTCGAACGCCTGCCTGAGCGTCGTTACGACAGGCGATGCAGGGGACGCGGCTTGCGCCCACGCCCCGCTGGCCGCGAGTCCGAGCAGCAGGCCCGGCAGCCAGTTGATGCCAATTCTTCGAAACATCCAATTCTCCGTTGATGACAAGACACACGGAAAATCGGCAGGGCGCGATCAGCTCGATCGCAATGGGCGCGCGGCAACACCGTTCAGAACGGTGAAACTGCCGGAATGAGAATGGATGCGACCGCCCTGCCGATCAGGCGGGCTGTCGCCACTTGGGGCGCTCTGGTTCCGAGAAATGCCCGGCAAGGAGCCACACTTGGGCTCCCCCGCGGATCGTCGCAATCGCGAGGTCGAGGGTCGGCAATCCCGTGCCGCTCGGCAACGCGGTGCAACTGGCCGCATGGCAGAAACTGCAGTCGACATCGACTCCGCCGCCCTTGGGCCAGGACTCGTCGTCGACCTCGCCCTGATGTTTATGCTCATGGTGGCCGAGATGGTCCGCCGCAGCACCGGCTTCATGCTCGCAATACGCACTCACAGCCGCCCAACTGAGTTGGATTGGCAGAAACAGCAGGAAGAGAATCGCGAACCAGCGGCGCATGGGGACGGATTGTAGCGGTACGAACGGAAATGAAAAATAGCGTTGCCAACATCTTGTTGCCCGTCATCGTTGCGACGCATGACCGCCCGCCCCGAGGGACCAAGGGCTCCGTGCTCACACCGCCGCGATCATTGCCCGAAGTAGAGTTCGTCCATGCGCGCCCGCTCCTCGGGCGATATGTTCACCAGCTCCTTGAGCACTTGCTCGCGCGTTTTACCCGGGCCGGTATCGCGTGATGGAACGGGCACGCCCCGCTGCAGGTAGAAATAGCTTCCGTCCGCCTTGGCCTGCTCGAGCTCACGCAACACTTCAGCACGCGTCTTGGTGCTCGTCACGTGATCGGGGAAAGAGGTGTAACCCACCTCGCCGCCGGTGAAATGCCATTCCGAGTTCGCCTGAGCGACGCTCGGCACGACCAGGACGACAGCGAGGATAGGGAGGACGGTGGCGGTTCGGATTTTTGACATGATGAGGCTCCTATCGTTGACACGGGATATGCGTCCCGGCGGTGGCCGCTGCATACGCCATGTGCCGGGTACGGGGCGTACTGTAGAAAACCGCCCACGTCGAATCGCGAACAGCCCGATTACGAATTCGTAATGTCGGCGCGCTGCGCTCTTCGAGATAATCCGCGCATGAAGATCCTGGTCGTCGAAGACGAACTCAAACTCGCCGAGTACCTGCGCAAGGCGCTGACCGAAAACAGCTACGTCGTCGATGTCGCACACAGCGGCACCGAGGGTCGCTACCTCGCGATCGAAGGGCATTACGATCTCGTCCTGCTCGATGTCATGCTGCCTGGCCTGGATGGTTTCGCCGTCCTGCGCGAATTGCGGCGCGACAAGCACGTACCGGTGCTGATGCTCACCGCGCGCGACAAGGTGGAGGATCGCGTGAAGGGGCTGCAGGCGGGTGCGGACGACTATCTCGTGAAACCCTTCGCCCTGTCCGAACTGCTCGCACGCGTCCAGGCGCTGTTACGGCGTGGCGCCCTCCCAACACCGGGTCAGGATTCCACCGTTCTCAAACTGGCCGACCTCGAACTCGATCTGGTCCGGCGCAAGGCGTCGCGCTCCGGACAGCGCCTCGATCTGACGGCCAAGGAGTTCACGCTGCTGACCTTGCTGCTGCGCCGGCACGGGCAGGTCCTGTCGCGCACGGCACTGGCCGAGCAGGTGTGGGACATGAACTTCGAGAGCAATACGAATGTCGTGGAGGTTGCGGTGCGCCGCTTGCGCAGCAAGCTCGATGACCCCTTCGCGAAGAAGCTGCTGCACACCGTGCGCGGCATGGGCTACGTGCTGGAAGACCGGGAACCCTGAGGATGCGCAATCCGCGTTCGCTGGGCCGCTGGCTGTCATGGTGGCTCGCGGTACAGACCTTCATCGGACTCGGATTCGTCTGCGTCGTCGTGTATGTGGCCACCAGCCTCAACTTTTCTGCGAAGCAGACCGAGGAGCTTCGGCACAAGCAGGACGTGATCCGCCACCTTGTTCGTGAGATCGCGACACCGGAGGAACTGCCGAGCCTACGTCACAAGCTCGACGATTTCTTCATCGGCCATGCCGACCTCAAACTGCGGCTGACCGAGGACGCCGAGACGCTCCTGTACATGACGCCGCCGGCCCCCGAGCCCCCCGCGCACCTGCGTCGGGTTGAATTCGAGATCCCTTCACCGTGGTCGGGCACGGCCGTGCTGCGTGCCGAATTGGCGCTCGACAGCAGTTCCGATGCCCAATTGCTGAGGCAACTGGCGTGGACGTTACTGGCGAGTGCGCTGGCCGGCGCCGTGGTCGTCTCCGCCGGGGGGGCGTGGCTCGTGCAACGCGCGCTGCTGCCCGTTCGCGACCTGGCTCGGCAAGCCGCCGCGCTCAGTCCGGAAAACGTCGGACAGCCGCTGGATGGTTCCGCGCAGGCGCAGGAACTGCAGCCGCTGGTCGCGCAGTTCAACGCGCTGCTCGTGCGGCTGGACAACGCATACTGGCAACTGGAAGGCTTCAATGCGGACGTCGCCCATGAACTGCGTACGCCGCTGGCGACACTGATCGGCGAGACCGAACTCGCCCTGAGCCGCGAACGCGGCATTCCCGAGTTGCGGGACGTGCTGGGATCGAACCTCGAGGACCTGCACCGCCTGGCGAGTCTCGTCAATGACATGCTGTTCCTGTCGAAGGCCGATCGCGGCGAGCGGGCGCGCCGAAGCCCTGTCGGCAGCCTCGCCGCTCTTGCGACCGAGGTGGTCGAATTCCACGATGCAGCACTCCAGGAGGCGGGCGTCAGCGTTCGGGTTTGCGGGGACGGCGGCGGCGGCTTTGATGCGGGTTTGTTGCGGCGGGCGATATCGAACCTCCTCGCCAACGCGACCCGTTTTGCGGAGCGCGGGTCGATGGTTGACGTCGACATCGAGCCGGACGCTGCCGGCGGCGTTCGCCTGTCCGTTAGCAACGTCGGGCCGGTGATTCCTGCGGAACATCTTCCACGCCTGTTCGACCGCTTCTACCGGGCGGACGCGGCGCGCGAACACGGAAGCACCAATCACGGACTCGGATTGTCGATCGTCGCAGCGATCGCGCGCATGCATGGCGGCAAGCCGTTCGCCCGATCGGCCGCCGGCAGGACGACGATCGGTTTCAGTATTCTTGCATTTGCCTCAAGCCGGTAAGCCGTCCAAGTGTGCCGGTTATCTCCGCAACAAGCGGAGTCCATTTGCCACGACCAGCAAACTCGCCCCCATGTCCGCGAATACCGCCATCCACATCGTGGCCTGCCCGCTCACGGTGAGCAGCAGAAACCCCGCCTTGATGCCGAGCGCCACTACGATGTTCTGGATCAGCACGTCGGATGTGGCCTGTGACAGGCGCACGAAGGCGGGGATCTTGCGCAGGTCGTCGTCCATCAACGCCACGTCCGCGGTCTCGATCGCGGTGTCCGTGCCCGCCGCCCCCATCGCGAAACCGATGTCCGCGCGGGCCAGCGAGGGTGCGTCGTTGATGCCGTCTCCCACCATGCCGACCTTGCCCCCCTTCCGGTGCGTCAGCAGTGATTCGATGGTGCTGAGTTTGTCTTCGGGCAGCAGATTGCCCCTTGCCTCGTCGATACCCACCGCGCGGGCAATCGCTTCGGCCGTGTGAGTGTTATCGCCGGTGAGCATCAGCGTCTTCACCCCCAGGGAATGCAGATCGGCAATCGCCTGACGGCTCGTCTCGCGCAGCGTGTCGGCGACGGCGAAGATGGCCAGCACCTCTGCATGGTTCGCCAAGAGTACGGCCGTCTTGCCTTGGCGCTCGAGCGTGTCGAGCGCTTTTTCGATGTCGGGTGAGCACAGGCCGATTTCCTCGATCAGTCGATGGTTGCCGAGCTGATAGACGTGACCATCAATGCTGCCACGCGCGCCTCGGCCCGGAATGGCGGCGAAATCGGTCACCTCGCGCAGCACCCATCCGATTTCAACCGCGGTACGGGCGATCGCCAGCGAGACCGGATGATCCGAGCGCGCCGCGAGACTGCCTGCCAGGATATGCGCCTGGTTCGCGTCGCCGCTCAGTACCAGAAAGTCCGTCTGGGCGGGCTTGCCGTGCGTAATCGTGCCGGTCTTGTCGAGGGCCAGCGTGGCGAGTTTGCGCCCCTCTTCGAGATAGACGCCACCTTTCACCAGAATGCCCTTGCGGGCGGCCGCGGCGAGACCGCTGACGATCGTGACCGGCGTCGAGATCACCAAGGCACACGGACAGGCAATCACCAGCAGCACCAGCGCCTTGTAGATCCAGTCCATCCACGCGCCGTCGAAAGCTAGCGGTGGCACGATGGCCACCAGCAGCGCGACGGCGAACACGACGGGCGTGTAGATCCGGGCGAACCGGTCGACGAAGCGCTGGGTGGGCGCGCGGCTGCCCTGGGCGGATTCGACGGCGTGGATGATGCGGGCCAGGGTGGAATGCTTCGCCTCCGCTGTCACGCGATATTCCAGCGATCCCGCTTCATTGATCGTGCCCGCGAACACGCTATCGCCTTCGCCTTTGTCCACCGGCAGGCTCTCTCCGGTGATGGGCGCCTGATTGACCGTCGAACGTCCGCTGATCACCACGCCATCGAGCGCGATGCGCTCACCGGGGCGCACGCGCACCATGGCCTCCAGCGGCACTGTTTTGGCCGGCACGACCACCCAGCTTCCATCGCCCTGGCGCACCGTCGCGGTGTCTGGCGCGAGTTCCAGCAGACCGCGAATCGCATTGCGCGCCCGATCGAGCGATTTCGCTTCGATCACCTCGGCCAGTGCGAAGAGGAACATCACCATGGCCGCTTCCGGCCAGTGTCCGATGAGCATCGCGCCGGTCACGGCAATCGACATGAGTGCGTTGATGTTGAGATTGCGATGCCTGAGCGCGATCCAGCCTTTCTTGTAGGTCGCCAGACCGCCACTGAGGATCGACACCAGCGCGAGAGCCAGGACGGTCCAGTGGTCACCGCCGTTGAGCCAATACACCCCCTCGGCCAACGTCGCGGTGACTCCGGCCAGCGCCATCGGCCACCAGTGGGTCTTGGGCGCGGGTTTGATCGGCGGCGCTGCGCTCTCCGTGCCTGCCGATTCGACCTTCGCTTCGAGACCAATGGCTTTCAGGGCGCCGAGGACCGCTTCCAATGCTCCCGGACGATGCGTCACGCTCAGCCGACGCTGGACGAGGTTGAAATCGAGCGCCGCCACTCCGGCCATGCCAGCGAGCTTGCTCCGGATCAACGCCTCCTCGGTCGGACAGTCCATCCCGGCGATCGCGAGCGTCGTGTGCACGGCAGCAGTGGTCTTATCGATGCGCTGTGCCGGCGCACCGATGGCTGGCACGGCGGCGTCGGCCGCGACCGGCGGGTCGGGGCGATCGCTCACGTCCGACCTTTGCCGGGTCACGGTGAGGTCGAGTCCCGTCACGCCGTCGAGGGGTTCAAGATTGTTGCGGACCAGCGCCGCATCGGTGGGGCAGTCCGTGCTGTCGACGCCGTATAGCTTCCCGTTGGGGCCGTCGGGGGACGAATCACCCGGCGACTGCGACACGATGGAACATCCGCAACTACCAACACTGCATTTGCTCATGCTTGGTTCCCCTGTCTGGACTTGCAGTCATTTAACAATCCGTAGTCACTACAGAGTCAAGGACCTAGAATGCCGGTAGGACCTTCCTTCCCGCCTGGAGGGCAAGCACGATGAAAATCGGTGAGCTGGCCAGAGTGACCGGCACCCCGGTAGAGACCATCCGCTACTACGAGCGCGAAGGGTTGCTGGCCGCCCCGGCACGTACGGACGGCAATTTCCGCATCTACGAGGACACCCACGCCGAGCGTTTGTCGTTCATCCGCCATTGCCGATCGCTGGACATGTCGTTGGACGAGATTCGCATCCTGCTGCGCTTCAAGGATGCGCCGGGCGCGAACTGCGGCGATGTGAACACGTTGCTCGATGCGCACATCGTTCACGTCGCGGCACGTATCCGCGAACTGCGTGTGCTGGAGCGGCAACTCAAGAGCCTGCGCGAACAATGTCCCCAGGCACGGGATGCTGCCCACTGTGGCATCCTGCACGAGTTGTCACAGCCCGCGTGTCCGGGAGCACCTATCAGTGGCGGGCACGTGCATGGCGCGCACGGCGGCGTCCGAAAATGAACGACATTCAGCCACGCCGCACGCTATGCTTGAGTCGGTCATCAGGACGCTCCCATGAATGAGGTCGATGTCTACGTACACGCGGCAACACGCGCCAATACGCGTCGCAGCTACACCTCCGCCGTGCGCCACTTCGAGGAGGAATGGGGTGGCTTCCTGCCGGCGAGCGCGGACAGCATCGCGCGCTATCTGGCGCGGCATGCCGAACTGCTGTCCATCGCTACCCTGCGACAGCGCCTCGCAGCCTTGTCGCGCTGGCACCAGGATCACGGCTTTGCCGATCCTACCAAGGCCCCTCTGGTACGACAGACCATGAAGGGCATTCAAACCGTGCATCCGCCGCAAACCCGTCAGGCGGTGCCGCTACAGATTGGCCAACTGTCCCACGCCGTGACATGGCTGGACCACGCGATCGGGACCCAGGGCGCGGTCGCGCGACTGCGCCACACCCGTGACAAGGCGCTACTCCTCCTGGGTTTCTGGCGCGGATTCCGAAGTGACGAGTTGATCCGCCTGGAAACGCAAGATGTCGAACTCGTGCCCGCCCAAGGCATGACCTGCTTCCTGCCTCGAACCAAGGGCGACCGGCAGGCGGCCGGACGGTGCTTCAAGGTGCCGGCCTTGTCGCGTCTGTGCCCCGTGGCGGCCTATACGGCCTGGAAGGATCTGTCGGGGATCGAGGAAGGGCCGGTCTTCCGCGGGATCGATCAATGGGGACGAATCCGTGTCCACGGCCTGCACGTCAACAGCGTCACGCCGCTGCTGCGCAGCATTTTTGAGCGCGCGGGACTCCTGTCGGCCGACAGCTTCAGCAGCCATTCCTTGCGTCGTGGTTTCGCCAACTGGGCCAACGACAACGGCTGGGATGTCAAAAGCCTGATGGAATACGTCGGCTGGCGCGATGTGAAGTCCGCCCTGCGCTATATCGACGGGGCCGATGCCTTCGGCCGGCAGCGCATCGAACGCGCCTTCTCAGCTGACGATCAGGCGTCGTGATGGGGTTCCAGGTCAGCCAGTGGCTGCAGCGCCGCGGCGATCTCGAGACAGTGATCAGACATCTGCCGGAACTCGTCGATGAGGGCGGCGGCAACTTCCCACAGGTCATCGGCGCTCGATTCGCTCGGATTCGCGCCATTGATGACGGTGTGTGCCATGCGGTGAAGACGCAGCAGTTCATCGCGAACACCACCGGTCTTTTCGAATCGCTGCGCGATCGGCGCCAGCCGCTCGACGAGTTCGAGTAGCGCTGTGGTATCAAAGCTTTGCCGCAGGTTGTCCAGTGCTGCGGCGTCGACATCGCCGTAGGGGGTAACCGCGAAACGGGGTTCAGGGATGTCCATGCTCAGGCTCTGCGCGTCGCGCGCCGCATGTCCTGCACCGACGCGGCCACTTGTTGAAAGGTGTCGTCCGCGATCCAGGCTTCGGGTTTGCGCTTGAGTTTCAGGCTGTACTCGCCGAAGCGCTTGACGTGCGCGACCTGGTAGGGGCTCAGAAAGCTGACATCGTTTTCCGTGATCTGCCAGCCTTCATGCCGGAGGTTGCCCAACGTGCGCATCATGTCGACGGTGTTCTGCAGGATCAGGGCGGAGGCCACCAGATCGTTGTAGCGCAGGCGCTTCTGCTGTTCGTCCGGCTCATTCACGGCGATCACGTCGCCACCGAAGGACAGCCACTTGGCAAAGCCGTTGTAGGACTCGATCTTGTTGGTGTTCGCCGTGATCTCCTGGCGCAGCTCACGACTGCCGATCCACTCCAGCAGGAAGCCCGTGCGGATCACGTTGCCCAGTTCCTGCGCCGCGAAATACAGACGGTTCTTGCGGCTGTAGCTGCCCAGCTTGCGCAGCAGGGTGGCCGAAGAAATCTTGCCGGCGTAGATCGACAAGGCCACCTGCATCAGATCCTGCCAGTGCCGCTCGATGAGATTCCAATCCACGCTGTCGCCGAACAGCCGATTGATGTACTTGTACTTCACCGTCTTGTCCGGCCGGAACAGCGTCAAATTCTTCCAGTTCCGGATCCGCGGCATCAGCTTGATGCCCAGCAAGTGGGTGAAGGCAAACACGGTGGCCGACTGGCCCTGGGTGTCGGCATGCACCGTATCCGCCTCGACCGACAAGCCCGCCTTGAGTAGCCCCTCGATCACGTAGATCGCTTCCCACACGCCGGGCGGGATGAAGTGACGGAACACCGCGATGTAGTTGTTGGCCACGTGGCGGTAAGCGACGGCGCCCATCTTGCGGTAACGGAAGTGGTAGCCCGCGAGCAGGTTCTCGTCGTAGAAATCGTACTGCGTCCCATCAGCGGCGACCGTCTTGCCGTCACCCCATATCTTGGGGAGATCCAGGCGCAGATACACCTCGTTGAGCTCGCGCTGGGCCGCTTCGAGGCTCTCCAGCGAGAGGTGGCGCCGATTGACGAAGGACAGCATGTGCGGCGTGACCCCGCTGTTGCCCAGATGGCGCGCAGCCTGCGTCGGCCCGAGGTTGCACCCCATGGCGAAGATGGTCAGCAGGTAGCGCTCGGCGGGCTGCTTGAGCTTGGCCATGTTGCCCGACAGCGGGCCGAAGTGCCGCGTGAAGCCCATCCAGTGTTCGATGTTGGCGAGCACGTCCAGAATGTGCCGCGCTGGCATGCGCTGGGTCAGCGCGTTCTGCAGCGACATAGCCGAAGGGGGGATTTCGCGCGCGATCGGCTTGCGCAACACCGGCTCTCCGGTGGCGGTCAGGGCCACGTCACCGCGACACTCGGGGAACTTGTCATCCAGGTGCTGAGCGGTGTCGGCGAGCCAGTCGCGCAGACCGGCGGCAAAGGTTGCAGCGTCCTGCGGCAGGCCGATCTTGTCGCAGTATGCAGGCAACAACTCCTGGCATTCCTCCCAGGACAGCAACTGATCGCGATAATCGGCGAACTCCTCCGAGCCGACGATACTGAGATCGCCAGAGCGCAACTCCTCGGCGAGGTAGGAGAAGACACAGATTTCGAGGTTGCGCCGGCTTAAGCCCAGACCGAAACCATCGCCGCTGTCGCCCTCGCGCAGGAGCTTGCGCCAGCGGTCCGAGGCGAAGGAAAGGTCAATGCTCTCCGTAATCCACTCGATGCGATGCTTGTCCTGGTAGGTCTTGATGAGGTTCAAAGCGTCGATCAGCGTCCGATCCTGGGTGGTGGCGCGGATGTCGAGCAAATGCACGAGCCGGAACAGGATGGAACGATGGCTCTTGAAGTGTTTCCACACGAGCGGCAGGTAGTTGTTGCCGCTGGTCGCCTGCACCTGAGCGCAGGTCTCGCGGACCCCGTGGACTCCACCTGCGGGTGCAAGGTATTCGCGTATCTGAGCGCCGGCCGCCGCATTGTCCAGTTCGCCGTCGAGGATGGCGAGCACGCCATCCAGCGTGCCGATCAGGCGCTCGATCTGGCCGCGCTGCCCGAACTGGATCTGGTCGAGCTCTTCCTTGGCGCGTTTGTGAATCGTGGCCACGCGGCGCAGGAACATCTCGGCCAACTGATCCCGTGCGCGGATCTGCATACGCCGGATCAGGGCCACCAGCAGGGTGTAACGCTTCGCTTCGGCACACTCGCGCAACTCGGACACGTCATAGGCCATGGCCTGGGCGGCGAAGTGGCGAATCTTGGTGTCGGGAAGGCCTGCAAGTACGTCATCCCCCGCCGTGATCGAATCCAGCCATTCCAGATGCTCCACCAGCATATCGAGATGCTTGCGGGTCGGGCGTTTCGCGGATTTCTTGAGCTCGTTGTATTCGCTTTGGCGGCGTTCCAGTTTGTCCGTGACCAGCAGCGCCTGTAGGGCTTCGAGTTGTTGGGGGGTGATACGGTGAAATACCTTACCGAACACCCGGTTCTGCACGGCAGCGTGGGCCTTCTCTGCCAAATCGTCGAGCGTCGAGAAGGCGGGGAGTTCGTAGCGCGCCTGGAGCACCCCCTCGATTATCCCATTGATGATGTCGGCACGCTGATCCATGAGCTCAGCCGCATCGCAGGCAAAGCGTTCTGCTTGGCGCATCGCATCGTGCCCATGGAAGGGTTTGACGTTAAGCAAGCCCAGCACCATGGCTTTGTGCCGAAAGAGGGTGCGTTCGACGGGGTATTCGATCCGTATCGCGTCACCGAAACCGAGGCCATTCCGGACGTGGGTGATCACCTCGGAAGGTATCTTGTCGAGGCTAGGAAAGTAGCGCAAGTGCTGGAAAACTTTGAGCAGGACGGCCAGTCCGAGTCGGGTCCCGGCAGAACGGCCGGCCGACTTCAGCCAGTTGATTTCTTCATCCTGCAGAGTAAAGAACTGTCGCAGGTCACTCGGTGAGTAGTAGCTCAGAAACTGCGGGTATGCAGTGCGCTCCAGTGACGCCATCCTGATCCTCCGGTATCCGTGCCAGCATGCAAGGGTAACGGAGAATTGCAGCGGTTGGCACGTCATCAGGATTAGTTGTAGATCAACCGGTTACAGGTGATATGTACAGTTTTTGCCCTTATCCCGGTCATACGCCTGACTCGTTCAGCATGAGCGACAACGGGCAGACGCAGAGCCAAAGCACATCCACCCAGGTTGTGAGGCAATCCGCCGTCCTGGCGTCGGAAATCATGGGCCTGCCCGACCTTCAAGGCTTCCTGAAGATCCCCGGCGATGAAATCGCCCGTATCCGGGTTGAGTATGTCGCCATGCCCGACCAGAACCCGGCTTTTGAGTGACCCCCAGGGGCGCGATTTTCGCGCCCGCGAAAATTTCGACCACAGGAGCACCGACCATGCACGACCACACCCCGCACCCTCTCAGCGGCCACCACCGGCCCGGCCTGAACAACATCAATGAAGGGCTTGCCAGCACCTTGGACGGCATCACCAAGGGCATTGCCGAGGTCTTCGGCGATCTTGGCAAGGGGCTGATTGACTTCCTCAACCGGCTGACCGGCGATAAGGACAAGCAACCTACCCAGGACGAGAAGCGCGAGGCTTACGCCGACGTGAAGACCTGGCGCGAACTGGAGGCCGACGAGGACAAGCGCCGCGCGCTGGACGACGCGGCCAACCAGATCAAAGGCCAGTTCAAGCCCGCAGAGCAGGGCGCAGAGCGCGACGGCAACCCCGACCAGGCCAAGGACGCCCCGCCCGAGCGCGAGCGCGTGATTCCGGTTCCGCAGCACATCCGCGAGCTTCCCGACTATGAGGCGACCTTGGCCCGGCAACGCGAGGTTGCCGCGCTCGAGATCGCCCGCTATCAAGGGTTGCTCAGTCAGGCCCGCTTGGACGCCGCCGAGGCGCGCGAGGAACGGGCCGAGCATCGCGAACGCTTCGAGGCCCGGCAAGACCCGGCCACGCCTGGCATTGAGCAGGGCGACCCCGACCCCTACGCCCAGGCCGCCCGCGAGTTGGACGCCAAGCCCTTGCAGCAGGGGCAGGAGGCCGAAGGCGAGGTCATCGAGGTCAAGCAGGCCGGAGGCCAAAACTATTACGTCATCGAGCAGGACGGCGAGCGCCTGGCCGTGCCCGCTGGCGACAAACCGGAGTACCGCGCCGGCGACGAAATCACCGCCACCCGCAGCGCCGAAGGCATCGAGGTAGGCGAGTCCTACGGCTACGGGCGCTGACAGGGTAGGGCGGTCCTAGGCCGACGCGCTGGCCGCCTTCGCGCGGTCCGGCGCGTACTTGTAGAACGTGGCCCGGCTGATGCCGAGCGCCTTGCAGATTTCCCCCGGCCTCTTCTTCGGATCAGCCGCCAAGGCTTCCAGCGCCGCGAGCTTTTCCGGGGCGATCCCAGGGCGGCCACCGGAGCGCCCGCGAGCGCGGGCGGCCGCAAGCCCGGCCAGCGTCCTTTCTCGCGTGATGTTCCGTTCAAACTCAGCCAGCGCCGCGAAGACGTGAAAGACCAGGCGACCCGCCGCCGTGCCTGTCTCGATTTTTTCCGTCACGCTCTCGAAGCCGATCCCGGCCTGCTCCAACTCCCCGACGATCCGCACCAGGTCAGGCAGCGACCGGCCCAAGCGATCGAGCCGCCACACCGCCAACACGTCACCAGGACGCGCGAAGGCGAGGGCTTCGGCCAGGCCCGGCCTATCGGCCTTGGCCCCGCTTTCCTTGTCTTCAAAGACCCGTTCGCAGCCCGCCGCGCCCAGGGCGTCACGCTGCAACGCTAGGTTCTGATCTTCCGTCGATACACGGGCATAGCCGATCTTCATGGGGTGTCCGTTAAACGTGTCTGTATGGCTGTTCGTGGATTTTGTTTTACAGACGGCTTTACGGGCAGTCAAGCGGGCTAGGCCCGCGTTTTTCCGGGCTGTTGCAGAATTGTTTAAAAAACACTCGTTTTTTAGACGCAGGGGCTTGCACTCGCTCCGGGTTTGCGTGATACTCGTATCACACCAACCAAGGAGCATAGAGCTATGGCCCTCTCGATCCGACTGCCTGGCGACGTGGAAGACAGGTTGAAAACCCTGGCCGCGAAGACCGGGCGCACCAAGAGCTTTTACATCACCGAGGCGATTTGCGAACACATCGAAGACCTTGAAGATTTGTACCTGGCCGAAGCCCGCATGATCGACATTCGCGCCGGGCGCACCAAGACCGTGCCGCTTGAAGAGGTGATGAAGCGTTATGGCATGGAAGGTTGAACTTGACCCAGCCGCCGAGCGCGAGCTAGGCAAGATCGACCCTCAACATGCCCGCCGAATCCTGGCCTTCCTGCATGAACGTGTCGCCCCGTTGGATGACCCGCGCAGCATCGGCGAAGCCCTCAAGGGTTCGCGCCTTGGCATCTACTGGAAATATCGCGTGGGGGATTACCGAGTGATTGCGAGCATCGAGGACGGGGCCTTACGCATCCTCGTTGTGCGGATCGGCAATCGCCGCGAGGTGTACCGATGAGCAGCAAAGCGAACGGCAAGGGGTGCGACCCTTGCCGCTCTAACCACGAAACCACCTGAAAGGACTTTTCATGGCTTCCCAAATTATCGCCCTTGAGCGCCGCGAACTCTACGCCTACTGCGAGAACCTGCCCGCGCCGATCATTGCCCGCCCCGTGGTGATTGCCAGCCTTGGCCGTGGCATGGCCCTGGCGCTGGACTGCGACGGCCAGCGAGTGACGCTGACCGACAACGGCCAGCCCTGCAACTTCTCATCTATCGACGCGATTTTGTACGAGCTGGACGGGACTTCCAATGTCGATTTGTCCCGTCTCGAGGTCGATCTTTCCGCCTACTGGCCGCACTGACATGAACAGCGCCGCCACAAAAGAAAAAGGTGCGCCGAACGGGCATTCGGCACACCTTAGCCAAACTGTACGGGTAGCAACCGTGTCCCTTTCGGGCGTTTTGGCTTGCGCTGATGATAGCGCATGTCAAGGGAAAAAGCTTGTCAAACAGGCCGAGGCGCAAGCCTTTGCCACGCCGGTTTTGCTGACCGCTGCCGGGGCCATCCCGATGACCGCCGACCGCTGCACCCGCCTGGCCGAGCTGCTGCGCGGCCAGGCCGTTGAAGTCAGCGCCGGGCCGACCGTTCGACCTCTCACCGCCGACGAGCTCGCCGGGCTTCGCCAGGACATGGCCGAGGCCGCCGACTGGATGCGCGCCGAGCTGGCCCGCCGCCGTTCGCTGGAGGGCCGAGCATGAAGCAGTTGCGCGACCTGCAAGCCCTCCCGACCCCTGCCGAGCTTCGCCAGTGGCGCGAGGGCTACAGGCACCACCTAGAAGCACATGGCATCCCGCCTGAGAACGCGGCAGACATGGCCGCCCGAGTGGCTTACCGGGCTGACCTGTACCCGACCGGCGACGCGCAACCCTTTGAGCTTGTGCCACCGCCGACCGAGGCCCGACCGGCGAAGAAGACCGCGCGCACGGCCAAGGCCGAGAAGCCGACCCCGGCCACGATCCCGGCCAAGCCCAAGAGCGGGCCGCTTACGCGCCGGGATTCCAAGCTGATCGAGGCCAGCACCTTGATTGCCACCGAGCCGCCGAGCGGCGAGGACATGGCCTTTACCCATGCCGTGCTGTGTCAAGTCGGTTTGCCGCGCTCCAAGGTGGAGGGCGAGAAGTTCATGCGGCAATCCGGCTCCGCGTGGGTCAATGTCCAGGCGGGCTATCTGGACGAGGGCAACGGCCCTGTTTTGCAGCCTATCCCCTATGGCGCTATGCCGCGCCTGGCGCTGGCTTGGGTTTCGACCTATGCCAAGCGCAACAACACCCGCGAGATTCCGATAGGCGACAGCGCAAGCGAGTTCTTGCGCCTGCTTGGACAGCCGACCACCGGGGGCGAACGCGGCTCTTACCGCACGCTGCGCACGCAGATGCACGCCCTGGCCGCTTGCCGCTTGCAGTTGGGCTACAAGGGGCGCACGTACAACGGTTTGCCCGTGGAGCGGTTCGACGCCTGGCAGGCCAACAAGGACACGCAGCAAAAGGCGCTTTGGCCTGGCGTGATGCTGTTGTCCGAGGGCTACTTTTCCGAGCTGATCGCCAACGGCGTGCCGTTGGATAACCGGGCCTTGCACGCGCTCAAGGGGTCCGCCCTGGCGCTGGACGTTTACGCCTGGCTGGCCCATCGGCTGTACCGCATCGAGGGCCGCCCCGTGATTCTGCATTGGAAGTCGTTGCGCGAGCAGTTCGCCCAGGAGTACCAGGGCAAGGACGCGGATAAGGACTTCAAGAAGAAATTTCTTCCGGCGCTGCAAGCCGCCCAGGCGGTCTATCCGAAAGCCAAGGTCAAGCAGGTTACGGGCGGTGTGATGTTGCTGCCTTCGCCGCCGCCGATCCCGTTCAAGGGCGCGTAACTTCCGGGGCTTTTTCGCTGACGCGAAAACCGGGACGCCCTTCCAGGCGCGCGCTTTCGCGCTTGGTCCCTTCGGGACTGGCCGCAAGCGGCCACCTTCCAGACCGCCCTAGCCTTGCGCCATCCTGGCGCTATTCATGCCCGCCGCTACCGCGCCGGGCATGCTCTACCCTGCCCGCCTCGCCGACCCTGGCCAGCCCTGCCGGACTATTGTGCTTTGAGGGATGGCGGCACGCTGAATCGGACCCCCCTACGCGAAAAACTCAAGCCCTGATAAGGGCTTGGCGCATGTTTGCAAGTCTGTGGACGGTGCGAGTTGTCCACGCTGAATCGGACCCCCCCGCTACGCTGAATCGGACCCCCCCAAGGGCGGATTTCCACGCTGAATCGGACCCCCCCTAGCACGCTGAATCGGACCCCCCCAAAACCTGTAAGGTTTGCCGTTAAGTTTTTCCTGTAATTTTTAACCGGTAATTGGCCCCCGCTCGCTGTGGAAAAGTTCGCGCAACGGAACCGGGCAAGGGGCACCCCTACGGGGTTCCCCCGGCTTCGCCGGCCCCCCCTCCCCTTTGTCGAGGCCCCCAGAGGGGGCCGGATGGTCCCCCGGTCGCAGCTCCACCGCCCAGGCCAAGAACAAGTCGCATCGGTGCGCTACCGCCGCAAGGTTTGGCAGAAAAAGCAGGAGGCCGCCGCCCGTGCGCTGAACATGCCTCGTCGGTTTGCCGCCGCCCGCCTTCGCGCCCTTCGGGCTTGACCTGAAACCGCTTCGGTTTCAGGGCTTCCCGCGTCGGTACTTGCCCGACTGGCTGCGGGGGCAGGCCCAGCGGGCTACGCCCTTGTTCCTCCCCCTTGCCGATAGGCTGGGGGCGCTCCTGTCGCGTCAAGGGCCGGGGCTGCGCCCCTCTCCATCCCGGCCCGTGTCCTCGCCCGTGCCGGGCTGCGGGCCGCACCAGCCGGGATTCCGACCCTTGACCCGCCATCCGCTTGAACACCAGGGGGAACCCCGCCGCGCTCGTTGGCGCGGCAGACCATCCAGGCCGGTGACAGATGGCCTAGACCGTGACGGATGACCTGCGCGCACCACATCGAGGGGAATAAAGGCGGTTTCGCCTGCCCGCTGGCCGCGTTTCCGGGGCCGTGGTGGCGTTTTTGGGGTCGTCTCAGAAAACGGGCAACAAGAATAAACAAGTAAAAACCCCGGCGCACCGGGCACGGGGCACCCCTGCGGGGTTCCCCCACGCCCTACGGGCGCGGCTCCCCTTCCCGCATATCGTGGCCCCCAGCGGGGGCCGCAATGTGCCCCCCCT
>RRZT011003610.1_pt1 | contig 24912 bp, 21 predicted proteins | sample 2165551 | NCBI WGS metagenome assembly RRZT01 (sample SAMN10456910, study PRJNA506462) | wastewater metagenome | biome: wastewater; feature: sludge; material: wastewater sludge; isolation source: wastewater sludge with Escherichia coli K12::gfp cells carrying plasmid... | place: USA: Moscow, Idaho... | reverse complement strand
CCTCAACACGGCCGCCGTCCAGCTGTCGACGGGCGCAGAGGCGCTCGCCAGCGGTGTCGAGAAGCTGAACGCAGGCACTTCGGCGCTCCCGGCGCAGGCGAAGGCGTTGTCAGACGGGACGAGTCAGTACGTGACGGGCGTCGACGCGCTCATCACGCAGACCGAAAAGACGGCACAGGATTCGGTGTCGATGGCATCGTCCTTCAGTCAGGTCGACGCGTTGGCCAGCGGCATGTCCGGCATCTCTAGCGGCTTGTCGACGTACGAGTCGTCGATGAAGTCCATCGCGAGCAACCCCAGCGCGGTCGCCTCGCAGGTGGCCTCGCAGATCCCGTCGACGTGCCCTGCGCAGATCGCGGCCACCTACGGCTCGGCCGGCTGCGCGGGGCACGCGGCGGGCCTGCAAACCGGTATCGCCGCGGGCGTCTCCGGCGGTGCGACGGCGGCAGTCACCGGCCTCAACACCACCGATCCCAGTAGCGGCGAGTCGATCATGAGTGGCGCGAAGAAGCTGAGCGCGGGGGCAACCCAGTTCCAGCAGGCGATCGACAAGATCGACTTTCCGACCCAGGCCGAGGCCAACAAGGCCAAGGCCCAGTTGGAGCAGTTGCGGACCGGTGGCGCGCAGATCAAGTCGGGGATGAAGGCCTTCTCCGACGGCATGCCGGCCCTCAGTAGCGGTATATCCCAGTTGGCGACCGGCGCTCGTCAGTACGCGACGGGGATGAATCAGTTCTCGTCGGGGCTGAACCAGTACACGACCGGCGTCGACCAGGCTGCGACAGGCTCGGCGGCGTTGAGCACAGGGATCGCGCAGCTCGCCCAAGGCACGTCCGATCTGAGTAAGGGGACGTCGCAGTTGGCGACAGGCGTCGCCCAGGGTGCCGACCAGATCCCGACGTATTCGGTCGTGGACCGTCAGAAACTCGCCGACGTCGCGGCCGAACCCGTCAGCGACGAGGACACCCTGGGGTTGCCGACACCCGGAGTCGCCTGGTCGGCCCTGGTGGTGATCGTTGCCCTGTGGCTGGGGGCGATGGCGATGTACATCGTCACGCCGACGATCCGCAAGTCCCTGGCGATGTCGACCGCGCCTTCGATTCGCGTGCTGAGCAACGCTGTGGCCCCCGGAATCCTCGTGGGCATCGTTCAGGCCGGAATCTTGACCATCGTGGCGATGGCTTTCGGTATCCCGCAAGGCTTGTCCCTCGTCGGGGTCCTGCTGATGTCGTCCCTGTCGTTCATTGCCGTCAACTTCGCCTTGGTGTCCCTGTTCGGCAACGTCGGGCGGTGGATCTCGGCAGGCATGGTCATCGTGACGGCGGCGACCGGACTCACGTCCGCTCTGCCGCCTTGGCTGGCGGCGCTGGAGCCGTTGTCCCCGCTATCCCCGGCACTGTCCGGGGTGAAGGCGGTGATGACCGGCGAGTCGGTCGTCAGCTCGCTGGTCGCGCTGACGGGGTGGCTGCTGCTGGGCATAGTCGGTGCGGTCGTGGCCGTCATGCGCTCGCGCAAGGTGCCGGCAACCGATCTGCTGGCCGTCCACTGATCACGGGCTCGTCCGTGCCTGACAAGCGGCGCGGACGAGCCACGCCGTGCGCGGACCGCTAACCGAGCGCGGCCAGGAGTTCAGCGATCTCCCGTCGGAATCGAGCCCGCTGCGCGTCGTCCCAGATCACGAGAGGATCCGGTTCGAGGAAGCTGAGCAGGTGGGACGTCAGGGTGTACGTCGGTACCGTCCACTCCAGCGGTCCGGCGCCGAAAGCTGCCGCCTCGAAGGTGTCGGTGAACAGCTCGGGTCGCGTGCGACTCTTGATGAGCAGGCCGGTCATCAAGGCGCCCGCCGAGGTCGACAGCAGCGAGAACCCAGCCTCGCCTTCCAGGGGCGGCACCAGCCGGTACCCGAGCAGGCTGGGCAGGCGGGCGAACATCGCGGCTCTCTGAGCGGTGAACTCGTCGTCCGTATCCCGCAGTGCCGCAGAGACCCGTGCGCGCAGATCCGGGTCGTTGATGCCCTGGGTGGTGGCTTCGAGGGCGAGGAACGAGGCCCACGCGGGGGAGGTCACCAAATGATCGAAGTCGATGGTGGATGACATCCGCACGGCGTCGACGATGATGTGGCGGCGCACGGTCGGGTCCGAGACGAACTCGTCCTCGTACCGCAGCAGGTCCTGAAAGGCGCCCATCGTTTCGCCCGTTTCGCCCCGCAACTCCGTCCCGGCAACTGCCGCGACTATGACGTCGGCGAGGAACTGTCGCTTGTTGGGCCAGATCCGGTAGGCGGTCGCGCGTGAAACCCCTGCACCCTTGATGACTTGCTCCAGGCCGATGTGGTCGATTCCGACCGTGAGGCCCTGCTCGCGGAACTGTTGCAGCGCGGCGCTCAGCACTCGATCTTTCGTTTCAGATTGACGCGGACTCCTCATGAGACATAGCATCTCATGAGACACGATGTCTCACAACGACGAGAAGAGGACGGACATGACAGCACTGGTTGTGGTCGAGTCTTGCTGGGGAAACACCGCAGAGGTCGCAGAAGCGATTGCCGCCGGACTGGGAGGCGTGCGGGTCGTGGCCGCCGCAGATGCTCCCACGGTCGTGGACGCCGACCTCGTGCTGGCTGGCGCGCCCACACACATGCGCGGGCTGCCGAACCCCAAGACCCGCGAGATGGCCACGAAGCAGGGGGGCTCGCAGGTACCCGCGTCGGGACTGGCGGAGTGGCTGGCGTCAGCGACGTTTGCGCCGACGACACGCATCGTCACGTTCGACACACGAGTGCGCTCGATGTTCGCTGGGTCGGCTGCGAAGGCCGCCGGCAAGGTCGCCCGTGGGCGCGGCCTCAGCGTGGACGTCGGCGAAGGTTTCATCGTTCAGGGGACGCCCCCCGTGCTGGAGGACGACGCGCTCGAGCATGCGCGCTCCTGGGCGGCATCCCTGCGTTGAGCGTCACGTGGCCTCGGTCGACCCAGCACTCTTTGGGTTGACCGAGGCCACGTTCATGACGGCTTGGGTCAGTCGTCCTCGACGAGGCGGAAGGCGCCCTTGTCTGCCGACTGGGCTCGCGAGGCGTACACCTTCAAAGCCTTCGAGACCTTGCGCTGGCGGTTGCGCGGGCGCCAACCGAGGGCGTCCTGCTCGACGCGGCGGCGGGCGAGTTCCTCGTCGTCCACCAACAGTCGGACGGATCGATTCGGGATGTCGAACTCGATGATGTCGCCGTCGCGGACGAGTCCGATCGGACCTCCGGCGGCCGCCTCTGGCGACGCGTGCCCGACGGACAGGCCCGACGTGCCCCCCGAGAAACGACCATCAGTGATGAGCGCGCACTTGGCGCCCAGCCCCTTGCCCTTCAGGAAGCTGGTCGGGTACAGCATCTCTTGCATGCCGGGGCCACCCTTCGGGCCCTCGTACCGAACGACCACAACATCGCCCGCGACGACTTCGCCCTTCAGGATCTTCTCGACGGCCTCTTCTTGCGATTCCGTCACCTTGGCGGGTCCGCGGAAGACCCATAGCTCCTCGGCAACGCCGGCCGTCTTCACGATCGAGCCGTCGGGGGCCAGGTTGCCGGTGAGGATCGCGAGTCCACCCTCGGCGGTGTAAGGGGTAGCGACGGAGCGGATGCAGCCGGATTCGGCATCCGTGTCGAGTGTCTCCCAGCTGTTGGTCGACGAGAACGGCTGGGTCGTGCGGACGCCGCCAGGCGCGGCGTGGAACAGGTCGATGGCCTCGGGGCTGGCCGTGCCGCTGCGGATGTCCCACTGCGCCATCCACGAAGCGAGGTCGGGTGAGTGGATCGAGTGGACATTCTCATCGAGGAGTCCGCCGCGGTACAGCTCACCGAGGATCGCCGGGATGCCCCCGGCGCGGTGCACGTTCTCCATGTAGTACTCGTGCGAGTTCGGCGCGACCTTGCACAGGTTGGGGGTGACGCGCGACAAGGCGTCGATGTCGTGCTGATCGAAGTCGACACCGGCCTCGTTGGCGGCCGCCAGCAGGTGCAACACCGTGTTGGTCGACCCGCCCATGGCGACGTCGACGCGCATGGCGTTGGAGAACGCCTCCTTGGTGGCGATGGACAACGGGAGCACCGAGGCGTCGTCGTCGGAGTACCACTTGCGCGCGAGGTCTACGACCAGGCGACCCGCCTCCTCGAACAATCCGCGACGAATGGCAGACGTTGCGAGCGTCGACCCATTGCCGGGCAACGCGAGGCCGATGGCCTCCAGCAGGCAGTTCATCGAGTTCGCGGTGAACATGCCCGAGCAGGACCCGCACGTGGGACACGCGTTCTGCTCAATCGTGAGCAGGGACTGGTCGCTGACTGCGGGGTCGGCGGCAGCCACCATGGCGTCGATGAGGTCGAGGGACGTCGAAACGGTGCCGTTTTCGGAGACAACGGCCTTTCCGGCCTCCATGGGGCCGCCGCTGACGAACACGGTCGGAATGTTGAGGCGCAAGGCGGCCAACAACATGCCCGGAGTGATCTTGTCGCAGTTGGAGATGCACACCAGTGCGTCTGCCTGGTGTGCCTCGACCATGTATTCGCCCGAGTCGGCGATGAGGTCGCGGCTGGGCAGGCTGTAGAGCATGCCGCCGTGACCCATGGCGATCCCGTCATCGACGGCGATGGTGTTGAACTCGCGTCCGACGCCTCCGGCGGCCGCGATCTGTTCGGAGACGAGCGCACCCATGTCGCGCAGGTGGACATGTCCTGGGACGAACTGGGTGAAGCTGTTGGCCACCGCGACGATCGGCTTTCCGAAGTCGGACTCGGTCATTCCGGTGGCGCGCCACAGTGCGCGGGCACCGGCCATGTTGCGACCGTGGGTGGTCGTGCGTGAACGAAGTGCAGGCATCGTGAACCTTCATAGTTCGGGGACCAGCCAAGACTAGTCGCTCGCCCCAGCCGCAACCGCGTGCTGCTGGCGTCCGGTCGGTGGGTGAGACCCCGTCACTTGCGGTGCGCGGTACACTGCGCCAGTCCCAATGGCAGAAGCGGTCTCAAGGGTCTGCGTCTTGCCGTTCAGCGCGACCCGTAAGGGGATCTGTGAGTGATCAGCCCGGGGCCAAGCTTCTCGCGGCCCTCGTCTCTGCGGTGGATGCCGAAGTGCCCGCCGCAGTACGCCTGCGCCACGAACTGCATCAGATCCCCGAACTCGGTGGTGCCGAGGACGAGACTCCCTTGCGACTACAGGCGGAGTTGCCCGAGTACACGATGGAACGGATGGCCGGTACAGGGTTTGCCGCGCGCTTCGGACCGTCCGGACCCACGGTCGCCCTGAGAACTGAACTCGACGGTTTGCCAATTATTGAGGACACGCCTGTCCCGTGGGCCAGTCGCAACGGGGCTATGCATGCCTGCGGGCACGACGTGCACATGGCTGCCATGGTCGCCGTGCTGAAGGCCGCCCGCACCGTCGGCGTCCCTGCGGGACTGTTGGGCGTCTTCCAGCCTCGCGAGGAGATGCATCCACCGGGTGCGATCGATGTCGTATCGGAGGGGATTTTCGGACGGCACGACGTGCGAGCGATCATCGCGGCCCACGTCCAACCGCAAGTGCGAGCCGGTGTCGTGAGCGCCGAGTATGGAGTGGTCAACGCCGCAGCCGATGCCTTCGAGATCACGGTCCGTGGCAAGGGCGGGCACGGGGCGTACCCCCATGCCACCATCGATCCCATCACGACGCTCGCGTCGATCATCTTGACCCTGAACGAACTCGTGTCTCGGCGGATCGACCCGATGCATCCGACCGTCGTGACCGTGGGCGCCATTCGAGGGGGAGAGGCGGCCAACGTCATTCCCCCGTCGGCGTCGCTGCGGGGCACGATCCGCACGACCGACGAGGGTGACCGGCACATCCTGCACGAGGAAATCGAGCGGATGGCCGTGCATACGGCCGCCTCGCGTGGCGCCTCGGCCGATGTGCGGATCATCCCGGGCGAGCCGGTCCTCCTCAACGACGCGGGACTCGTCGCGGCGACGCGGCGCATGTTGGACGGCGTGGTGCCCTTGGCGCGCGTCCCGTTCCGGTCATGTGGGTCGGACGACTTCGCTCACTACGGCGAACAGGCCCCGTCGCTGATGATGTTCGTCGGGACCGGCCGCCAACCCGATGGTCCCGTTCTGCACCACCCGCAGTTCCTCCCGTCGGACGAGACGGTCGGGCTGGTGGCGCGGGCGCTGGCGGGTGGTTTGGTCGGTGGCTTGTTGTCCACCGGACTGCTCGGCTGAGCGCTGCGGTCAGGGCAGAACGCGCCGGGTGGCCAGCTCCGACTTCACGTACGAGCCAATGGCGTACGTCAGATAGCCGTCGACGGCGCCGCCGACGGGCCCGCCGACGAGCGGCACGCGACGCAGCACCTGGACGGCGATGTGCTTTCCTCCGAGGCGACCGGCGAGGTCCCCGAGCACGACCTCTGAGACGCGACGGTCGAGCGTCGCGTCGTAGGCGGGGGCGGTCGCCACGGCCATTGGTCGCGGCAGTTCGACCTTCGCGATCCGTCCGTCGGTCGTGTCACCGAGGAGGCACAGCAGCAGAGCCGTACGAACACGCGGGTCGTCGACGTCGTAGCCGCGCAGGTGCGCGATCGTGGCGGCCATGCGAACCTGCAGGACGGCGACGCCCGTGATGTTGGCCGGGAGTGTCACAACAGTTGTGATGAGGCCACCGAGGCTGGTGACAAAACCCTGCGCCGACGCAAGGCCGACATGGCTGCGGATGAGGCTGTCGATGGCTTCATCGGCGTCACCGTGACGTTCGAGGTGGCGCGCGGCGGTCGGCTTGGCGCCGGGGACCCTCGCGACACCCTCGATGGCGACTGCCACGAGTTGTCGCAGGACCCCACCACCGGGCTCGGCGACGCGCTGAACCAGCATCCGACCCGTGTCGCGGGCATTTGCCATGACGCTCCCACCTTTCGCAACCTCTGCCAGAGTACGCGGCAGCGGTGGCTGCACCCATCCGGTTAGGCCCTGAACGGCCCCTGGCGGACAGTCACGCGCACGTCGAGTCTCCGCAGTGTCGGTCGTCGGTGTCACACTGGCGGGGTGAGCGCCACCTTCGCCGAGGTTTTCACCAATCCGGGGTCGTGGCCTGCCCAAGACGCGGTGTTGCGCTCTCCGTCGATCTCGGCCGACGTCACGCTGGAGGCGTACCGCCATGGGCTGTTTCCCATGCCGATCGGCGAGCGCAGCCCTGTGCCGTGGATGTGGTGGTGGTCGCCGATGCGGCGCGGCGTCCTCCCCCTTGATGCGCTGCGGGTGACGCGTTCGCTGCGCAAGTCGCTGCGGCGGTACACGATCACCACGGACACGGCGTTCGCGGATGTGGTGAATCGTTGCGCCGATCCGACGCGCGTCGGCGGCTGGATCGACAAGCGGATCGTCGCGGTGTACACGGAGTTGCATCGTCGAGGGGTCGTGCACTCCGTCGAGGCCTGGACCGAGGACGGCCTACTGGCAGGCGGTTTGTACGGCGTCAGCATCGGTGGACTGTTCGCCGGTGAATCCATGTTTCATGACCCGTCCATCGGCCGCGATGCGTCCAAGGCCGCTCTGGTCGGACTCGTGGAACGATTGCGGGAGGCCGGGTCGGCGCCCCTGCGCCTGCTGGACGTGCAATGGATGACCGACCATCTCGCAACGCTGGGTGCCTGCGAGATCAGCCGCGACGAGTACCTGCGACGACTCGATGTCGCCTTGGAACTGCCCGCCCCGAACTGGGGCGGGGGCCCGTAAGGAGTGTCATGCCCGAATTACCGGAGGTGGAATCTCTGCGGCGAGTCCTGGTCGAGCGCGCGGTCGGGCGAGCGGTCGCCCGCGTTCATCTGGTGTCGTTCATGGCGCTCAAGACGGTCGACCCGCCGCTGGACGCGTTGCTGGGTCTCGAACTGACCGATGTCGTGCGTCGCGGAAAGTTCCTCGCCGTCGGCACCGACGGTCTGTGGCTGGCATTTCACCTCGCCCGCGCAGGGTGGGTCGCTTGGAAGGACGTCCAGCCGACGACCCTTCCCCGACCCGGCAAGGGCCCGTTGGCGCTACGCGTCGTCTTGGACGACGGGTCGGGTTTCGACCTCACCGAGGCGGGTACCCAGCGAAAGCTGGCGATCTACGTGGTCCGCGACCTGTCCGAGATCCCTGCGGTCGCGAGCCTGGGCCCCGACCCGCTCGCAGACGACTTCGGGCCGGACGACCTGTCGCAGACGCTGAGCGCCGTCGGGCGGTCACAACTCAAGGGCGTCCTGCGTGACCAACGCGTGCTCGCAGGAATTGGTAACGCGTACAGCGACGAGATCTTGCATGCGGCACGGCTCAGCCCGTTCACTCCCGCCGCGAGCCTGACGCCCGAACAGGTTTCCGAGCTGTACACGACGACCCGCGATCTGCTGACGAGCGCCATCGAGGCCGCCTCGGGGTTGGAACCCGCCAAGCTTAAGGCCGAGAAGAAGGCAGGCATGCGTGTCCACGGGCGCGAAGGCCAGACCTGCGACGTGTGTGGGCAGACGGTCCGATCCGTGCACTACGCCGACTCCTCCATGCAGTACTGCCCCGGGTGCCAAACCAACGGCAAGATTCTCGCCGACCGCCGCATGTCGCGGCTGCTCAAGTAGGACGGGACGTCATGCCAAAGGAGGGGCGCACGCGCAGGGCCCAGGCGGCACAGGCGCGAGTCGTCCGCCGGGCGCTAGAGATCGTCGCGGGCTTCTCGACCATCACGCTGGCCGTCGCCGCGTGGACGGCGCGAAGAACCCTCGATGAGGTCGACCACTCGAACCTCTTGGCAGTCCTGTCCATGCCTGGCATCGCGGGCGTCGTTACGGGTTCCGCAGGACGTTTGGCCGTGCGGGTACCCAGTTATGCGGGCGGAGTGTGTGCAGTGGTTGGTTATGTTGCCTACCTCGCGTCGGAGCCGTGGGCGCCGTGGGCGTTCGTCACCGGGGCGGTCTCGTCGGCGTTTGCCTTTGGTCTGTCGGCTCGAAAGTAGCGTTCCTGCCTGTCAAGTGCCAGTTGGTGAGCCACTGATCCCCTACGGTGAAGCGATGTTCTACTTGCCCTCGGCTCTGGAGACTGGCCGCAACGACCTTGGTGCACTGCAAGCGGACATCAGCCCCGCCATTGCGTACCTTGACGCGAACGTGAACCCCAGCATGTCCGGGGGCTGGTGTTTCGAAGAGATCCTGTCGGCGCACAAGGAATCGATCACCAAGTGTGACGAGCTTCTTACGGCCGTCCGTAACCTGTACACGCACGCCGGCGAGCACATCCAGGAAACCCTGGACGCCTACGCGGTGAGCCAGGATGAGAACATCACGCACGTCGCAGAGGTCTGGAAGGCCCTGGATTCCATGGGGCCGATCACCCCCATAGGGCGCGATACGTCCGGGACCGTGACCGCCGGTCCCCTACCTTCAACCGGCCTGGCGGAACCGCAAACCAACGTTGGTCACTGGATCTTCGACGTCTTGAGCTGGCCCGACTACCTTTCCGTGGGCTCGTGGGTGCGCAAGCTCTTCGCCTGGCTGTGGGGGCAATTCACCGGCCAGGACCCGTGGCAGCAGCTGTGGGGCTACCTCGGCGGGGACTGGGATGAGATCGGCAAGGTGGCCAGCGCTTGGGGTGAACTGGCCGACTACCTCGAGGACAGCGGGTCCGAACTGACCGCCCGCATGCAGGTCATGCTTGCCGGATGGTACGACAGCGTGGCCGCCTCGGCGTGTGGAGAGTACTTTGCCCGGGCCGCATCGGCCGTGGACGACGGTTCGTCGCCCCTGCATGACCTGTGCACGAAGTACACCGATGTTTGCGTGGTCTTCGTTCGGCATCTGCCAGGGGATCTACAGCTTGATCGATGCGGCCCTCGACGCTCTGGCGGTGTTCATCCTGGGGGGCGCCTCGATCGGCGAAGCGATCCTCGCCCTGTTCAGTGGGGGCGCGACCGCCGTGCCTGCCGTCGCCACCGCGATCGTGGCCGCCATTGAGGGGTTGTCGTCCGCCTGGGGGTACATGATGACGGCGGTGTACATCATCGTCGGCCTGTCCGCCGCCTTGGGTGCGGCGACGACTGACGTGACGTGGGTTGCGATTCCGGAGGGCTGATGAGCGGACCAGACATCAATCCGCTGGCGGCCAAACTGCTGGGCGGGCGGCAGGGTAGGGACAAACTGCGCGACCAATTGTTGCGGGCGGCAGAGGAGACCGACGACCAGGCGTATGCCCAACGTTTGCGTGAAGCCGCGGACGGAAAGCGTCCGTTGCGCACGCTGATGAGCGATCCGGCATTTCTTGCCGCGCACGGAGGTCTAGGCGCTCGTGGACGTGCCGCCGAGGAAGCGCTGGCCACGGCCCCGCAGGCGAATGGCTCACCCGAGCAGGTCCGGGAGCACGCACGGTCGAAGCTGACCGCGATGGGTATCGAGATCCCAACTGCGGAGGAGGGCGCGGCCATCTTCGATGAGGTAATCGCGTTGCAGCAACGCGCGGCGGCCATCGTCGCTCAAGATCGCTTGCGGGGTTGGGACGGGTCCGAACAGCGCGTCGCCGACGAGGTGGCCAAGGAGAAGCCCGAGGAGTGACGAGGGCGGCCTGGCGACCCGGCGAAACGCTCCGGTGACGCCGCCCCGTTGACCAGGCGACGGCTCAGTCGAGGACGAACAGGGTGTCGCCTGGTACGAGGTCTTCGCCGACGCGGCCCGATTCCACAGACCCCTTCTCACGATCCTTGGCGATCACGAGCACCGTCGTCGCCAAGGACTGCTCTTTCGCCGCTGCGGTGTCCCAGGACACGACGAGGTCGCCGACATTGACGTGCTGCCCTTTGCGCACCATGACGGTGAAACCGCGTCCCCGCAGGGTGACGGTGTCGATGCCGAGGTGTACCAGGACGCCACCTTGATCGGTCGCCACGGCGAACGCGTGGGGGTGAATGGCAGCGACGCGTCCGGACACGGGCGAGACGACGTCCATCACTGCTTCGGACGGCTCAATCCCGACTCCAGGCCCCATCATCTCCTCGGAGAAGACCTGATCTGAGATGTCACTCATCTCGATCACGCGCCCGCCGACTGGGGCATGGACCGTGGTCACAGCAGGTCCTCGATGTCCTCGGCGAGCACGTCGGCCTCAGGCCCGACGACGACCTGAACGACGGTGCCCGACGTCAGAACGCCGTGTGCACCCGCAGCCTTCAACGCTGCCGTATCGACCCTGGTCGGGTCGACGACAACAGTCCGCAGGCGAGTAATGCAGGCCTCGATCTCGTCAATGTTCCCCGCACCCCCCAAGCCAGCCAGGATCTTGTCGGCCTTGGTGCTCATCGTGCGTCCTTTCTCGGGAGGGGTGGCGTCGTGTCGCTGACTTGACACGCCGGTAAGTACGGTACAGCATGTGAAGTAACTGGTCCATACCAGTCCGTTCCACCGTGGGACAGGCAGGAGGTCACCGTGAACGCCTCGGCTCCGCTCGTCGTGGGTGTGCAACCCAAGCACGCACAGCTGCGAGAACGCATCGTCGAACTCGCCGTACCCGGCCACGCAATCCCGTCCGAAAGAGATCTGATGAGTCGCTACGGCGTCTCTCGCGCGACCGTGCGCCGAGCCATCGACGGTCTCGTCGCCGACGGCCTGCTGCAACGCATTCACGGCTTGGGAACGTTCGCTGTTCGTCCGCGGGTCGAGTCGCAACTGCACCTCGCCTCCTTCACTCAAGACATGCGGCGTCGAGGACTCACGCCGACCACCCGCGTGCTGTCTGTGGGACGCGAGAAGCCACCGCGCGCGGCTGCCGAAGCGCTGGCCGTGGCACCCGGTGAGACGGCCTGGCGAATCCGTCGCCTGCGGTACGCCGACGGCGTCTCCATGGCACTCGAGGATGGTTGGTACTCGGGGGTCCTGCTGCCCGACCTCGACCAACAAGACGTGTCGGGATCGCTGTACGAACTGTTCTCCCGCGTGTACGGACTGCGCATCGATTCGGCCAGTCAAGTGCTGTGGGGAGAAAGCGCAGACGAGAAGCTCGCGACGGCTCTGGCCGCGCCCTTGTGCACGGCGCTGCTGGTCTTCCAGCGCACGTCCAAGTCTCACGGACAGCCCGTCGAACACGTCCTGTCCCATTACCGAGGCGATCGCTACCAGATCCACATGGACCTGACCAACGAGGCATAGGCCTCCGAATCCGCCCACCCGTCACTCTCATCTCTCGACCCACCCCACGTCGAGCATTGTCTGGCCTGCGCTGAAGCGTGCCGGGACGCCTGCCCGACTTTGTGCGAAAGGACATACCCCCCGTGACCGCCGCATCCGTGGAGAAAAGGGGACGCTTCAACCTCGCCCCCCTTCAGAAGTTTGGACGCAGCCTCATGCTGCCCATCGCATCGCTCCCGGCCGCCGGGATCTTGCTGCGGCTCGGACAACCCGATCTGCTCGGTGCCAAAGGGCTGGGCTGGACCGAGGTCGCCGCTGTCGTCGGTGCTGCCGGAAACGCACTGTTCACCTGGCTACCACTGTTGTTCGCCGTCGGGGTGGCCATCGGCATGGCGAAGAAGGCAGACGGCTCTACGGCGTTGGCCGCCGTCGTCGGGTACATGGTGTTCAAGGGAGTTACTGACGCGATGTCGCCGTTCGTCCTCGGCACGCCCGCGCCGGGGGAAGAGCAGGCGCTGGTCAACTACAACGCGCTCGGGGGCATTCTCATCGGACTGGTGACCGCCTTCTTGTGGCAGCGCTATCACCGCATCCAACTACCGCCGTACCTGGCCTTCTTCGGGGGTCGGCGATTCGTACCCATGGCAACCGCCGTGGCCGCCATCGTCTGCGGGGTCGTGCTTTCGTTCGCGTACCCGGCCTTCAACGTCGGCCTGACCAGCGTCGGGACGTGGGTCGGACAGAACGCCGTCATCGGCGGGTTCATCTACGGCACGCTCAACCGGTTGCTGATCCCGCTAGGGCTGCACCACATTTTGAACAATCCGCCGTGGTTCATCATCGGGTCGTACACCAACTCGTCGGGTGAGGTCGTGCACGGGGACATCGCCCGCTTCTTTGCCGGTGACCCCAGCGCCGGCACATTCATGACCGGGTTCTTCCCCATCATGATGTTCGCCCTGCCCGCAGCCGCCCTGGCGATTTGGCAGGAGGCCAGACCCGAGAACCGCAAGGTGGTTGGTGGAGTGATGCTGTCGGTTGCACTCACCTCCTTCCTGACGGGGGTCACCGAGCCCTTGGAATTCGCCTTCATGTTCGTCGCCTGGCCGCTGTACGTCGTGCATGCCGTGCTCACGGGACTGTCCATCGCGCTGGTCAACCTTCTGGATATTCACCTGGGCTTCAGCTTCTCCGCGGGCCTTTTCGACTTCTTGTTGAACTGGAACATCGGCACGCAGCCGTGGCTGCTGATTCCGATTGGCTTGGCATGGGCGGCGCTGTACTACGTGATCTTCCGCTTCGTCATCCGCAAGTGGAACCTCAAGACACCCGGACGCGAGGACGAGTCAAGCGTCGACTCCGACGAGCACCTCGTCGACCCCGGCTAGGGCCCACCCGACCGGACCGATCCAGCCACCCCGAACGGCTGCACACGGATGTGAACCCCGCCACCCGTGTGCAGCCCCCCACATTTCACCGCTCACCTACCCCGTTTCGATTGGAAGCGTCATGGAAGTCATCATTTGCCCCACCCCCCACGACGTTGGGGCCGTTGCTGCGGCACGGTTTGCTCGCACAGCCTCCCGGGTCGGGCCGCATGTGGTGTTCGGTGTCGCAACGGGATCAACCCCCGTGGACACGTTCACGCAGTTGTCGGCCCGGGTGCGCTCCGGCGACGTCGATCTGCGGCAGGCGTCGGCCTTTGCGCTCGACGAGTACGTCGGGCTGCCTCCTGGACACCCCGAGTCCTACCACGAGGTCATACGCCGCACCGTTACCGAACCCCTGGGTCTCGATCCGGAGCGCGTCCACATTCCCGACGGGTACGCCGTGGACCTCGAGGCGGCTTGCGTCGAGTTCGAGGACGAGATTGCCGCCGCTGGGGGAGTCGACATCCAGATCCTTGGTCTGGGGACCAACGGGCACATCGGATTCAACGAGCCGACATCGTCATTGTCCTCGCGGACCCGGATCAAGACCTTGTCGGTCAGGACGCGAGCGGACAACGCTCGCTTCTTCACCGATCCGGATGAGGTTCCGCGGCACAGCATCACCCAGGGCTTGGGGACGATCATGGAGGCGCGCGAAATCCTCCTCGTCGCTACCGGTCGCGCCAAGGCGGGCGCGGTCGCTAGGGTCGTGGAAGGGGCGATTAGTGCCATGTGGCCAGGCTCGGTTCTGCAAATCCACCCGAACGCGACGGTGGTCGTGGACGAGGGCGCCGCGTCCCAACTGGCGTTGAGCGAGTACTACCGCGAAACGTACGCGAACCTGCCACCATGGCAGCGCGTCCATGCTTGATGTTGGGTACCAAGTCACGCGGAGGTGAATCACGTGCTGTTGAGCGGTGATCGAGTCGTTCTTCCCGATTCTCCCGAACCTGTGCGTGGGTGGATCGACATCGCGGCCCAGCGCATCCGCTCAACCGGCACCGGGGCGCCCCCGAGGCCGTCCGACCATCACCTCACCGGCATCGTCGTTCCGGGCTATGTGGATGTGCATGCCCACGGCGGGGGCGGTGCATCCTTCGTCACGGAGGACCCAGACGACGTTCGGCGGGTCCTGGCAGCGCATCGCTCTCGCGGGACGACGACCATGGTGGGCTCGCTGGTCACGGGGACCATCGAGAACCTGACGAGACAGGTCGCGATGCTGGCCGGTCTTGTCGAATCCGGTGAGTTGGCGGGCATCCACCTCGAGGGGCCCTGGCTGTCCGAGGAATACCGCGGAGCTCACCCCGAGGAGTTGCTGCGTGACCCGACGATCTCCGACATCGACACCTTGCTGGACGCGGGGCGGGGCGGCGTGCGGATGGTGACGATCGCTCCCGAGCGACCGGGCGCCATGGAGGCCATCTCTCACCTGCACGCCAAGGGTGTCGTGGTCGCGATCGGGCACACGGCAGCCGACTACGAGACGACCCAGGAGGCCGTGGCTGCGGGTGCGCGGGGCGCAACGCACCTGTTCAATGCCATGCCACCCCTGCGGCATCGTGCGCCCGGACCGGTGCTCGCCCTCCGCGAAGACCCTCGCGTCTTTGTGGAGATCATTTTCGACGGTGTGCATGTCCGCCCCGAGTTCGCAGCGTTCGTGTGGCTCGCGCATCCCGAGCGCATGGTGATGGTGACCGATGCGATGGCCGCTGCGGCCGGTCCCGACGGGGACTACGTGTTGGGAGAACTCGAGGTGACCGTGCGCAACCGACTAGCGACCGTGGAAGGGACCACCACGATCGCCGGGTCGACGTTGACGCTGGACTGGGCGGTCCGCAATGCCGTAGCTGCGGGCGTGCCGATGATGAGGGCGTTCACGTCGGCCACGGCGATTCCGGCGGACTATCTGGGACTGCGCGATGTCGGACGACTCGCCCCCGGGGGGCAGGCCAATCTGTTGGAACTCGATGACGAACTGTTCGTGTCCCGGGTCATGCACAAGGGGCAATGGGTGGGAACGGAGACGTCGAGCGGTGACGACGGTGAGTGGGCGACGGTGGTGTCGATGTCGTCACCGAGTCCGTCCGAACCCGAAGACGACGCGGCCGTGTGAGCGTGGGCTGTCCGTCAGGCTGGCGGAGGCGGGTCGAGGGAATCGTCGAGGCGAATCACGTCCACGCCGACATCAAGCAGAGACTCCATCGCCTCCGAGTAGATGACGCCCTTCAGTGGGGACACGTCGTGGAAGTCGCGTCCCCAGGCCACGGTCAGGTATCGGCTGTCCACGAGGTGGTTGTTGGTGGGGTCGAGATCGACCCACCCCCCAGCTGGCGTCATGACGGCCGCCCACGCATGGGACGCGTCGGAGCCCTCCAGCTTCTCGGCGCCCGGTGGCGGGGACGTCTCAACATGACCACTGACGTACCGCGCGGGTAGGCCCACCGCACGAAAACAGCCAACGGCCAGGTGAGCGAAGTCCTGGCAGACGCCGGCGCGAAGCTCCAGGAGTTCGGGCAGGGAGGTCCGCACGCTGGTCACGCCCGTCTTGTACCGAAAGTCGCGGTAGATGGAGTGGGTCAGGGCTTCGATGGCCTCCCCGAATGGACGCTCGGGCTCCAGGATGGACGCGGCGTAGCTCGCCACCGCGGGTCCCAGTTCGACGAGATCGCTAGGCAGCAGGAACGTGGCCCGCTCGATGGGATCAATGTCTGGATCGTTGGCGATGGCGGCTGCGGCCTCGGCGACGGTCCACTGGTCGAGGGCCGCGACATCGATGGGTGACCGGTCGACCCGGATGTTGGCGAAGGTCGTCACCTCGAGGACCGAGTGATCGGTCTGCACCTCGATGTAGTACGAGTGGTTACCGAAGAAGTCGATGTGCTCGCTGAGGGCGTCGGGATCGGGGTTGACGACGATCCTGTTGTCGAGCACAGCCTGGTAGCCGGTGTCGCGATGGCGCAGAAAGCCGCGTTCGTAAGCGGCGTCGACAAAGCCGTCGTAGGAGTACACGGTCTTGTGCCGCACGTGGTACGTGCGCGGCGTGTAGTGCTCGAGGGACATCACACCACCTGCCAAGCGGTATTCCAGCCTGGCTTGAGGGCCAGGATCGGCGATTGCCGAGTGAAGTGACGCTGGCTGATCTTGTCGGACCAGCCGCGCAGTTCGGTGGACAGGTCGGCGAGGAACGCCAGCTGTTCGGTCCCCGACACGGCCTGCGGCTGGGCGGCGATGTCCGCGGACATCCGTTCGACGTCGGCCGCAACCGTTGTGTCCCCGGCCAACCGCAGATCGGCAGCGAGGCGCTGGAGTTGTGCCGCGATGGACCGTGGGTTCGAGGTGTCCCACAACAGCAGACGCAAGGTCGCCTCGACGGGCTTGCCGCGGTATTCACCGTCGGCGACGCGGCGGCGATACGTGATGATGCTCTCGCATGCTGCGAGGACCGACTCGGCGACCTTCGTCGCGACGGCCTGCGGGAGCTGGTCGGCGAAGGCGTGCCGGACGAGATCGACGGTGAACATGGCCCGTTCTATGCGCGCTCCGGCGTCCAAGAAGGCGAAGGTCTCGTCACGGACCATGGACTCGGCCATGATGCCGCCCCACGCGAGGAACGACTCCAGCAGTTTTTGGGTGTGTGGCTGGAACTCGCCGTCTGTGCGCGCCTCGTCGAGGGTCCGCTCCAGGCGACTGAGCATCGACCAGGTGTCGGCCGACAGAACGTTGCGCACCTCGTGAGAGGCCTCCACGAGCCGCCGAACGCTGTCAGCGACGCACCCGGGCTCTGATCCGACGAGGGTGGAGTGCAAAACGCGGCGAGGATTGTCGGCCGTACCCGCTTGTTGCCCCGACAAAAGGGTGAACGCCCACAGCATGCGGTGCAGGACCTGAGCCGACGACTGCCCCTGGGCGAATGCGTAGTCGCGGTCCAGGTCCTCGTTGATCACGATGAGGCGGGCGGTGTTCTCAGCACGGTTCGCGTAGCGTCCCAACCAGTAGAGGTTGTCGGCGATACGCGGAGACAAGACCGTCGGGCGCGCCACCGGGCGGACGGCCGCAGGGGCCCGATCGGCGCCGCTGTCACTCGGCCCACCGCCGGTGAGGACCCACACGTCCTTGGCGAGCGCGCCCGTGGAGTTGCTGACGAGGTACGGATGGTGCGCACCAGCGACGCGCCCCAACCCGCCGTGCATGAACGTGTAGCCGTTGCTCGACCCGACGCCGAAGGCGCGCAGAACCGTGCGGCGGGGGACCAACCCCTTTGCGGTGACGACGGGTGCGGTCGAGGTCGACAACGCCTCTTCTCCCACCCACTGCCACGGACGGGCTTGAATGCGCGCCGCGAGTTCGTCGCGCTCGGCGTGGGACAGCTCCCACCCGAACCGGTCCTCATTGCGCCGCGGGCTGTACGTCGGCTTGATGATGAGCGAGTCCAGGTGTGTCAAGACGTGGTGCCGTTGGGCGGGGTCTCCACACCACCAGGTCTGGGCGTCGCGCAGCCTGAGGTCTTCGTCGAGTACCTCGCGGGCGAGCTTCGGCAAGTACACGGCCAGGCCCGGGTTCTCCAAGATGCCCGAGCCGATGGGGTTGATGATCGACACGCTGCCCTGGCGCGATGCCTCGATGAGCCCCGGCAACCCGAGGCGGGAATCGCTGCGCAGTTCTAGGGGGTCGGCGAAGGACGAGTCGACGCGTCGCAAGATCACGTCGACGGATTCGTGGCTGTCGCCGTCGGTGACCCACACGCGGCCTTCGCGCATGATCAGGTCCTCGGCCTGCACGAGCGGAAAGCCGAGGAGGGTCGCGGTGAAAGCCTGGTCGTAGGCCGTCTCGGACGCGGTGCCGGGGCTGAGGACGACGACCCGCGGCAGCTCAGTGGATGTCGGGGCGGCATCTTGCAGTGCCGAGGCCATCGTGCGGAAGAAGTCTCGGAGAAAGGCGGTGTTCGTTCGCCGATGCAACCCGGCCAGGGTGCGGGTCACGATTCGTCGGGTCCCCATGACGTAGCCAGCGCCGGAGGGAGCCTGTGTGCGATCCGACAGTGCGCGCCACCCGGACTCGTCGCGCACCAGGTCGGTAGCCGCCAACACGAGTTGTCGGGCTCCGGGCTGGACGATGCCGTCGGCCTGGAGGACGAACTCGGGGTGGCTGACGATCAGCTCGGGTGGAATCAGGCCGCGACGCAGCAACCGACGTGCGCCGTACAGGTCGGTGAGGATCGCGTCCATCAACTCCGCGCGCTGCACGAGACCGGCCTCCACCTCGCGCCACTCGTTCGCGTCGATGATGAGCGGAAGGGGGTCGATCAGCCACCGTGACGAATGGTCGCTGCTGGCCGAGCTGTAGACCATGTCGTCGTCGGCGACGAAGCGCGCGACCTCCGCACGGGCGGCCAACAGTCCGGCGCGACCCATCGACTCGACCTGCTCAGACAGTTCGGCGTAGGCCGGACGAACACCGTCGCCGGACAGGAACTCGTCGGCACCGGGTGCGGGATAGTCGTCCGAGAAGTCAGCGACTCGCTCCCGGTAGGTATCCCGCAGCCACGGTTCCTCGTAGTCAGGCGCGGCGCTCATGCCCATACTCTAGGACCAGGCCTCGGCTGGGTTCGACTTGACCGATGACGGTCACAGGGTCCCCGGCGTGAATCGACGCAGGTCCAAGGTGCAAGGGAACTCGCCATCGGTGGGTCCCCACGCCGGGTGGGCGCGGAGCGCATCGACGTCGATGGGGCCGGGCGTGTGCCCGGTCGTCGAGAACCGTGCCGCACGACGCGACTCCGCCGCGACCGCGTTGACCGGACGGTCGTCGTACGAGCGCCCCCCCGGATGTGACACCGAGTAGCGGAAACCGCCCAGGGAACGACCGTTCCACAGGTCGACCACGTCGAAGGTGAGTGGCGCATGGACACCCATGGTGGGATGCAGCGACGACCAGGGCGCCCAGGCGCGGAAGCGGACCCCCGCGACGAACGCATCGGCCGAACTCGTGCCCAACGCCCCCCAACCCGTCGACGCCATGCGACGCAAAGGCACCGGCACGCCATTGCACGTGAGGGCGTGGCGCCCCTCGACCAGTCCGGTGGCGGCGATCTGCACGCGTTCGACGGACGAGTCGACGTAGCGAGCCGTGCCGAATCCGCTCATCTCCTCACCCAGCACGTTCCACGGTTCGATCGCGGTGCGCAGTTCGAGGTGTACGCCTGCGACGTCCAACTCGCCGAGTCGGGGGAAGCGGAACTCCAAGAAGGGGTCCAGCCAGGCCGTGTCGAAGCGCTGATCGGTGAAGGTCGCAAGGTGCTCGTTGATGAACGACACCACGTCGGCCAGGTCACCGGCCGCGAACGCGGGCAGCAGGAAGCGGTCATGCAGCCGCGTCCCCCACCGAACGAGATGACCGCGGTACGGCTGCTCCCAGAATCGAGCCAGCAAGGTGCGCACGAGCAGCGCCTGAGCCAACGCCATGCGGGGATGGGGTGGCATCTCGAATCCCCGCATCTCCAGCAACCCGAGTCGTCCACGGTTCGAGTCGGGGCTGTAGAGCTTGTCGATGCAGAACTCGGCGCGATGGGTGTTCCCTGTGAGGTCGGTCAGCAGGTGGCGCAAGAGGCGGTCGGTGATCCACGGCGGTGTCGGGAAGGGGTCGATCGGGCCGTCGACAATGTGGAGGGCCTCGCGCAGGGCCGCCAGCGACTCGTGATCGGGTGTGGAGACTCGGTCCAGTTCGGCGAAGGCCATCTCGAGCTCGTACAGCCGCTCGGGCAGGCCCTCGTCGACGCGGGGAGCCTGGGAGGTCGGTCCGATGAAGCGACCCGAGAACACGTACGACAAGGCCGGATGATGCTGCCAGAAGGTGATGAGCGATTGCAGGACGTCGGGTCGACGCAAGAGCGGGGACGAGGCGGGCGTCCGGCCGCCGATGGTGAAGTGGTTGCCCCCGCCGGTACCCGTATGGCTGCCGTCGACGTCGAACTTCTCCGTCGTCAGGCGGGCCTTGCGAGCATCGGCGTACAACGAAGTCGTCAGTTCGCGCTGCTCGGCCCATGACGCCGTGGGCTGCACGTTGACCTCGATCACGCCCGGGTCCGGTGTGACGGACAAGGACACGATCCGCGGATCGGACGGGAGCCCGTACCCCTCCAGCACGACGGGGTGGCCGAGTTCGGCGGCGGCGTCTTCGATGGCTGCGACGAGTTCGAGCGCGAGTTCGAGTTCGCGGATGGGTGGCAGGAAGCAGAAGATGTGCCCCTCGCGAACCTCAACGGTCAGAGCGTGCCGCGGCGCATCGGGCGCCTCCACGACCTCTGCCGTGGGGGAGGTCAGGGTGTCGGCGGGCGGCAAGGACTCTCCGGTTGCCGCGAAGGCGTCGGTTTCGGGTTCGTCCTCGGGGGGTTCCCACGACAACGAGTCGAGGGGAAGTCGGTTGCCGATCGAGGACGTGCCGGGAATGAGGAAGATCTGCGACCGTCGCGTGCGCCAGTGTGTTGTGGCCCAGCCCACGCCGCTGGATGACACGAACATCGGAATCACGTACCCCGCCGGGACACCGGGGTCGGCCGAGAAGTCGTTGGCCATCCGCGTGCGGCTGGCTTCCAGCGTCAGGTCCGGATCGGACGGGTCGACGTCTGCCTCGGGACGTGGGCCCTTGGGGAGCCGGGTCTCCGCCCACAGTTGGTGCAGCGGGTCCTCGAAGACAGGCCGCGCAAAGTCCGTGGGGATCCCGAGGCGCCGTGCGATGGACCAGGCAAGGTCGCGAACCGTTTCAGAGGTGTCGCCGGGATCGCCGTCCAAATCGCCATCTGCCCACGGGTTGTCCAGCAGGTCGGGGTTCCTCCACACCGGTTCGCCGTCGGTGCGCCAGTTGAGTTCGATCTTCCAGCGGGGCAGCGGTTCCCCGGGATACTGCTTGCCTTCGCCGTAGAACCGGACCGTGCCGTTACCCCACCGGCTTTGCAGCCTCCTGGCCAGGTCGGACGCCAAACGGCGCTTGCCGACGCCGTCGGCGTCGGACTCCCATTCGGACGACGCCGAATCATCGACGGACACGAACGTCGGCTCCCCGCCCATCGTGAGGCGGACGTCACCGGCCACCAGTCGTTCATCGATGAGCTCGCCGAGGGCGTCGATGCTCTCCCACTGGGCGTCGCTGTAGGGCAGCGTGACCCGTGGATCCTCGAACAGTCGGCTCACCGAATTCGAGAAGTGCGCGGTCACGCCGACGGGCTCGGTCGTGCCCTCGATGGGTGCTGCGGTGGAGGGGTGCGGCGTCGCCGACAAGGGGATGTGCCCCTCTCCGGCGAACAGGCCGCTGGTGGCGTCCATGCCGATCCACCCGGCACCGGGGATGAACACCTCTGCCCAGGCATGCAGATCGGTGAAGTCGGTATCGGGCCCCGAGGGGCCGTCGAGGGCCTCCTCGTCGGCGGCCAGTTGTACGAGGTACCCCGACACGAATCGGGCCGCGAGACCCAGCTGACGCAGTACCGAAACCAGCAGCCAGGCGGAGTCACGGCAGGAGCCGAGGGCCGCCGTCAGCGTGAAGTCGGGTGTTTGAACGCCTTCCTCCATGCGCACGGCGTACGCGATGTCGCGGTTGACGGCCTGGTTGAGGACGACGAGAAAGTCGACGATCCGCATCTGCGTCGCGTCGGCCGGCAGGTTGTTCTTGACCCACTCACGGACCAGCGGCCCGGGACCGGTACCGGGCGACTCGTCAACGGGCGCCAGGTAGGGGGTCAGGTCTGACAGGAGGTCTGGTGGGTACTGGAAGCCGAAACGCTCGGCGTAGTCCTCGACGAAGAAGTCGAACGGGTTGATGACCGTCATGTCCGCGACGATGTCGACCACGAACTTCAACTCGGACACCGGTTCGGGGAACACGATGCGGGCCGAGTAGTTGCCGAACGGGTCTTGCTGCCAGTTGATGAAGTGGTTCGCGGGCTCGATCGTCAGCGAATATGACTCGATAGGCGTTCGGCTGTGCGGCGCCGGGCGCAGGCGGACCGTGTGCGGGTTCACCGACACGGCATGGTCGAAGGTGTAGACCGTCGAATGCTCTAGAGCCACCTTGATCGTCACTCCTCGAACGTTAGCCGGTTCGTCCACTTCCGCTAAGCGGTGGTCGGCGCGGACACATGTCCGTAACACGGCCCGCGGCACAACGACTCGAGGTGTCTCTCAGGAGTGACGTCCGCCGGACAGCGCGCGGCATGACGCTTCGCCGGGCGTCCCGGCTGGCTCAGAGCCCAAGTGAGGCTAGCTCCAGGCCCACGTCGCGCCCGGACGACCCCTGCCGCGCACCACTTCGCGCCCGCTCACCCTCAAGTTCGAGATGGTCTGGAGGCGCCGGTTCAGGTTTCCGCGATCGGGAACGTGTCCGGTGAGCGACGCCGTGATGGCGATGGCCGTCGAGATGGGGAATGTGGGACCCGTCAGGGCGCGGGTGAACTCCAGGTTGCGCCACAGCATCTCGGCGAGCATCGGACGACAGACGTCGATGATCGGATTGTGGTCGAACGCCAAGGGCGGGACGTCATACGGCGATACCCAGGTGGCCCCGGGGCCGCTGGCAACCGCCCACATGGCAACCGACAAGGTGGCGCCTCGCGGGTCGCGCGCCGGCTCGTCGAAGACGGCCAGTTGGCCGAGCGCCCGTGGGGGGCCCCAGCCCAGCTTGTCGCGCAGTGCACGCTGCGCGGCATGCGCGAGCCGTTCACCCTCCCTCAGGACGACGCCCGGCAGCGCGAGCTGTCCGGTAAACGGCTCCTGCTTGCGCGTGGCGAGGGCGAGCTCGACCACCATGGTGGACGGGTTGTAATGCAATGTGATGGCGTCAACCGAAACCTTGGAAGAGTGAGGTTCCGGGTGCGGCACCACCCTGGAAGTATTACTCATCGAAACTAATAATATGCGAGGCGACGCATGTGGTTCTGGGCGTCCACGCATCGATCTGTCCGGGTAGGAACAGGGTCCTCGCCGCCCGACTCTCAAGCCAGACGGGCTTCCAGGGCGAAGGCGCGGGAGGTCATGTCCGGGTCTGCGTGCAGGCTCTGCGGGTGTGCGGCCAGGCGGTCGAATCTTGTTACCGGTCCCGAACGTGCACCAGGGGGCTACGGCAAGACGCCAGCAACCCCCTGGGCAAACAATGCTGAAGGACCCCCCTCAGTGACTCCATTCTGCAACACCCACTAGGGAAGGAGCCCGCACTGTAAAGCCTTCGTTGCCAAAGCGTTGTAAAACCCAAAGGTTTGCTGAATCTTACCTGAGAGTTACTTGCTGCCCGATCTGGGGTCGATTCACAGCTGATTAGGGAGGACGGCGCGAAAGGGCCCCATCGATCGGCAACACACGAGAAATCGGGACAACACCACGGTCACGCTGGCGACACCGCGCGCGATCGTGCATGACGCGGGACAACGTCGAGTCAGCAGGCTGAGGCCATGCGATCACACACAGATGCGATGGGATCGACACTGCAGCGGTCCTGGTCCGAGGTAGCGAGCGATCCGGTGCCAGGCGCCTGGCGTGAACACCCGCGATTGGCCGCCTGTGAACTCGTCAGTGACGTGGCGTCCGATGCTCGACGTGGAGACGATGCGGTGTTGACGGCTCTGCTCCTCCTTGTCCGCGCAGGCGACCCACTGGCCGGAATCGTCATCCTCTGGGCCTTGTGGCCACGCGTTCGTCGGTCGGCTGACATCGCGGGCATTCGCGAGGTCGACTCCGTCGCCGCACCCCTGTGGCTCGGCCTGACTCAGTACCCCCTGGCCCGTCGTCCACGGCGCATCGCGGCCAATCTCGTTCTCGACGCCCTCAAGGCGGTCAGGGGCGAACGACGCGAGCAACCGGTGGCTCCCGACGTCCTGGCAGGGGGTTGGGGGCAGTCGCTGCATCCCGTCGACGAGACGCCCACGGGTGACGTGGCCATCGCACGAGCCGTCGCGCTGGGATTGATCACCGACCAATCGGCCCGGGTCCTGCGCAGCGTGTACCTCGACGCGATGCCGGGCAAGGTCGCCGCGGTGCGGCACGCAACGAGTGAGACGGCCATTCGGTGGCGCTGCAGCGCAAGCGTGCGGCGAATGTCGACCCATGCGGCCCAGCTCGTGGCTTAGGAGGACGCGTGATCAACCCCGCCCTATACGCTTCGCCCGTGGCTGAGCGTTGCTTTGGAACCGGTGATCCGCTGTACGAGAACTATCACGACAGCGAGTGGGGACGCCCCGTCGCCACGGACACGGATCTGTTCGAACGCTTGAGTCTGGAGGCCTTTCAATCCGGCTTGTCGTGGATCACGATCTTGCGAAAGCGGGACGGGTTCCGGGCCGCATTCGAGGGTT
>RRZT010882070.1_pt1 | contig 24915 bp, 32 predicted proteins | sample 2165551 | NCBI WGS metagenome assembly RRZT01 (sample SAMN10456910, study PRJNA506462) | wastewater metagenome | biome: wastewater; feature: sludge; material: wastewater sludge; isolation source: wastewater sludge with Escherichia coli K12::gfp cells carrying plasmid... | place: USA: Moscow, Idaho... | reverse complement strand
TGATTACCATCCTATTGCCCAATCTAACTGGAAATTTGATGAGAAGCATGATGAAATCAAGCTGAAAATGCTTAAGCTTGCAGCGGAAGAAATGGGTTACTCTCTGGTTAAAAAGTAAAAGGTGGTAATAAAATGGATGATATGATAAAAGATATGACATCCCCATCTGGAGTAAAAATTCCTGTCCCAAATTCGTATAAGGAATTACTTAACGGTAATACAAGAATAAAAAAAGCAAGAAAATAGTTGACAATAAAAACCAGTAGTGTATAATTTAGTTACTGAAGCAAACAACTCATAAGGAGAAACAAAATGGACTTCAATATTGTTAATCACAGTGGCAACGTCGATGCTTGTGCTCAATTCTTTTACAATGGAAAGCAGATTTCTATGAGCACAATTGGTCGTAGCAAAGGGGCATGTGCGACTCCTGTTGCTGTTTTTGATGGTGTCGATTTTCAACACCATGTTGGCGATTTTTATTCCGTTCAAGACGCAATTAATTTTATTAATGGTGACACTAATGTAACACCTGTTTCTACTTTCTAAGAAGACATCATTCTTTTAATTGACAATGGCTTTCGGTGATTTTATAATCACTGACTAGGATGAAATCAGAATTTATAAGGAGAACTCTTAATGTATGGTTCTACGATCAACCCATTTGAATTTATGATTTTTGTGGTTTATTTAATTTCACTATATTTTCTCATTATTGACCTTCACATCGATGCTTCACTAGATTCATGTGTTAATCTAATTGGTATCACAAAGAGGCAAGTTGATGAAGAGTGGAATCGCCATTTCATTAAATTTCCTAGAGATAACAACTACATTAAATTCAACAATTTCGTAATAGATAAGTGGAAGATATATGATTCCATATCTGCACAAGTAATGTTTAACCGACTGTAAGGGTTTATTCCACATGACATCTTATGAAATTCGCGCATACGTTAATGAATTGTCAAAATTTATTCGTGATAAATTCTACAGTGATTTTAAAACCCCAAAGGTAGAATTCACTATTAAGCCCTTTTCCATGATTGCAGGTAAAGCATTTTGGAAGTATTACCCAAAAATTAAAAGAATGGTTATTGAATGTTTATGTATTTCTGATGAAATCGCAATTTTACTATCATTGAACTTTAGTAAAAGGGGATAATACATGCTATATATTGTTAATATCGATGATAAAAGCAAAAGACGTGATATTATAGAGTTTTTAAAACAAGAAAATATTAATAATAAATTTGTGTTCCTTAACAAAGGAAAAACATTTCCAGTAAAATGTCCAGAAAGCTCAACATATAAAGTATGGATAGTTGGCACATATGACTATGATGGGGGCGGGATTACTTTTTGTTATTATTGCACTAGACATGAAGATGCTGTATTGTTGTGTTTAAAATTTGGGGGTATAATTAATTGACTTCATACGAAATTAAACAATATGTATTAGAACTATCTAAGTTCATTAGAGAAAAAATCTTCTCTGATTTTAAGACCCCACAAATCACGTTTACCATTAAACCCGGTTCACGTATTGCAGGTAAAGCAATCTTATCCGATAACACTGTAGATTTTAATATCAAAATCGCCCAAATGAATGGAGATGATTTTAAAAAGACTGTCCAACATGAACTTGCTCATATGATGGCTTATCATGTTTATAAGGATAAACTTAAACAACAACATGGCCCAGAATTTAGAAATATGTGTAAGTTGCTTGGTAATAATGGGGAAACTTATTACTCAGGATATACAATAGACTCAAGAGATTATAAGCAAGTAACTCGCCACGAATATAAATGTAAGTGTGGAAGTCATTATCTTACACCAACTACACACCGAAGGTTGTCAACGAAAAATCAAGAAATGCGTTGTATGCATTGTAAAGAAGTGATTTTAAGTAGTTCTGTTGTAGTAAAAGTATCTTCCAATAACCCACGTTACATTAAAAAGGAGTCGTAAATGCTAAAGTATGCTATAGTTGATATTAACACTGGTAAAGTTTGTGTTAAGAGCAATTCCGAAGATATTATTCGCCAATGTTGGCCTGCTTATTCTCGTGGGTGGGGGTATATGTCAGGGTTCAAGATGACTACTTTTATTGAGTAAAACATGGTACATGTGGGCATCGACGGAAACACCAATTTGCTGTTGTAAAATATGCAGATGTCGAGTAATTGAGTAAAATTATTAATCCTCGGATAAATATATGAACTTATCATTTATCTGAGGATTCTTCATGACAACAAACCAATTCTTTCAAGATATACAATACCTATTAGAATCACAGCAATACTTAGGTCTTCTATTAGAAAATCGCATACAATTCCTAAAAGACAAAAACCCAACAATAGACACGTCACATGATGCCTTAGCCATACATGATACCCCAAGTGATATTATCGATCACTTTGCTAATGTGGGCGACCCATCTAAAAATAAACAACACACACAATGGATTCTCGGACAGTATAAGAAGAAAAACATTCGTCAAGAGGATATGTTTCGTGTTAGACCTGCATTAGAACATTTTGACAAGTATAAGTCTAAGTTAGACAAAAAAGATATAAACCAATATAAAACATTGTCAGAACTTGAGAGCGCAGTGCGCCCACACATAGGAACTGCGTCAACTAAAAAAGAAGAAAAGCAGGAAACTATAAGTAAAGGAAGAACGCTGGTTCATCAATCAGATGATGGAACTAAGGTGTATAGACTCGAACCAACTGAAGAAGGTAAGAAAGCATCAATTAGCATCTATGGTGGGGGTGGTGATCTTGGAGGGACACATACATCATGGTGCACTGCGGCGGATAGCGAATATAATATGTTTGACCACTATTCAAAGCAGCAACCACTTCATGTTATACATACTCCAGACGGGGAAGTTTATCAAGCGCACCCAAAAACCGGGCAACTTATGGATAGGCACGATGAGGATGTAATCGGTGAAATAGAAGGCGGAGAAAGCTACGTCCCACACAAACATGCAGAGCATATATCAAAAGCTTTGGACCACATACCGGGAGGAGGTATTCTTAAGGTAGATAAAGAATTTCCAAATGTAACACATAAAGACTTGGATAGTGTAATATCTATTCCTGAAGAGGACGCGAGCGATTCATACAACACTATTAAATCTGCATTAACCCATCCAAATATAACCCCAGATCTATTAGAAAAAGCTTTTAACAATCACAGTTTTTACATAAAACAAGATGTTCTTCGTAACCCCAAAACCCCAACACATGTGATCAAACATGCAATAGAAAAGGTAAATCATTGGGGAGTAAAGTATGTTGCAATGAGCAACCCGTCGTTAGGTGGAAATGATATCAGAAAGTATTATATAGGAAGACAAGATCAAGATTTGAGAGGTGCCCTGTTGAGTAACCCCAGTGCACCAAAAGACTTGTTTAAGGATGCGATTGATTTGGGAACCCCATCAGATGTTAATCACGCGATGAAAAATCCAAAAGCAGATGCCGATATGTTACGGTATGGTGTAAGTAAACACCCACATCAAGTTTATAAGGCATTAGAGAACCCAAATGCACCACCAGATATAATTGATAAAGGTCTTATTGATAAAGGATGGGAAAACGCTTATGGCCAACAACTTGCGGCAGAACACCCTAATGCAACACCGGAAAACTTACATAATGCGTTAAAGAGTAAAGTTGTTGCTGTTCGTGCAGCAGCAGTAGAACATCCACGGTTTAACGAATCTCATCTAAAGGTTGCTTTAAATGACAATGACCATTTTGTTGTTGGTAAGGCACTGAGACATCCTCTAATAACATCAGAGCATCTACATGATGTTATCGCAAAGAGTAACGGGGAAGTCCACCCAATGATTTCAAAGCTGGTTTACTCGCACCCAAAACTTTCTGATTCAGATTTAGAAAACGCACTAAACTCAAGTGATCCTCACACGATTATAACTGCTACAAAAAATAAAAACAGTAGAGGTAACAAATGAAATCCACCACATTAGAAGAAGCAGCAAGAAAAGTTATAGAAAAGAACGTTGCGGATGAAAACTTTAAGAATTGGTTTGGGAAATCCATACTTAAACATGAGGATGGGGCACCAATGACGTTTTATCATGGAACTAACTCAGATCTCCATACATATGACTATGCCCATGTGGGGAAAGGTACTGACGCATATGGTTCTGGTTTTTATTTTACTAATAAACCAGAAATAGCCAATATGTATTCTACTATGAACTCCACAGAAGGGTCAAACGTTCATAAGGTGCATTTGAAAGTTGAGAAGCCAATATACCCAGAAGATGAAAAACCGTTTAAGAGCGACCATATACAAAAGTTAATTATGGCAGCACCGAACCACGAAGAATCTCTAATGAATTATGGGGATGTTAGCTATCATGGGTACAGGAGGGTGTTAAATGACGCAACTGACACCTACACCGATCTTGATAAGATGAGTGCAGTGCACGCATTATCTAATGATTTCTATAGTGGGCATGAAGGGACTTTTCTGGAGAACTTAAAAAAGATTACAAAACATGACGCAGTTATCGTGAAAAACCATGACACCGGACATGTTATAGTTAACGTATTTCACCCTACACAGATAAAATCTGCTATAGGAAATACTGGAGAGTTCAGTAAAAAGAAACAAAATATAACAGAAAGCACTTTATCCGTAAAAGATGAGGTAGATTCTTTTAGACATAAGTGGAATGAAAAGGGTGTTCAAAACTTTGTATATGCACATCCGGGGGTAATTTCTCTTTCACAAATAGTAGTGCCAAAGGCAGTAAGAAGTAAAGGAATAGGTTCTGCGTTTATGCAAGAACTTACAGATATTGCAGATAAACACAACCATAGGGTTGTTTTAAGCCCATCAAGCGACTTTGGTGGTACTAAGTCTCGACTAATTTCTTTTTACAAAAAACATGGGTTTGTAGAAAACAAAGGAAAGAATAAAGATTACACAGTATCAGAAACAATGATTAGAGATCCTAAAGGTATAAATGAAAGTGTGAGCGAAGAAGATTGGCTTCATGTCAGACACCGTAAAAATATAACACCTTTAGAGCATGTTAAGGATATAGTCAATGAACACACAAAACTGGGTTGGAAATTTTCAGACGAGGAAAGACAACTTACTCACCCTCTATCTACAAACCTTTCTGGTGGTGTGTATAGGTCTATTAGAATGCATAACCCAGAAGGAAAGTCTTCGGTAATTAATGTGAAGTTCAGGTATGGTAATGATAGAAAACAAAATGAGTATAAAGTAAAAAGAACAATCCTAGGTTGACTTAAAATGTCTGATGTGGTATACTCACATCAGACATTTTTTTATTGAGAGGTATTATTAATGCTAACTATGGATCAACTTCAAAAAGAGTGGGAAATTGACGCACCAGTTAACGACACCCACTTAGGTAATGAAAGTGCACGTATTCCAGTTCTACACTCAAAGTATCTTGGGTTTTTAATGGAATATAAAAATAAATTATTCACGCAACAAAGAAAACTTAGAGAATTGCGAAGAGAAAAGATAAGCTACTACAACGGGGAAATGACTCAACAAGAACTTCAAGAGCGTGGGTGGAGACAGTATCAAGGCATAAAACCAGCAAAAGCAGTTCTAAATGAAATTCTTGACCTCGACCCAGACATGATGAAACAACATGATAGAGTTGTCTATTATGACATAGGTGTAAGTTTTCTTGAAGAAGTAATATCACAAATTAATAAAAGAACTTTCGTAGTCGGTCATATGATTGATTGGGAAAAGTTCAGAAATGGGTTAAATTGATGATGTTAATTGAAAGAAAAGTTCCAAAAGAAATATCATACGATGGTCAGAGAGCAGACTTATTCGGTTGGAGAAAATTTGAAGTATTAAGCGAAAATCAACTGAATGAGTTAATAGATTACGAACCCACTTTAATAGACGTTACTTCTGACTATAACAAACCAGAAGGGTTAGAAGATTTTAAAATTCAAAAGAATGAGTCTGGTCAGCATATAATATCTTACAAAGAAAATGGAGCATACGAAATCCATCACGCAGTTCAAGATGAAAATAGTGGTGCAATATTAACATCAATCAATGGAAATAAAGGACCAAACACTAAATTTGTTGCAATGATGATGACACAAGCGACAACCTTAACAAGTCATGGTCATACAGTTAGAATAGTAGCAAAAGAAGATATGCTAAAAAAAGTATCATAAGTTTGCAAATAAGATTAAAGAAAAAGACGGTTTGCATAATATCAGCATATCAGATGTTCAACTACATAAAGCAGAATACAACAGAAAAGAAGATGCTTACGAACAATTACATAAATTCTACTTAATACCTTCAACTATAAGTGAGGCCATTAGAATATTAAGCAAAGGCAAATAAATTGAATATATTTTTTGAATCAGTTAATCCATATCTAATGACATTTGGACAGCTTTTAGAAAGTCTAAATTATATACCAGAATTAGAAGATGTTACTGACGAATACCATTTAGGTAAAAGTACGTATCATGATTTTAACGCATATCGTAGCAATAGAGGTGATAACATCATAACTTTTAAAAAAGATGGCGCTTACGAAATTCACCATGCAGACGAAAATTTTGTTAGTGGCAGAATTAAATCAAATAAGGAACAACAAAAAAGAAATTATACTTTTGTGCCTACTATGTTTCATGTAGCAAAAAAACTTGTAGATTCTGGAGAAAAAGTTAGAATTATAGCATCCACAAATCATGATGGCGGAGACTTGATTGGAAAGTATCACTCACTGGCCAACACAATTAAAAACAAATATGGGTTTAGTGTATCAGAATTATCTCAACACACACAAGAGGAAAAACAGTATAATAGTAAAGGTGAAGAGATAAAATACAAAAAGTTTTATGTTACTCCTTCAAATATTAGCGAAGCCATTAGAATGTTAAAAAAGGAAAGTAATTTATGTGGTTAGTCAAGAGTTGTCCTGATTTTTATTTTATGCCATCAATGCGGTATGACCAAATTTTCTTTAATTGGGAACCAAAAAGCAAAGACACTTTTTGGAAATGTGCTTCTTACTGGAAAGAAAAGAATTTTGAAGTATATGAGTTAGAAGAGTGTGATGAGTCTGAAGTAGAATATTGGGTATTTGATGGTAATGGTATTCAAAAGCATGACCCAAAACATATTGGTCTTTTTAGAGAAGCTGTTAGCTGTTCGCTAAAAGTAGGTAACGTAGCATTTTCATGTAAGGTAAAACAAATATGATGGATAAATTATATGACAGGTGTAAGGGATCTTTTATAGGCTTGGCTATAGGGGATGCATTGGGCACTACAAACGAGTTTGCTAAAGGCAATGATATTATAATTATTGATAATATTGTTGGCGGGGGTCCATTTAACTTAGAAGCAGGAAAGTGGACGGATGACACCAGCATGGCACTTTGTTTGTCACAAAGCCTTATAGAAAAGGGGTTTGATCAAAGAGATCAACTTCGTAAATATTACAAGTGGTTCTCTGATGGGTATTTTAGTAGCACCGGACAGTGTTTCGATATCGGTAACATAACCGAGAGTGCTCTACATAAATTCTTACACACTGAAGACGCTTTATCTGGGAGGACTGATGAATTTTCTTCTGGTAATGGTTCATTGATGCGACTTTCCCCCGCAGTAATAAAATATGTAAAAGACCCACATAGAGCTATTACCTCAGCCGTTATGCAAAGTGTAACTACTCATGGTTCCCCAGTTTGCTTGGAAGCGTGTTCTTTAATGGCAGAATTTTTACTAGAATGCTACTATCGAGAAGACAATAAAAATAAAAAAGATATTTTTGGTGGTAGAAGATTGAGGGGATATGTGACTAAAGATATTACTTCAATTGTTAACTTTGAATATTTTAACAAGACGTTCGATCAAGTCTTCACCCCAAATGGATATGTTGCTTCTTCTTTAGAATTTGCTTTATGGTGTTTTCATAACACAGATTCTTTTAGGGATTGTGTTTTGCTTGCAGCAAATTCAGGCGGAGACGCAGACACCAATGCTGCCATAGCAGGACAGATTGCAGGGGCGTTTTATGGATATTCAGAAATACCTCAAGAATGGTGCGATATTCTATACATGCACGATTGTATGGAAAATATGTTTGACTTGTTAATATCTCAATAAATACTTTAAATTGACTTAAAAAGGCAATCACTCCGGTTGCCTTTATTTTTGAGGAAAACGATAATGCTAATATACGACCTACCAAAATCACTAATAGAATGTGCAGCAAATATTTTATCAAATAAAAAAACACCAACAGGGTATGTCTCCTTCCGAGATATGACACCGATAGAATCTTCCAAAAATTATAATTATGTTAATGAAGAACTATCAGGGGATGTCATCAACGACTTTCTGATGAAAAATGAAAACTCTAACGAGGCTACAAATCAACTTACCGGACCATCACATCAACATACAGATGATGACAAGACTCATGTGTATAGATATTCATCAGCATCGAGGCCATTCAATAAATTCCTATACGACTCCCATAAATCAGAACAAAAATCCCCAAAAGAGTTTAAGGTTTTTGGTTTCCATAACTTCACCCATGATATTCAAGGTCTTGACGCAGCAACGCATAGAAACCAACTTGAACACCCATTGACGACTTTTTCCGGTATAGGATGGCACCCACATGAAAGGATGGATGATGATGGAATTATTCATCTCCCAACTTTCTCATCAACTACCACCAGCAAGTCAGTTGCATATCAATTCGCAAAGTCAAATACTTTAGCAGAAAATAACCCGCTACATATATTAAGAATTAAAAATAATGTAGGGGATAGAGGATTTTACACTAAAGATGATCCGGTAATTACTATGTATGAGGGCGAAAAAGAGTATATTATCCCAAGAAACACAAAAATAAAAGTAAATAAAACCCCATCTACATATGTAGATAAGAGTTCAGGGAAACCTGTGCATGTGTGGGATGCTGAAAGAATACATACAGAACCTGCCGATGTAAATTATAAAGCACCTCATGGTAATACCGAGCTTTTCAATAAGGATGGGTTGAAGTTATATCAGACTGACACATTATCTGCACTAAAAGAACACTATCCACAGTTCCATAAAATAGATTATGGTTCCAGTTTTCATGCACAACACGTTAGACATCCAGTGTTGCATCTACACACCCCCGATGGTAGAATTTATCAATCTCACGTAGAAGATGGATTTGATGGCCCAGAGATGAAGTTTCTACCACATAGACCAGATGGAAAACACCTAACTTCTGATTTCGTGGTCAATAAATACCCACAACTTGAAAAGTTTCGTGGTCTTCTATTCCCTGAAAAGCATGATGATGATTATGACGACTAATATTTTAACAACATAAAGGATTAATTTATGAATGACACAATGACAGTTAAAGATCAAGCAATTGACTTTTTCTTTAATCAAGGTAAAAATAAGAGCGAAATTGCAAGAATAATGGACGTTCCGAGAACAACTATTCGTAGATGGTTGTTAGAAGTTACAGATGAAACTCAAGTCTCTGATAAGGATGATATGCCACTATCAGAGACAGACGTACTTAAGGATAAAATACGCCAACTTGAAAATATTATTCGTATCAATAAAAAAGATAGCCTATCAGAACACTATGTGCGTGAGAAAATTATAAAACTAACATCACAAAATCCAACCCCACCAAAATGGTTATCTGATGTCAATTCTTATGATAATTGGGAAGCTGTACCCACTATTTTTCTAAGCGATATACATTGGGGTGAAGTAGTCGACAAAAATCAGATTGGTGGTGTTAATGAATACAATCTTGAAATTGCACAAGAAAGGTTGAGACATACAGTTTCTACCGCCATTAACCTACTTGAAATGATTGATGGAAAATACCCCGGAATTGTTGTTGCTTTGGGCGGGGATATGCTTTCGGGAGACATTCATGAAGAGTTATCAGAGAGCAATGAAAAACCAATGATGCCTGTGTTCCTTGATCTATATGAAAATATGATTTGGGTTATTAAACAATTTGCTGATCAATATGGAAATGTATTTGTTCCATGTGTTACGGGAAATCATAGCAGAACAACAAGAAAACCAAGAGCAAAATCAAGAAATTTCACAAATTTTGATTGGCTTCTATACACACTCTTGGAAAAATATTTTGAAAAAGATTCAAGAATCCAGTTTTGTATACCAGACGGGCCTGATGCTCTATATAAGGTGTATAATACAAAATATTTATTAACTCATGGTGACCAATTTCGTGGGGGTGATAGCATGATTGGTGCTCTTGGTCCAGTAACTCGCGGCGATCACAAAAAACGTAGTCGGAATGGCCAAATTGGCCTCGATTATGACTGTATGTTAATTGGTCACTGGCATCAATTAATACAGATGCAAAGATTAATAATCAATGGATCACTGAAAGGGTATGATGAATATGCAAACTCTAACAATTTTGGGTTTGAACCACCAAGACAGGCGTTGTGGTTAACACATCCTAATAATGGCATTATTATGAGTATGGCTGTAAATTCCAATAAAAATGACAATACCCAATCAAACCCAGAATGGGTGTCATGGAAAAAATAAAATGTTCCTTGTGTGGTGAAATACTTCCAGCAACGTCGGAGTATTTCACCCAAAGAAAAAATAGAAAAAGAGGATTCGCGTCTTCATGTAAAATATGTTTGAATATTAAAAATAAAGAAAAGTTACATAAAGAAAAGGAGAGAAGATATTCAGAGGTAACAGAGAAACAATGCACATATTGCTTAAAAATAAAAAATATCTCTGAATTTAGAAAAAGAAAAGATAGAGAATTTGGTGTAGTATCTAGGTGTAACGAGTGTTGTATTAATATATCCAAAGAATATAGAAATAATAATAGAGATACTATTAAGGAGAAACAACGTAAAAACAAAGAATATATAAATGAACGTAATAGATTATATTACAAAACAAATAAGGAAAAAATTCTTATTAAATGTAAAAAATATAGAGAAGATAATATAGATAAAGTAAGGGAAAGAATTAGTAATTATTATAAAAATAATAAATATAAATATTCATTAAATTCGAGACGCAGAGAAATTCAACTAAAAAATGTATCTATTGATTTTGGTGAATTATCTGAATTTATAATATCAGAAATATATGAATTAAGAGATTTAAGAAATTATCACACAGGTATTATTTGGCATGTAGATCATATTGTGCCATTACAATCACAGCTTGTATGTGGTTTACATTGTGGTTTTAATTTAAGAGTTATACCAGCTACAGAAAACATAAAAAAAGGAAATAGGTGGTGGGATGGTATGCCAACATATACTTTTGATGATTTAGAAGAACTTTTAAATTGATTATATCAAAAAAGTGCCATATGGCCCTCTTATTATTTTATACTAATGATAAATAATGGTATGCCCTCCCTTTACCAAGATTTTGCAGTTGTTGGTGGGCAAGTTTATAATAGATAAAAATAGTAAATAACATAAAAGGGCGATAAGCCCTTTTTCTTTTTTAGGATAAAATAAGTGATACACAATATACCAAGAGAACTAATAGAAACTGCAAGATCAAATCGTCTAACAGTAAATCACACAACAAAAGTTCCACCGGCAGTTTTAATTGAACATGGTTTTGATAAGAACATTTTACTCAATGAAGCATATGATATTTTCAAAACTGATGACGAAGATTTAAAACATCATATTCTAAAAGGAGAAGAAATATCCAATGATAAAAATCACTATCTTCATCAACATCATCTGATATATACACCAGAAGAAAAATCTATTATCCGCGAATATACCAGCAATGGGAAATTACATGGCAGTGAAACTGGATCTAAAATGATTAATAACTTTTTATATCAGAACCATAAAGAAAACAAAGTTCCACCACAACATTTTATATACCCCGATGGACATAAATTAGATTTAAACAACCTTAATTATCAAATATCCAGAAATCACATTCAGGAACCTTTAGTTACTTTTTCTGGTTTATCTTTTGATCCATCTACAAAAATTGAAAACAATAAAGTTTTTCTTCCTGCTTTTACTTCTTCGTCATTACATCATGAAATAGCAGTTCAATATGCAAAACCTATTAATGGTATTAAACATGTGTTTGCAATACACCATAAACAATTCGCTCCAGCATTATATGTAGGAATTCCAAGATATAGATTATCGAACTATAGAGAACATGAGGTTATTATACCAAAAGAAACTACATTAACCCATAATGGTAGGACTATAGAAGGATCAACAAGTGTTCATGGGCATAATGTAAAGGTATGGCATATGTTCAGATAAATAATTGGTAACAACCCATTTTATATAAGGACTAACTACTGTCATGAATATCGAAATCTCCAAAAAAATCCCACAGATTCTACTTAGAACACTCGCGTCTACATATACCCTATATTTTGCAAGTCACATTGCGCATTGGAACGTAGAAGGCTCAAACTTCAATCAACTACATCAACTTTTTTCAGATATATACAATGATGCTTTTTCATCGTTAGATGAAATTGCAGAAAGAATTCGCCAATATGACGTTAAAATCCCAGATACGTTTCAAGAAATAATTGCGAACTCAGCAGTTACTACGTCAAACGAACCATATATAAAGCAATTACTGGAACTACAAGAAAAACTTAAAGAACAATGGGATAAGGTAGCGGTGGTGTCAGATGCAGCAGAGGATTCAGCAACAACTGACTTAGCGGCAAAACGTGCTGGGGTGCATGGTAAGTTTGTATGGATGCTTAAATCTCTATTAAAAGACAATAACGCATAAGGATTTATATATGGCATCATCAGTCAATGTTACCACAAATATATCTGCGAACTTCCCTCACGAACCAGCTAATAAAAATTACTTAAAACCTAACTCGTTTAAGTTCCTTATTCACAGGCTACCAAACGTAGAATATTTTTGTCAAAGTGCAAATATACCAAAGCTTACTTTAGGTGCTGCAATTCAACCAACACCATTTAGAGATATCCCTCATGTGGGGGATAAGCTTGAATTCGACTACTTGAATATAACATTCATTGTAGATGAAACTATGAATAACTATATTGAGCTACATCAGTGGATAGTTGGGCTTGGGTTTCCTAAAAGTCATAGCCAATTTGCATCATTAATTAAGAACCCATCAACTACATTTCTTGGATCTGAGAAGATGCTTGAAAGCAGTGTTTATAGTGATGCCAGTTTATTTGTGTTAGATAGTAATAATAATCCAGTGGTTGAAATAAGATTTTATGACATAATGCCTTCTTCTATAGAAGGACTCGACTTTGACATAAGAATACCTACTGTAGATTACTTCACTGGAATTGCCACATTCGCATATAAATATTACGAAATACATAAACTATCAGATAATTACACATACGACCCAAACATTTAAGGAAACAAAATGTCATCTTTACTAATTAATGCAGCTATTGCACATCTAAACCGAAATAATAAACAACCTCAGAATGTTGTATTTCAAAAATCACAATTGAATGAATCAATAGAAGAAGGTATTGTTATACTTACTGAAGAACTCTCAGATAAGCATAAAAAAATAATTTCAGGTATGCCTGATACCGATTCTTGGGTAAGACAAGACCATGATACTGTATTTGGTAAAGGTGTTCATACACAAGAAATTCCATACTCTCGTGAAGATGAAGAAAGAATTACAACTCATAACTATCAGCAAAGAATAAAAACTGGTGGATGGAATGTTATTCCACATCATGAAGAAGTAATACAACATCTTAATAGACATGGATATCATGTCACTGATTACGTAGGTGGATATGCCAGAAAAAATGAAGAAAACGCAAGAGAAGAAAAAATTGGTAAGATTTTATCAAAAACCGGAGCAGATAAAATACAAACTCGTATTATGAGTAAACCAAAATATAAACTTCAGAAAAATGAAGATGGAACATTTACCCATGCAAGAACCCCAAACGGTAAAAAAATAATTGAGACACCAGAAAAACCTTTAAACCTTTCACAGGTGTTTGTAAATGATCCAATTAGAGCAGCCAAGAAAGACGTTAAACTTGTTGTAACTCGTTCTAAAGAAGGTGTTGCAGGCATGTCAACTGGTAAGGGGTGGCAATCATGCATGAACCTTGAAAATGGTTGTAACCGTCACTATGTTCCTCATGATGTTGAACAAGGAACACTGACAGCATACCTTGTTAAAAAAGAGGATACACATTTCGACAATCCTGTTGGTAGAGTAAATTTAAAACAATTTAAAAATGAAGATGGACATCGTATATGGAGGCCAGAGGGGGCAGTTTATGGTGCAATGCCTCAAGGGGCTATTCATGCCATTAAGAACTGGTCAGAGACACGATATCCGCATAAAGAAGACAGCATTTACGCAAAACACACATCATTGTATAATGATGATGGGAATTCAACTATTATTACTGGGAATCCAGATTTTAGTAAACTTCATAAACATACCATTGACCATGTTGGTAATATTATTGATTCAGCAACTGAAAGACGTGATGAATTTTATAATAAACATGGATTTAATGATGATAATGGAGATATTGAAAGAGACGTTGATTCACATCTAAATGGTTTACCTAAAGAATTTCAGAATAACTTAGCAATTCACCATAAATTAACCACAGAAAATGACCCAACTGATATATATGAGTCTGATAAAGACACTCATGATCATATAAATCAATGGGCGGGACATCATAAAGTTGATTTTAACACACTTTCTGATAAAGACCTTATGCATCACTTGAACACAGCAGAAGAAGCATCTTCCAGAAGTAGGGTGTATGATGGCGAACCTTTGTCATCTGCTACATATATTCATTCTAAATTGATTGGTGAAGCTATGAAGAGAAATAACCAAGAACTAAAAGATAAGGTTATCTCTCACTTGGTAAATAATTATGATCATCCCGATAACAAAGATTGGTATAATAATATGGATGATGAGGATAATGGCAATATCCCATATTTACATAACCATACTGAAAATTCAAACTTACTACATAAACTATATCATGTTGGTAAAGAAGGTAATATGCCGGGAATTGTCAATGATATTAATGATATATCATCAGCAGATGCTGCGGACTTTGCACATAGAATAGGAAAATATGGTGATGACGATTTCTTAAAGGAATTTACTAATAAAGATTATCATGAACACTTAGAAAATGAAAACCATCATATCATTAAAGGGTTCCATAGAGGTCTTAATGAAAGAGATGATGGTGAAGAGATGCAACATAAGTTAATCGGTGAACTAAACATAGGTGGTGGTAAAGCTGAACATGGTAAAGTTTTAGATATAGACTCACCAGAAAGAGCTTTTTGGGCACATCAGTATCCTACTCTTGGACATGAACCGGGAATTGAACATCCAGGCAATAATGAATTGTATGCTAATATGGCATACTTTACAAAACACCCAAGTGTTCATAACGCATTGAAAACCAGAAATGATACTCAGACACCAGAAATCCAAGAAGGTATCAGGGGTAATATTCATGGATTAGGAAATCAGTAAAATATGTAATATAAATAGGTGTATATTTTAATTAAATTTTTATATACACCTATACATATGACTGATACTATAACATTATACCCCCAAGATGCGTCTAAAGTAAAGATAGACGCAGAACTACACATATATCAAGGACTATATGACCACTTTGGTTATAAGATGCCAAATGCCAGATTTATTCCTTCAGTGAAGGCAAAGATATGGGATGGCGTAGTTAGACTTTTTTCTATACAAACAAGGTCACTACCTATTGGTCTTATTCCTCGATTGGAAAAGTATGCAAAAGCATTAGAAATTGATGTAGATTTCTCAAAATATGTAGACCCAAGCGTAAATTCTAACGTCACTCTTGATGAAGTAAAAGCATTTGCCGAATCATTGAATATTCATTCTGGTGGGAAAAAGATTGAACCAAGAGAATATCAGATAAACACTGTTTATGAAGCAATTAAACGCGGTAGAATGATAGCGATTGCTCCAACATCAGCAGGTAAGAGCTTAATACTTTACATTTTTATAAATTGGTTTAGAGAAAAAGTAAAGAATAAGATTCTTCTTATTGTTCCTTCTACTCAGCTTGTATTACAAATGCTGGGTGATTTCAAAGATTATCATAACGGTGATGTCAATATAGATAACCCAGAAGACTATTGTCACATTATTATGGGTGGTAAAGAAAAATATGATGACACTAAAAAAGTATTCATATCGACGTGGCAATCTTTGCAAAATATCACAAAGGGAAAAGATAAATTATATACTTTAACATATTTTAATGATTTTGAGGTTGTTATATGTGATGAAACACATTTGGCAAAATCAACTCAGATATCTAATATATTGAACAGTTGTGTTAATGCTTACATTCGATTAGGAGTCACAGGAACACTTGATGGGACAGACACTACACAACTTCAATTAGAAGGTTTATTTGGACCTGTACATCATGTAATAACAACAAAGGAACTAATGGATTCAGGTGCAGTTTCAACATTGGATATTAAATGTGTAACATTGACTTACCCAGATGAAATACGAAAAAACGCTACTAAATTAACTTATCAAGAAGAAATTGATTATATAACTAAATATCCTGCGCGTACAAAGTTTATAACTAATCTTGCTACTTCACTTAAGACAAACACTTTAATTCTTGTCAATTTGGTAGAACACGGCCAACAATTATATGACTCTATAAAATTAAAAGTTGGTGATTCCCGTCAAGTGTTTTTTATACATGGTCAAGTTGAAGCAGAAGACAGAGAAAAAATGAGGAAAATTACAGATACAACAAAAAATGGAATAACTTTGCACTTTGAAGATAAATCATTTTTTATAAAAAATGATGACATGGTTCTACTATCAAACGGAAATACAAAAAAAGCAATTAATATAACAGAAGAGGATGATATTGATGATGGATGGATCGATAAGAACATTAATATTAAAAAATAAATTTATTGAAGTTCTGGGAAACCCTAATGATGAATATAAGTTAGATGAATATCTAAAAATTTGCGTAGATAGAAAATTTATATCAACTGAAAATTACCACGAATCTCATCATATTTTACCTAGGTCGAAATTTAAAGAATTTGATATTTTACATGACAAAATTAATTTGACTGTATTACCATATGATATACATATTCTCGCACATACTATATTAGCACAAGCATATACAATAAAATCTTTTATTACTCCATTATGCTATATGTTAAGTATCGATGCTAAAGAAAAAATAAAATTAAATGATATGAGAAAACTTGCTACCAAAAATGAGTGGAAGGAATTTAAAAAAGATACAGAAAGATATCATAAATGGAGAGAAGCATTACAACCAACTTGGGACAAAATAAGAGAAAGAAACAAGGAGACAAAAGGCAATTGGTCAGGTGACCATGAAATAGATAATAAAAGAAAAGAAATAATATCAAAATACCAAATTGAATTGTGGAATAATAAAAAATATAGAGAAAAAATTACTGTAATTAGAAATACAGCAGAATGGAAAGAAAAAATATCCAAATCAACCAAAAATTATTTAGCAACAAGATACGCAAATGAAAAATATTATACCCATCATGTAGAGAAAATGACAGTAGTAAATAAAGACGAAAATAAAAGAAGTTCTGCATCAAATACATTAAGAAAAAGATGGAAGGAAAAGGAGTTTATTGATAAAACCATATCTGGAATGAAAACTTTCGATGCTCAATATAAAAGAAAAAATACTGTATGGTCGAAAAATGATTGTTGGTATCATGCAGAAGATTTATTTTATTTGTGGTCTTTGTGTGATAGACCAACGTGCTATCAATTTAAATCTTTATTAGGTGATACAAATTTAAAATGTGATAGAATTATTATTAATTTTAATAATGGGTGGTGTCCTTCTATATGCCCATTTTATCAGAAATGGATAAAAGAAAATGAAACCAACAAAAATTGAAAAACATGAGGGTTGTATAATAATTGGGTCAAGCGTATTAACAACTGGTACAAACATAAAGAGACTTTTCAATATTATATTCGCAAGCCCAAGTAAAAGTCAAGTAAGAGTTTTACAAAGTTTGGGTAGAGGATTACGATTGGGGTCAGATAAGAATCATTGTGTATTGTATGACATTTCTGATGACTTATCATGGAAAAAGCACAAGAACTATACTCTAAAACATTTCATAGAACGTGTAAAGATGTATTCAAGTCAGAAATTTAATTATAAGTTAAATCGAATCAACCTACCATAAGAGAAAATTATGAAAATTTTAAATAAAGGATACACTGGAAACTCTGGAATATATGTTTCAGTTTCTCCCGATGATGAAAGTAAAAGTTATATTATGGAAATGGTTAATAGTTTGAATCCACCATTCCCATTAGATATATTTGATGATGAAGCTCACATGACTATTATGTATAGTCGTCATGAATACATTGACGAAGAACAATTACAAGTTCCAGAATCGATAGTAGCACTTCCACTAAAATTTGAATATTGGGATGGGCATGATAATGATGGGTATCTTGTATTAAAAATGATTAGCAAACCAGCATCTGACTTACATCAACACATATTAGAACTTGGTGCGGAACACTCATTTGATGATTATATGCCTCATATGACGATTATTCATGGGATTTATAATTATAAAAAAGAAATAAATGACTGGTTAAAAACAGTTAATGGGAAATGTATGTGTCATCTAGTATATTTCAATAAGTTAACAATTGATAACTGTAAAAAAATAATAGTAAAATAATAATATTATGAGGTGCGTAGCACCTCATAGCCGGTCTTCGACCGGCTTTAATAATATGTATACATATAGTGTACTAGTAAACCACTAGATTTATTGTACCATATATGTACTTATATGTCAACAAGAACTATAATATAGTAACTGCAAACCACTAGATTTATTGTACCATATATGTACTTATATGTCAACTCATATTTTTAATAAAACACTGGGAACAGCTAAAATAATAGTTGACCAGTGTTTTTTTATTGTGTATAGTGATAATAGCGTAAACTTCAAAAGGAATGTAATAATGAAAATCTATCTATCAATAAAAATTAAATTCTTTATATCACTGTTCGTCTCTATTGCATGGGGTATATTTGCAATGGTAGTTGCTGAAAAGTGGATATCTGACTTAGCTGAAATAAGTAATCAGTTTATTTCTTATTTTATAATTATAGGTATTGCAGTTATTCCCGGTGTAATGAATGCATTTTTGGTAATATCATTGTTACTTGATAAGCGACCAAAACGTATTAACCATGAAATTCTACCAGATATCACAATACTTATTGCAGCATACAATGAGGAAGATAGTATTTTATCTACATTGGAATCTATAGATAAGCAGCATTATAATGGAAACATGAAAGTTTTTGTTATCAATGATGGGTCATCTGATACTACTGTAGAGAAAGTTAAATCGGTAGACTTGCAATATCCTTGGATGGAATTAGTTGACATTAAAAATAATATGGGGAAGTCGCATGCTCTTAATCATGTATTAAACAGAGTTACTACGGACATTGTTATTACTATTGATGGGGATTCGTATCTATACAAGGATGCACTAAAGAATCTCGTGGAAAGGTATCTAAGCGATCCTGTGCATACTGTTGCTGTTGCAGGTGCTGTTTTTGTAAGAAACTCTAGAAAGAATTTAGTAACTAAAGTACAAGAATGGGATTATTTTCATGGTATTGCCGCTATCAAGAGATTGCAGTCTATGTACCAAGGGACACTGGTGGCACAAGGTGCATTCTCACTATATAAGACAAAGGAACTAAAAGATGCTGGTGGTTGGCCTCATTGTGTTGGTGAAGACATTGTTCTCACATGGGCGCTATTGAAATCTGGGAGTCGAGTAGGGTATGCGGAAGATGCTTGCCTTTTCACTAATGCCCCAGAAACTTGGTCACAGCTCTTCAAGCAACGTCAAAGGTGGTCTAGAGGTTTGATTGAGGCTTTTAAGGCACATTGGCAACTCCTTTTTAAGAGAAAGTATATTACCCTTTTCATCTGGTGGAACCTGCTTTTCCCTTATATGGATATTGTATATACATTGGTTCTTATTCCGGGGATAATTGCTGCACTGTTTGGTTATTATCTTATTGCTGGCCCGATGACATTGATTGTTCTACCAATGGCGATGATTATAAATTACATTATGTTTTCAATCCAAAACAAGATGTTTACCTCACAGGGTCTTAAAGTAAGGAAAAATATTTTTGGTTTTATAATTTATTCCATGTTTTATAGCTTTATTTTACAACCTGCATGTGTATTTGGGTATTTCAAAGAAATTTTTAATGGTGCAACAAAGAATTGGGGAACAAAATGATTAAGTCAGTTATTTTTAGTTTTGCTATCACATCGAGTGCGTTTGCCAAACAATGGGTTCCTTATGATTTTGGTACAACTACACCTAACGTAGAAGCTCACTACACATACACTACTGATTCAGATAAATTCAACACAAATACACTTTTAGTAGGTGGTTTTAGTAATAATGGGATTGGTGCATTTGTTGGGGAGTCGAGTTACACTGCAAAAAACTTCTCAAATCATAGTAAATTTGCGCAACTAGGTTACAAAAAAGACAATCTCTATGGTAAGATTGGTGTCCGTAACATCAACAATGAAAATGTGTTGATGGGTGATATTGAGTATAGGCATCACATTGAAAAGAATTTATCAGTTGGTGTTAATGTCGTATCTGATAACGTAGATTCTATTAATGGTATTAATAATAATGTAAAGTTTATTTTTACTGGTGTCGATATTGATTATCAACCTATTGAACATGTAAGTGTTGCTTTTGTAGTTGGTAATACTTACTACAGTGATGGTAACAACAGGCAAGTTGGTATAACTCGGGTTTCTTATGTTGTTCTTCCTGAATATGGGATTTCTACCTACTATAAGGGGAAGATTCAGAAAGATACGTCACCCGGAGGGAAAAATTATTACTCACCTAGTGAATTATACGAAAACTCCATTGGTATCAGTATGAGGGAAAGAATCGGTAACTATGTTGTTTTTGCTTCAGTAGATAGTGGTATTCAAGATGCTACTCTGAATGATAATAGCAAGTCCAATGTTCCTATTCATACATACAATCTTAGTGTCCAGACTCCGGTTACTAAGAAAGATGGGGTGACTTATGGAGGGACCATCATAAAAACTAACTCGGGTAACTCTTATAGTAGCAGTGATGGTTATTCATGGACAGGTATTAATATGTGGATGAAAATTCCTTTTTAGCATGGTGGAGTCGAACCACCCTTTAGATAGCATTAAAATTTTATATCTAAAGGGTGGTTCAACAACCGAAGCCCGGTGAGACGGGAGACAGGTTAGATTCCTGTTGATTAGGTTGTTTGCAATAACTTACAACTAACTCTAGTGAGCATTGGTTATGGAGGCCATCCATTTAAACGCACTGGCGGAATCTAGTTGAGTGGCAATAAATCTTTAAATTGTTGTTGACATAAAAATGCTGTAGTGTATAATTCATTTCATCAACTCAACAAACAACTCGTTAGGAGAAACAACATGACCAACACCAATCTTACCGCTACCGCTATCGAAATGATTGCTGCCTTCTCTAAGGCTAACAAGGTTTCTCGTGCTAAGGTTACTGAACTTGCTGAACAACTTGTTGCTACCGTTGAAGTCCAACAAGTTGTTCGCACCAACCCGAATGCTGGTCGCAAGGCTTCGGAAACTGTGCTGGCTCTCCGTAAGATGATGGAAGAGCAAAAGGGCGAAATCATCAACATGACTGCCAAGGAAGTTGCTTCCAAGTTTGGTTGTGATGTTCAAGAGGCTAATAATACGCTGCGTTTCTTCGAGAAGTCCGGTCTTTTCATGAAGGTTGGTCTGAAGGACAAGGAAGCTGGTGTTCGTGGTAAGCGCGAAATCGTTTGGGCATCCGTTTAATTGGTCGAACTCCCTGTATTAAATAGTCAAGTGAGAGTTCGACACATGACAAATTTATAATATAGGGAGTTTATTTTGGCGAAATATGTAGATAACAAAGAATTTAACGCAAAGATTACAGAATACTTAATCTTATGCGAGGAAAAAGAATTAGCAGGAGAAGAGATACCATCAGTCCCAAATTACATTGGTGAATCTTTTCTAAAAATAGCAGAAGGACTAGGCAGCACCTATCGTTTTTCCAAATACACATATTTGGATGAAATGAAAGGTGATGCCGTTATTGCATGTTTATCTAAAATTCGTAACTATAATTTTAGAAAATATGAAAATCCATTTGCTTATTTTACACAAATATGTTGGTTTGCTTTTATAGGTAGAATAAACGCAGAGGATGACGAAAAGAAGATCATCTACAAAATGTGTGAGAATATGAGTCTTGAGGAATTTAATCTGGATTCTGATGATGTAGATACAAAAAATCAATACTTAGATTTCATTAGGGAAAACTTTGAACAGAGAGAATTAAATAAAATTCGTGACTCCGAAAAAGAAAAAAAATTCGTTCATCGTATGATAACAAAACAAAAAAAGGTGGAATCACCAGAACCTTCATCTAATCAACTAAAATTCGATTAAAATGTTATTAACAAGGCAATCTTTACTATCCAGACCATATAGGTACTTATATCTTTTATATGATTTTATTCATAGGAGAGGATTTGAATTGGGTTTGAGTGGTGTAAAATTGCCTTTTGATTATATGGGGAATCCATATAAGTTTTATACTCCTGAAATGTTTTCTACCTCACATGATGTTCATGATGCAATTTCATGGATGAAAACAACAGATATATTTTTCAAACACAAAGACGACATATACCCGCTTGAAGCAATAAACACTCCAGATGATTACGATAATAATTATATAAGTGACATAAAACATTTATTGGTTGGTCTTGCTATTCTGGCAAAATTACATACTAAAAAAGAAAATATATCAAAGCAAGATGTTCTTTCTATGGATAGGTATATTTCATCACGACAAGCAAATGTGTCTAGAGATAACTTAATAGATATTAACATATCATTAAGTGACTCCGCAATAAACGTTGTGTCAAGTTCCATTTTCCAACCACTAATAAAAGATGATATAAGGTATGCGTGTGATTTCGTAAATTCGAAAAACGTTTCTGATAATTTGGATACTTTAATCAATAGTGATAAATATAAAATTAAACTAGTTGTGGGTTCCAATCGAGGAATCGCTAAAAACGATATAAAATTATTTGAATCTGTTAAAGGTAATCTAAAGGAGATAAAACTTGAAAACCGGGCAAAATAATACAACACATAAACAAGAGGTATGTGCATTGTTGGGTAATGTTATACTTCGAGAAGGGTTTATGACAACTGCTGACGCGATTTCACAATCAAGTAAAAAAGAAATACCTGCATTGTTTAAGCCTAAAAAACTATTAGGGGATTATACTGTTAGTGCTGGTGAAGTTGGAACTCCTGAATTAACTCAAAATTACTTGAAGGCCACTAAAGGAGTAAATATTCAAGAAGCATTAAATACAATTATAAATAAAAATTTAAAGGAATCTTCTATGGATACTACACACACAACCGATAATGGTGGTCAGTTAAAGTCTTTTGATGAGTTTCCCGTTGGTCGTTCTGACTTGGACGATGTTGCAATTAAAGCAGCAACACCAGTTGTAGTCACTCTCGATTTTCGTGGAAATGTAATACATAAAACATTACTTGGAACCGGGACAGATACACCAAAAGCATCTACTACAGTAGAAATGAATTCTTCAAAAGAGCGTGCTTTAAAGCGTATGGCAGAATTTGTTAGTAGCTTTCACGGTAATAATCAACAATCAATGTTGTCAAAGGGATAATCATGAATCATCAAAAATTAGTAGATAACGCAAAAAAGTTTCTTGATGTTTCAACATATCGGGAAGTTCCTACTCAAGCAAAACAATTTGTAGAACCGAGGGCAATAGTCGAAGCTCGAATAGATGATGCAATATCGCACCTTGATAAAATGTCTGGGTATTCTATTTTAGAATCGGAAAATGGTGAAATACCATCAGACGTAAATACAGAACTTTCAAAGTTTTCTCAAGGAAAAACAAAAGATTGTTGTGGAGAAGTTGTTTACACAGGTACTGCTAATACTGGTGTAAAGTATTCAATTACTCAAAAGTCTTCTACCGACTTTGTAGTTTCATTTATTCGCCCAAATGGCGGTAAAGCTGATATTGCGACTTATCCGACTGCACAAGGTGCGTTATACATGTTACAAGCACAAGTTCCAAATATTATTCCAGAGAAAGATGATATTACTGTAACACCTATAGTTGATTCCACTCCAATTGATGTTCGTTCCTTCGATTCTATGCACGAAGAAACTCAACTAACTAAAGCTATTGGTATGGTTTTGGGGCAGATTGGAATCTCTTCTTTAGAATCATTAAATGAAGACACACAAAAAGAAATTATATCTATTGCAACCGACATTGCACCACATATCTAAAAGGAAATAAAAGATGGCTATTGATTCAACCAAATTTGGTCTAACTAAAGACATTGAAGTTAAATTTTTCACTCCAGAAGAAGCAGCAAAGATTCCAGGTGCTTCCGCAGGTTATAACGCTGTTCATGTAATTAAGGAAGGTCGTGTTCGTTATGAGCTTTTACAAGCAGGTAAAGTATCACCTGAACCTGTTAAGGTTGTTGCCCCTAAGCCAGTAGTAGAACAACCAAAGGTACAAAAAGCACCAAAACAAAAAGTAGTAGAAACTCCCCCAATTGA
>RRZT010849280.1_pt1 | contig 24933 bp, 23 predicted proteins | sample 2165551 | NCBI WGS metagenome assembly RRZT01 (sample SAMN10456910, study PRJNA506462) | wastewater metagenome | biome: wastewater; feature: sludge; material: wastewater sludge; isolation source: wastewater sludge with Escherichia coli K12::gfp cells carrying plasmid... | place: USA: Moscow, Idaho... | reverse complement strand
TTGTAAGCTTTTAACTTCTTTACCTAAACTACTTCCAAATTTAGAAACAGTATTAAAAGTAAGATCAATATTTTCATTGGCTCTAATATTAGTAAATACTTCAATACTTCTTTGAGGATCTGCATCAATAAGTAAAGTATCTTCTTTTAAAAGTCCTAGTTTTACTGCAATATTTAAAGCTATTGTAGTTTTTCCACTACCACCTTTTTCATTACAAACTGAAATTATCATTATTAATTCCTTTAATGTTTTTATATTAAATTATATATAAAATGATATTAATTTACTATTAGTTTATTATTATATTAAAAATATAATAATTATAAAAAGTTATTATGAATTATTTAAATTAGGAATTTGTTATAACTTTATTTAACATATTTTTAACTAAAATTCTAAAATGAAATTATTAGATAAAAAAGAAAAAATTTGGCTTTTAGATGAGGAAGATTTTTCATTTCCTTCTTTAAAGCAAATGAATAACGATTTGGTTGCTATTGGCGGTGATTTTCATCCTCAAAGATTAATTAATGCTTATGAAAATGGACTTTTCCCTTGGTTTATAGATGATTATGGTTACATAAATTGGTATAGTCCAAATAAACGAATGGTTTTGAAGCCTGAAAATATGAGAGTATCAAAAAGTCTTAGAAAATCTATTACAAACAAAGGCTTTGTTGTAAAATCAAACACAAATTTTCTTGAAGTTATAAAAAACTGTTCAAGTATAAAAAGAAAACATGAAGATAATACATGGATAAGTGATGAATTTATTTATGCATATACACAACTACATGATTTAGAAATTGCAAATAGTATAGAAGTTTATTTAGATAATGAGCTTGTTGGAGGACTTTATGGGCTTGTAATTGGCAATATATTTTGTGGGGAGAGTATGTTTGCAAAAGTAACAGATGCTTCAAAAGTTGCTTTTTATCATTTGTGTCAATGGGCAAAAGAAAATGAAATCGAGCTTATTGATTGTCAAGTATACAATGACCATTTAGCAAGTTTAGGAGCAACTGAAATAAGTAGAGTTGAGTATTTTAAGATATTGGGTATAAATTAACTTACCCAATTCTTAGCCCAAGTTTTTTGCTCATCCTTTGATAAAAAGGTCCAAGCTACTATTCTACTTATTTTTTGACCATGTGCCATTTCTATTGTTTTAACTTCAACTGCTTTTATATCTTTTAATGATTTATAAATAAAAGGTAGATTCTCTTTTTTTGATACAAGAGTTGTAAACCATAAACAGTTTTTTGGAAACTTCAAACTCTCTTTTATCATATTCTTAATAAATGCTATTTCTCCACCTTCACACCAAAGTTCATTATTTTTTCCACCAAAATTTAAAGCACTTTTTGTATTTTTTTGTTTTGTAAGATTTTGAACTTTTCTTTTATTTCCAGCTAATGCTTCGTCTAATGATTTATGAAATGGTGGATTACATAAAGTAAAATCATATTTTTCATCTTTATTTATAATATTTACAAAAATATTTGAAGGATTTTCTTGCTGTTTTACTATAATATTTTCTTTTAAAATTTCATTTGAATTTATGATATTTTGAACTGATTGAATAGAAACTTTTTCTATATCACTTCCTAAAAACTTCCAACCATAAACACTAACTCCAATGATAGGATAAATACAATTTGCTCCAATTCCAACATCTAAACCTTTAATAGTTTTTCCTCTAGGAACTTTTTCGTCATTACAAGAAGCTAATAAATCAGCAATATGATGAATATAATCAGCTCGTCCAGGAATTGGAGGACATAAATATCCCTTTGGAATTTCCCAATTTTTAATTCCATAAAAATGCGATAACAAAGCTTTATTTAGTGCAATAACAGCATTAGAATTTGCAAAATCTATTGATAAATCACCATATTTATTTGGTTTCACAAACTCTTTCAGGTCATTTTGAGATTTTATTAAAGTAGAAAAATCATACCTATCGTTATGAAAATTTCTTGGATGTAATGTTTTTGTAGTTGACATATCTCTTCTTTTTGTAATTTTATCCTATTGATAATGAAAACTGTATTATTCATTTTCTAAGTATTTGGTACTTTTTATTTTAATAGTGTAATATTTCTAATCAAAAGTAAGGAGAATATGTGGATTATCAAAAATTTAGTGAAATCTCACCTTGTGATTATGCAGGAACTTTAAAAAGAGAAAGTTTTATGGATGCTGGAATAAAAGAGCTTTGGTCAAATATTCCTAGAATCTCAGGTCCTGCATTTACTGTAAACATGGTTGCAGGAGAAAATTTAGCACTTCATAGGGCTATTTATGAAGCACCTGCTGGTTCTATAATCGTAGCACAATCAAATACAATGGATTATGCAGTAATAGGTGGAAATGTAGCCACTATTGCATACAATAGAGGAATTGTAGGTTTTGTGATTGATGGTGTTGTTAGAGACATTGCAGAGATTAGAGAAAAAAGAATTCCCATGTTTGGACGAGGTATTTTAGCAATGCCAGGAACAAAAAAACAAGCTGTTCCTGTAAACACACCAATAATTGCAGGTGGAATAAACGTAAACCCAGGTGATATAATAGTTGCTGATGAAGAAGGAATAGCTGTTATTCCAAAAGATAGAGCTGAAGAGATATATCAAGAGTGTAAAGAAAAAATTAAAAAAGAGTCTGCTTTGAGTTTTGAAGAGTGGGCATCTAGACACAAAAAGAATATAGATTCTTTTTACGAATAATTTTAAAATCTTAAGAAAAGATTAGATTTTGCTATCTTTTCTTAAAACGAAAAGTATAAATTTTCTCAAAATAAAAAGAATTTTATATAAGAATCTTGAAAAAATATTTTCATAAGCAAAGAAAAAATGCAATTTTCCCAAAACCGTAGTTTTATCAACTGCACTATTTAAAAACTCTAAAGCCTTAGCTCCTTGAAAACAGTGATTTTCATAAATAACTATAAACCCGTCATTTATATCCAAGTTTTTACAAATATTTTGTAGTTCTACTTTATCTTTTCTAGCATGAATTAGTTTTAAATTAAAACCTTTTTTTAGCTTTAAAAAGTTTGTATAGTTTTTACAAAAAGGACACTCATCATCATAAAATATGATTATTTGATTAGTTTTCATTTTTAAATACTAAACCTCAACAACCCGCTCAAACATCTCTTTTATCTCTACTTCATGGCTTATTAAAAATATTTGTCTATATTGCTCTTTGATTGTATGAAAAGCTTCTAGAATTTCCATACGCCTTGAGTCATCTTGACTTCCAAAAACCTCATCAAAAGCTAAAAACTCTACACTATTTGCACCACTTAGTTCACTCAAAGTTTTTGAAATAGCGATTCTTAAAACCAAGTTTGCAAGGTCAATTTCTCCACCACTAAATCGCTCTATTGGATATTTTTTACCTTCATCATAGATATAAAAATCAAATTCATTTGAAACTTCTATATGCTGATATTTGCCTTTTGTAATTTGAGCAAACATATTTGAAGCAATATCAGAAATTCTTGGAGCCACTTTTGAATTTAGTTTAGTTTTAAACTCTGCTAGATTTATTTTAATTTTTTCATAATCATTTAAATCATCTTTTTTTGTTTGTACTTTTTTTAGTTGAGTTTCGTTGTTTTGTAAACTCTCTTGTATAGTTTTTATTTGCCCTTGTATAGTTGCTATTTTTACTTTTAAATCATTTATAAGAGTCACTAAACTATCTTTTTGTTTTTGTACTTCATCAAACTCTTTTAATTTCTCTTTATGTTTTACCTCATCATAGTTTATAGCTTTATACTCTAAATCTTTTTGTAGAAGTTCTAGATTGTACTTATCTTGATTTAAAATTGAAGTTTTTAACTCCTCTTTTATACTATCTACTCTTTTTAACATAGTTTCAAGTGATAATATATACTCATACTTACTCTTTAACTCTTTTTGCTTTAAAAGCAATTCTTCATGTAAATTCTTATCATAATTATAAATCTCAAGTTTTACTAACTCTTCTTTATTTTTTACTCCCTTTTGTGTTACTTTTTCAAAATGCTCTTTTAAGGCTTGTAAATCTCTTTTTTTATTTTCTATTAGGTTTATCTTTTTAGAGATTTCAAAATGCTCTTTTATATTTGCCTTTTGTATTTCTTCTAATTTTTCTTTTTCTTCTTTTATGTTTGCTAATTGTTCTTTTGATATATCAATCTTTTCATTTTCTACTTTTATTACTATTTGCTCCAAAGAGAATATAACACTATCATACTCATCTAAAAGAGGTCTTGTACATGTTGGACAATTTGACTCTTTCCCTAATATTGTAATATTTTCAATTTTCTTTTTTATATCTGCTATTAGTTTTTCTTCACCTGCTATTTCTTGTATTAATCTTTTTTCATCTAACTCTTTGTTTGTTAATAACAGTTTATATTTCTCTATACTATTATCTAACTCTTTTTCTTTTTCTACTAGTTCTAAATGCTCTTTTGTTTCAAACTCTAAGACTTTAATACTATCTTTTGCTTTTGTGTATTGTTCTCTTAACTCTTTTTGTTCAAGTAGTAATCCATCTTTTCTTAGACTATATTCTTTTAATTTATCTTGTTCTTTTAGAGTTTCATGTAAAGTTATATACTCTTGTTTGATAGTTTGTAAACCTTTTAGTTCTTCTTGTTTCGTATATAAGGCATTTAATTCATTCTGTAGCTTTTCTTGAGTTTTTTGATGAGAGCTAATACTGTTTGTTAGAATTTCACATCTAGCTTTTAAAATTTGTTTTTGCTCTTTTGTTTTTGTTAGTTGTTCTAACTCTTGTTTTATAATAAAAACTTTTTTATTTAACTCATCTAAAACTAAACTTTGTTTATCTATATCTTTTAAAAACTCCTCTTTTTGAACTGTTTGTTCAACTATGTTCTCTTTTTTTATAGTTATATCTTCACTACTTAATAGTACTTCTTTAAAAGCATCAATCTCTCTTTTTAGTTCCCTACTCTTTTCTATTAACTCTTTTTCTACAAAATCAATCTTTTCAAGACCTAAAAGTTTTCTAATCATCTTTTTTCTATCTTCTGGTTTACTATTACTTAAACTAGTTAACTCTTTTTGACTAGCAAAGAGTGTATGCATAAAGGCATCTTTACTCATCTTTGTTAAATTTACTATAGCTATTGTTACCTCTTTTGCTCCAGTAGTTATAAATTCTTCATTTTTATATAGTTTTGCATTTGCACTTAGAGTTTTTCCTCTAAACTCTCTAACTATCTTATATATAGTTTCTTCTATTTCAAACTCTAGTTCAACACTTACAATATCTTTTTCTAAAGCATTTGCATTTCTTACAACTTCTTTATCCCCTTTATTTTTTAGTTCTCCATATAAAGCAAACAATATAGCTTCAAAGATAGTTGATTTCCCACTACCGTTTTTACCTATAATTCCAATAAGTCCTAAATCAAAAGAGATTTCAAAAAATCTGTATTTTTTAAAGTTTTCTAGTTTTAATTTAGTTAGTATCATAACTTACCTCTTCATATAAAGAAAATAGTTCTTGAGTTTTTTGTTTTAATCTTTCATACTCCTTGTTTTCACTATTTTGTTTGATATGTTCTAAGAAATACTCTTCAAGTGAAATAGCTTCAAGATTATCAATATTTGATTGTGTACTCTCTTTTTTAAACTCTCTTTTTATAGTTACAGTTAAAGCATCTGGAAATAACTCTTTGATTTGTTTGTTTTGAATATCTATTGAAGAAAGTGGTGTAAGATTTGTTAGTTTTACCTCAACTATTGCATTTTGGCAATCACTTGTATCTAAAGCTTGGATTGAAGATTCAAAATCTTCACAATCTATCTCTTTTTGTCTTATAGCTCTTATATTTATTTCTTTATATTCTATATTTAAATCATCTTTAATAGTTGCAACTATAAAACCTTTTGAGTTTCTTTTATCATTTAAACTTGTTCGCTCACTACTCCCACTATAATAAACATTATCATACTTTCCAACATTTCCAAACCCATGCCAATGTCCAAGAGCTACATAACTCATCTTTTCAAATATATACTCTTTATTTGATGGATAAACCCACTCTCCAAATTCACTCATTAAATACCAAGCACCAACACTACAATGCATCATCATGATATTTTTTTTGTTTTCATCTATATTTGATTCACAAAGGTTTATTTGCTCGATTGCAGTACTTTCATCATTCATATGTGGTAAGGTATGAAATATTACATCTTCAAACTCTATTTTTTTGTACTCTTGATTATATGAAACATAAATATTTTTGAAATTTTCAAATATCTTTAAAATAGGAGAACTAAGATTTGTTCTTGGAGTTGAGTGATTTCCAGCTATTAATATAAATGGAATATCTAAACTATTTATCTCATTGAACTTTTCAAGTGCAAATGTTATTGCTCTATTACTTGGACTTGCTCTATGAAATAAATCTCCTGTGTGTATTATAAAATCAGGTTTAATTACTTTTATTTGGTCAACAACTTGAGAGAAAGCATCATAAAAATCTGCTTCTCGTTGATTTATATTGTTTTCATTTATTACATCTAGGTCATTAAAACCTAGATGCGTATCACTAAAATGTAAAATTTTCAATGTTAAAATCTTTCTATTATTAATTTTTAGAAGATTATAACAAATTACTAAATTAGTTTATACTTTTTTGAGTTTCAGTTTTCATTTGATGACTTGAATGATTATGTATTACGTTTGCTCCATAAGTTTTAAATACATAAACTTTATAAAAATTTAGACTCATATAAAAAATTATTAAAGCTGAAGCAAATGGAAAAGCTATAAGCTTTAAATATCTTTTAGTATTTATTAATTTTAATCTAAAATACATAATTACAAATGCCCAAATGTATCCAAAATGGGTAAAAATATTAAATATATGAACCCATTCATCTTTTCTAGTTGCTAAAGATTTCATATTTTCAAACCCTAAATTAAAAACTTGGTTAAAACCATTTACAATATTTGATGCGTAAGAGTAAAAGAAAAACTCTCCAATATGTGACAATCCCCCAATAATAAATAAAGGTGCAAAAGCATATCCCAAAGTATAAAATGTATTAGGAAAATCAACTCTCATAATTTTTGAAGCTATAAATATTCCTCCCACACTTAAAAATATTGAGATTAAAACTGCATATAAAAAAGCAAATAAACCAACAGTATCAATTCCTCCAAAATCTATAATGTTTTCAAAATATCTAGCTGTTTTTGTCCAAAAAAATTCTTCAAATATTGCACTTCTACTAAGAGCATGATGAAAACTCATAGTAATACTAATAGCTGCTGTTAATAAAATCAATGTCCAAACCTCAGCTTTTGAAGTTTTAAATTTATTAAACAATGTATTTGATGGTTTTTTAAATCTAAAGGCTACGTTTTCACAACTACTTGCACAATCCATACACAAAGTACAATCTTCCATAGAGTTCTTTTTTTCAAAAGTAAAAGGTTTTAAATCATAGCTACAAGCTTTTGCACAATCAAAAGTTCTACATCTTTGACATTCATTTTTATATGTTTCTAACTTAGTAAAACCTACTTTTGAAAAAACTTTTGTAACAGTTCCTATTGGACAAATATATTTACAATAAGCCATTTTGTCATAAATATAGTAGAAAATTACTGCAAATATTGTCATTAATAAGAACATCATTGCAGTTGAATATGGTGTTTTGAAAAATTCTGGGAACATATAGTATACAAACCACCAACCAAAGAATAGTAAAAGAACTCCAATAAGAGGATTCTTTAACATTTTTGGCATATCTTTTTTTAAACCAAATTTAGTAATATATTTTCCAATAAATCCATGTGGGCAAACTCCACAAAATATTCTTCCAAAAGTAGCCAATGTTGTAACCATAAAAAATGGCCAAAACAATCCCCAAAAAAGTGCTGTTGTAAACAAATTTTCTTCTTTCGTAGGATTTATGATTCCAAAATATATTGCATAACAAAACAAAAAAAGAACTATTATTTGAATAAGTCTTTGAAAAAATCTATTTTTAAATATTATGTTAAAAAAAGGAATTCCAAAAATATCATTTTTATCTCGTTTTATGAAATTTTCCATAGCCATTTCCTAAAACTTATAACTATAAGTTAGCATTGCCATTCTAGGACTAGCAGCTTTATATGATTCAACATTATAAACATCTTTTGAAGCTTCTGAAGCATAATATTTATCAAATAAATTGTTGATGTTTAATTGAATATTATGATTTTTCATCTCATATCCAATCATAAAATCTGTGATTAAATCATAACCTTCATATTTTTCAGTATTTGCATTATCCATATAGTAACTTCCATAAGTTCGTGCTGTTAATCTTGTTTTAAATCCATTTAAATTATAAGCAGTAAAAATTGAGTATTGATTTTTTGGAATAAATGGTATGTAGTTTCCATCTCTTGAAACTAAATCACCTCTTGCTGATTCGTTAAATTTATCAAATTTAAAATTACTATATGCATAAGATCCTCCAATCTCTAAATTTGATGTTAAATTATATGTTATGTTAAATTCTAAACCTTTTTTATCTGTTTTTCCTGCGTTATCATAAATAGAATTCCCATTTGCATCTTTTATTTGAATAATCTCATCATCAACATAGTTTTGATACAAAGCTAAATCATAAGATAAATCTTCAGTTCTTGTTTTTAATCCCACTTCATAATTTGTGCTTTGTGATTTATCTAAATCATTATTATCACTTAATTCACTAGTAGTTGGAGCTTGATTAGCATTTGCAATAGAAGCATACACATTTGTAAAATCAGTTAAAGCATAAGTTGTTCCAAATTTTGCTGATAAAAGTGTAAATGAGTTATCAATTTCATAATCACCTATACCATCTTTATAACTTTTTGAAGAGTAATCATATTTAGTAATCTCATTTCCATTTATATCAAACTTTAATTTGTCAACTCTACTACTTACATCAAATCCTAATTTGTCATTTACTTTGAAGTTTTCCATCAAATATGCTCCATAAAGTAATGTTTCTGAATCTTCTGTATTTGCTAGGGCACCTTTTTTATTTGATAAAGTTTTTACTATTTGATTTGCTGTAGTTCTATTTCGTCCCCATCCGGTTGTTACTGATTTTGTTTCAACATCTCCATATTGATATTTTTTTGAATCATCTGTTTTATCTATTTTAAAAGTTAATCCACCTACAAGCATAGCATCTTGATCGAAAAGTTTATGAGCAGCATTAAACTCTAAATCTATTCCAAATACTTTATTATCATCACTATCATTTATTAAACCTGTAACTGGATGAAAATGCTCCCAAGTATTAAAATAAAATCTTGGTTTATATGTAATATCTCCAACTTCTTTTTCATACTTACTACTAAATGCTAATATTTTTGAATCTCTAGCACTATGTTGCCATTGATTTGAAGTATCATGCTGTTCTCCACTTTTTTTAAACTCTTTAAATTCATCTTTTGTCATAGAAGCTGGAAGATTTAAATTTGATTCTGTATAAGACAACTCATTCTCAATAATTGAATCATCTTTAAAAATGTGACCATATTTTAATGTTGCTTGTGTAGTATCAAACTCATTATTATCTCTCCAAGAGTTATCTATTTTTCTCTTACTAAAAGTTAAAGATGTAAAGTCATTTTCACTAATTTTACCTCTTACTTTTAAATTAACATTTCTTTGTTCTTCGTTTCCAACTCCTAATTTTATACTATTTTTATCTTCATCAAATACAGATTTTGTTATTAATTGAATAACTCCACCTGTTGAATTTACAGCATTAATAGAACCTGGTCCTTTTTGAACTTCTATACTTGAAACATCTTGCATATCAATAAAATCAAACCTTGTAAAAGAGTCTGGATCGGTCATTGGTACACCATCTTTCATAACCATAATCTCTCTTACTCCAAATCTTGCTTTTAATCCAGCACCTCTAATTATTAGCTTTGGACTTGGTGAATTTGAAGTTGATTCAGCTATAACCCCTGGAATAGTTTGCAAAGCATCCTGAACATTTAAAATATTTTTATCTTCGATTGTCTTTTGATCAACAACTGCAATACTTTCACTAACATCCTTTGTAGCTTTTTCAATCTTAGTTGCAGTTACAGACATTTGTTCAAGAACTGTTGCTTGCTCACTTGCAATTATGTTTATGTTTAATGCTAAACAGGCAAATACTGAATACCGTAATTTCATAATTATATACTCCTATAAAAAAATTGATAAAATTATTACTCGGCTTTGTTAATTTGTTGTTAATCTTTTTAATAGTTAATTATTTTTATTAATATTAGATATGTAAGAATTGATAATTATGAGAATTGTGAGACTTTTATTTAGGATTTTTATATAAAAAGAGAGATTATCTCTTTTTAATTACTGCTTTGTTAGCTTTTATTTCAATTACTTCTACTTTTTCTTCTTCATTGAAATCATCTAAACCAATTGATTCATCAATTTCCCAATAAGTAGCTTTATAAAGTAATTTTCTATTTTTTATTATTCCAAAACCTTTTTCATTGAAAAAATTATCTGAAATCTCTTTTTCAGGTTTTGAGAATCGTTTTAAAAAACTCTTTCTAAAAGATACTAGTAAAAGTAAAGAAATAATACAAACTGTGGCTAATTGCCAATAAAGAGTAGAAAAATTTAGAAATAGAGTTAATACTCCTACAATAATAAACCCAAAGGCAAACCAAATAAGAATAAAAGAGTATATAAAAACCTCAAAAGCAATAAGTGCTATACCTATTGCAATTAAAGTATAAAAATCCATAATACTAAGCATTATTAGCCTTTTGATCACTTATCCCTTTAAAAAAGGCATCTCCTAAAACCGATGTAGAACCAATCATTTGAGTAACATCATAAGGTAAAATCATCTTATTTGTACTATTACTTTTTGCTAAAGCTTGAAAAGCTGCAACTCTATCTTTTGCAAGTAAAAATTCTGCTGCTTTTTCATTTTCCATCATAGAAATATTTATAAGTCTCATAGCTTCTTGTTGTCCGGCTGCAGTTTGTTCTTGTTCGTATCTTTTTGCATCAGCCATTCTTTCTATTGCTTCTGCTTTTAAAATTTCACTTTGTTTAAAAGCTTCTGCTTCCCTAATTTGAGCCTCTTTTTGAGCTTCTGCTTTTGTTTGAATTGCTCTTTTTTCTCTTTCTGCTTCCATTTGCATATTCATAGCTTTTTCAATAGTTGGAGGAACTGAAATATCAGCTATTTCAACTCTTGTTACTTTAATTCCCCAATTCGTAGCAGCATTTCCAAGTTCAGTTTGAAGTTTTGCATTTAAAGTCTCTCTATTTGATAAAGTATCATCTAAATCCATTCCTCCAATCTCTGCTCTTAAAGTTGTCATTGCTAAATTTGCAATAGCATTTTTAAAATTTACTACATTATATGTAGCCATTGTTGCATCTTCAACTTTACAAAAAACAATTCCATCAATAGATATGTTTACATTATCTTTTGTAATAACAGCTTGTTTTTCAATATCTACAAGTTGTTCTCTTGAGGTTAAAATAGCTCTAACACTATCAATTACTGGGATAATTATATGAAAACCACCATGTAAAACTTTATGAAATTTTCCAAGTCTCTCCACTACATATAAATCTGATTGAGAAACTATTTTTACACCCTTTGCAATAATTACAATTGCAAAAAATATTATTGCAATTGCAAATGTCAATGTTGCTTCCATCTTATCTCCTTTGTGAATAATTTTAATTATTATAAGTTTTTAAAAGTTAAAAGAACTTTTGCGATTACTCTACAATCTTCAAATTTATAAGTTAAATGTGAATATTTTGGGTTTATAGATACGAAATACCTATTGTTATCGATGAATTTTGATTTTTTTATCCACATATTATTATCTTTGTAGATTAAATATATAGATTCATTTTCAAACTCTTTTTGACTTAAATCTGCAATAACCAAAGAACCATGTAAAATATCTGGTTCCATAGATTGCCCATCGACCATACTAACAAAAAGTGAGTTTAAGTTATATGGCTCTTTTAATAAGTTTTTTGGGAATTCCAAATCTTTTTTTTCAATTATTCCATTGATATTTTGATGATATTCAAGTTTTATATTCACTGTTTTTCCTTATTTACAAAAATATTTTTAAGATTTAAGTTTATTTTTGTTCCATCTTCTAAAGTTTCAATATTTATTAAAATCTTGTGTTTATCACAAAACTCTTTTACTATTGCCAAACCTAAACCAAAACCACTATTTTGCGAATTTTCTTGAAAATATCTATCAAAAACCAACATAATATTTTTTGTATCTATTTTTTCACCAAAATTAAAAATTGATAAAACTGTATCTTTTAATTCAACTTTTATATATGGATTTACCGCTCTATTATATTTTATTGCATTTGAGAAAAGATTATCTAAAACTATTAAAAAACCATTATAATCTGTATAAAGTAAATGGTTTTTTATATCTTTTTCTATAGCTGTATCTTTTTTTATATCTTCAAATTTATCTAGAGATGTTTTTATTATATCTTCTAAAAAAAACTGTTCAAGTTCTATTTTATTTATCTCTTTTTTAAACTCATATTCTAAATTTTCATACAGTTTCAAAAGATTATCATTTGCTTTACTAATTCGATCTAATCTAGCCAAATCTTTCTCATCTTTTAAATTTTTTTTTAAAAGTTGAACATTCATTTTTATTGTTGATGCTGGAATATTAAGCTCATGAATAGTATTTTTTATATCTTTTTCTAACTTTTCTTCACTTCTAAAAATAGATTTTATAAAAGAGTTTGAAAAAAGAAGAAATATAAAAAGTCCCAAAAGTAGTAAAATTATCAAAAAAACAAAATATTGTTCTTTTGTAAAACTTAGTTTTGAACTAAAAAGAAAATTCAAATACAAAATTACTGATAAAGTAAATACAAAAACAGTGGAAATAGAGATTAAAAAATCAACTTTTTTAGAATTCAAGTTTATATCCTATCCCTTTTACATTTATTATTGCATCTTTATTTTCAAATAATTTTTTAACCTGATTTATATAAACTCTTATTGAACCTTCACTATAAGCTTGACTAGCACTCCAAAGCTTTGAAATAATCATATCTTTAGAAACAATTTCATTTTTATTTTCTAAAAACAACTCCAATAACTCTAAAACTTTTATAGGTAAATTCATATCAACTCCTGATTCAAAAACTCTTTTTGAAACTGGATTAAAAACAATATTCTCAGATAAAACTATTGTTTCAAACTCTTTTTTATTTCTTTTTAATACGGCTTTAATTCTAAAAAGTAATTCATCCAAATCTACAGGTTTTCTAATATAATCATCACAACCTTTTAAAAAAGCATCTTTTAAAGTATCCTTATCTTTATATGAAGTTAAAAAGATAGTTGCTGTCTTGTCATTATTTTGCCTTAGAAGTTTTAAAAGCTCTAATCCATCTATTTTTGGAACATTTATATCAAATATATATAAGTCATAATTATGTTCATAGTTTAAACTTAAAGCTTCTTCTCCATCTTTTGCAATATCTACTAAAAACTCTTCAGAAGTTAAAAAATCTTCTAAACTATTTGCAAAAAGGGTATCATCTTCCAAAATCAAAATTTTATACATCAAAACCTCATTTTTCTAAGTAAAAATTATTTTATTCTACCCAATATCGACTTATTTATAACAAATTAGCTATACTTTAGTTATTTTTTAGACAAGGAAAGATGTGAAAAAAAATATTTTTTGGTTAGTTGGTTTAATAATACTTGGATATATTGTTTTAAAATATGAGAACTTTACAGTTATTTTAAGTGGTATTTCAATATTTATCGTTGGTATGTTTTTTATGCAAGATGGATTCAAGCAACTATCAGGGGGGCTACTTGAAAAACTATTGCAAAAATTCACTAGTAACACTTTGTATGCAATATTAACTGGATTTTTATCAACTTCTATAGTTCAAAGTTCAACAATTATCACTTTAATCGTAGTATCTTTTTTAAGTGCTGAACTTTTAACTTTAGTTCAAGGTATAGGTATAGTTTTTGGATCAAATATAGGAAGTACAACAACTGCTTGGATAGTTTCTAGTTTAGGAGTTGATGTAAAAATATCTGCCTATGCATTTCCTATGTTGGTTTTTGGAGTAATTTTAAGATTTGGTAAAAGTAATGCTTCTAAAGGTGGAGGTAATGTTCTTTTAGGATTAGGTTTCATATTCCTTGGAATTTCGTATATGAAAGATGGTTTTGACATAATGAAAGAGTCAATTGATCTTGCATCATATGCAATTGAAGGATATTTAGGAATAATTGTATACATCCTAATTGGAGCACTAGCAACTGTTATCATTCAATCTAGTGCTGCAACTTTAGCTATAGTTATTACAGCTTTAAATGCAGATAGTATAACTTATATAAATGCTTTAGCTTTAGCAATTGGAGCGAATGTTGGTACAACGTTAACAACTATTTTAGCTTCATTCACATCAAATGAAAATGGTAAAAGAGTTGCTCTTATACACTTTTTATTCAATTTAATATCGGCTATCTTTATAACAATTTTCATATATCAATTCCAAGGTTTAACAGACTTTATAGCGCCTTATTTAGGTGTTAGCGAAAGTAACTATGGTATGAAACTAGCACTATTTCATACTATATTTTCTGTAACAGGTGTTATAATTTTAACACCTTTTATACCTCTACTTGTAAAATTATCTGAAAGATTAATACAGAAAAAAGTATCATCTGCTTCAAAACCAAAATACTTAACACCTTCTGTTTTATCAAACCCTGATGCAGCTTTAATTTCACTTAGAAAAGAGATAATTAATTTATATGAAAATTGCCAAAAAGCTATGCTTCATGCTTTAAATCTACATACAACAGGTCTTACAAAAGAGACTTTAGCAACTAGATTAAATGATGAAGTTTCTATTATCGATACAAATATTGATGAAATTTATCAAAAAAATCTAAAATCTTTATATAGTGAAATTATTCACTACTCTTCATTTGCTCAAGAGCATATGTTTGATTTTCAACACAAAGAAGTTGGAGAATTAAAAAGGGCTGCTTCTTTGATTGTTGAAGTTCTAAAAGATACAAGAGATATACAAAAAAATATAAATTACTATTTAAAAAGTAAAAATGATTTCATAAAAGAAGAGTATAATATTTTAAGAAAAGAGCTAGCAGAAATTTTGATAGATATTAATGCTTTATCAATTTTAGAGAGTGATGTTGAGAAATTAACTCAATTTGAACTTATAAAGAGTGAATTAACACAAAACGATTTAGCAAGCTCAGAAGAGATAGATGCATTAATTAGAGAAGATAAAATAAAAGCAACTATGGCAACATCTTATATGAACGATAGTGCTACTGGTTATTCTATTCAAAAAAAGCTTGTTGAAGTGGCAAATATTTTATTTTTAAATAATGATCTATTAAAGAAGATAGGAGAAAAAAGAGATGAAGCTAAGTAAAATCATTGACAAAATATCTAAATATTTTAAAAAAGATAGACTCAAAAATTCTCAAGAAGAGAAAGTTTTAAAACTAATTGAAGAGTTAAAAGAAAAAAAAGTAGATGTTAAAAAAGAGATCAAAGAACTTAAAAAAGATGACGATAATAAAAGAATTCAATTAAACAAAAAATTGTTTGCTATAAATAAACTTATTGAAAGTGCTGAAGAGCTTTTAAAAGATAAATAATTTAACTTTTAAAAGCAAGGAAGTTTTGTCTTAAGGCTTCATAACAAACTATTGAAACACTATTAGCAATATTTAAACTTCTAGCGTTGTTTGTCATAGGAATTGTAATATTTGTATCTAAACTTTTTTCTAAAATCTCTTTAGGTAAACCAGCATCTTCTCTTCCAAAATAAAAATAATCACCCTCTTTTAATTCTTGTTCAAAATAGACATTTGTTGTTTTTGTCGTAGCAAAAAAATGTCTAGAACTTAAAGGATGTTTTTGCCAGAAATCTTCTATATTTTCATATTCATATACTTCAAGATTATACCAATAATCTAAACCTGCTCTTCTTACCTCTTTTTCAGTGATTTCACCAAAACCATAAGGTTTTATTAAATGAAGTTTACAATTTAAAGCAAATGCCAATCTTCCAATTGTTCCAACATTTCCAGGAATTCGTGGTTCGTGTAATACTATATTAAACATTATAAAATCACCGTTTTATTTCTATGAATGAATACTCTATCATTTAAAAGTAATTCAAAAGCATTTGAAAGAACTACTTTTTCAACATTTCTTCCTGCGTTTCTCATATCTTCCCAAGAGTATGAGTGATCAACTCTTACAACATCCTGGAAAATAATTGGTCCTTCATCCAAGTCATTTGTCACATAATGAGCTGTTGCTCCTATAATTTTAACACCTCTTTCATGTGCTTGTTTATAAGGATTTGCTCCAATAAATGCTGGTAGAAATGAGTGATGAATATTTAAAACTTTTCCTTTATACTTATCTACAAAGTTTGGTGTTAAAATTCTCATATATTTTGCTAAAACTATAAGTTCTGGATTAAATTCATCTATTTTTTTAGAAACTAAATCTTCATGTTGTTCTTTACTTAAATTTTCTGCACTTATACAATAAAATGGTATATCAAATTTTTCTACAAGAGATCTTAAATCTTCATGATTTGCAATAACCGCTTTTATATTTGCATTTAACTCATTTGATGTGTATCTTATTAATAAATCTCCCAAAACATGAGACTCTTTTGTAGCAAGCAAAACAACATCTTTTTTTATTTTTTTGTTTAAAGTTATACTAGAACCTTCAGGTAAAACCTCTTTTAACTCTTTTAGAAGTATATTTTGCATAACTTTTCCACTAATTATACTTCTCATAAAAAATTCTTTTGTATCAGGATCTACATATTCTGCATTTTGTTCAATATTTAAATTATTTGCAAAAAGAACTTTTGAAATATTATAAATCAATCCTTTTGCATCTTCTGTAGAAATTTTAAGTATATACTCTTCCATATTTTTCCATTTTTAGGCAATTTTGAGTGAATTCTACCATTTTATACATTAATGCTTCAAAAATAATAATTATTATTTCAATTCAATTACAGCTGCAAATCTTCCACATTTATTATCATCTCTATATGAAAAATAAGGTTTATTACTACATTTTGTACAAACATCTGAAATATAAACATCTTTTATTCCTAAACTATTTAGTTGCATCATATTTATATTCTGTAAATCTATATTTCTATTATCAACAAAACTCTTACCAAAAGAATTTTCAACTATTTTTGCCATTTCAGCACTTACTTCATAACAACATTTTTGAATTGACGGACCTAAAATTGCTTTGATATCTTCTGGATTACTAGAAAACTTTTCAATAAAAATTTGTGCAGTTTTTTTTACAATTTCTAAAAATGTTGAATTTCTTCCTGCATGAATTGCTGAAATTAAACCTACTTTTTCATCAAAAAGTAAAACTGGAATACAATCAGCAACCATAACCATAAGAGGAAGATTTCTAGCTTTTGTGATAATTGCGTCACAATCTTCAATCAATTTAGGACTATTTTCATCAACAATTACAATATTATTACCATGAACTTGATTCATATATACTAATTTATGATTATCATAGCCATATTTGATAGCCAATTTTTCTCTATTTTTTTCTACATTCTCTTTTTTATCACCAACATGGAAAGCTAAATTTCCATCACTTATATCACTAAAAAAATATTTTATGCCCATTTTCTCTTCTTAATATGCTTTTGGTATAATCTTGCCTAAAAAACCTTTAAGGAAGAATTTTGAGTAGATTTGATGAGAAAGCAAAAGATTGGGATAAAAAGCAAACAACACTTGATAAAACTGATGCTTGCATAGATAATCTAAAAAAACATCTAGACTTCTCTAAAATAAAAAGTATTTTAGACTATGGTTGTGGAACGGGACTTGTAGGATTTGCATTAAAAGATGATTCAAATGAAGTTTTAGGTTTAGACAGCTCAAATGGAATGGTTGAAGAATTTAATAAAAAAGCAAAAGATAAAAATTTAAAAAATATTAAAGCTCAAAAACATGACATTTTACATGATAATTTACCAAAAAACAGTTTTGATTTAATAATATCTTCTATGTCTCTTCATCATATAGAAAATATTGAATTGTTCTTTCAAAAAAGTTTTGAATCTTTAAAAAATGCTGGTTATATCTGCATAAATGATTTGGATAAAGAAGATGGAACATTTCATGCAAAATACAATAATGAAGGAGTTTATCATTTTGGTTTTTCAAAAGATGAACTAATAAATGTATGTACAAAAATAGGATTTAGAAACTTTATTTTTGAAATTGTATACATTTACGAAAGAGAAAATGGAAATTTTCCAATATTTAATTTTATAGCAAAAAAGGCTTAATATGAGTAAAAAATTTGTAATATTTGGGGACCCAGTAGTTCACTCAAAATCTCCACAAATGCAAAATGCAGGATTTAAACATATAAATTTTGATGCAATTTATGAAAAATTTCATCTAGTTGATGGAAATTCACTAAAAAATGAATTTATTAAAAATGAATTTAGTGGAGCAAATATAACAGTTCCTCACAAAGAAAAAGCTTTTTTACAAGCAGATGTTGTGAAAGGAATTGCTCAAAAAATAGAAGCTGTAAATACTTATGTTTTACAAAACAATCAAGTTATTGCTTACAATACGGATGCACCTGGATTTCTAAAAGCAATACAAAGTTTTGGAAAAATAAATAAAGTTTTAATTTTGGGAGCTGGAGGAACTGCAAAAGCTATATCTTTAGCTCTTCAAGAAGAAAATGTTGATGTAACAATTCTAAATAGAAGTAAATCTAAACTAGATTTCTTCAAAAATCATGGTATAAAATCTTTTAGTTTTGATGATTTTGTAAATGAAAAATTTGATTTAGTTGTAAATTCAACAAGTGCTGGTTTAAAAGATGAAGAACTTCCTGCACCAAAAGAGCTACTAGAAAATGTTCTAAAATCTAGTTCTTTTGCTTTTGATTGTATTTATGGAAGAATAACTCCATTTTTAGTATTAGCAAAGAGTTTTCATAATGAAATTAAAGATGGCGAAGATATGCTTTTATATCAAGGTGTATTAGCATTTGAATATTTTACTAACACAAAAGCCGACAATAAGCTAATTGAAGCAATGAGAAAAGGTTTAAAAGGAGAATAATCTCCTTTTAATTATAATTCTACACTTAGCTTATTTCTACCAGCTTTTTTGGATAGATAAAGGGCATTATCAGCCTTTCTTATTAAATCATTCATTTCAATATTCTCATTAGGAATAGTACAAGAAATTCCTATACTTATTGTTACAACATTAGAAGTTTTAGAATCTTCATGAGGAATTTTCAAGTTCTCAATTTCAACTCTTAATTTCTCACAAATTACCTTTGCATCTTCAATATTCGTATTTGGTAAAATACAAATAAACTCCTCTCCTCCATATCTTGCTATAAAATCGTGTGATCTATTCAAATTATCATCTAAAACTCTAGCTACTTTTTTCAAACACTCATCTCCTGCTTGATGTCCATATCTATCATTGTATAATTTAAAATTATCAATATCAATCAAAACAATACACAAATTCTTTTTATTTCTTTGACAATATCTCCACTCTTTATCTAAAAACTGATCAAAATATCTTCTATTTGCAATTTGTGTCATACTATCTATATATGCATATGTTTCGAGAATTTTTCGTTTTTCTTCTTCTTGCTCTATCTCTTTTATTCTTGAAAAATATCTTTTTCTTTGAAGAAGATATAAACCAATAATTGAGCTTAAAATTAAAATAATTATCAATGCAACAACTATATAAATTTCAGTTCTTATATTCACGTATAAAGCATTTAAATCTCTACTAACAGTTATATATAAAGATGAATCAACATCAATATTTTGTGGGTTTACAGTATAAAATGCAACTAGTCTATTATCATTTGCTATAAAAGTTTTACCTTTATAAATACTATTTAACTTATTACCTAGTTTATGCTTATATAAAAAAGAATTCTCAGTATTAATTTTTATACCTAAAACTTCATCTTTTTTTGGAGCCATTAAAAATAAAGTACCATCTCCATGAATAATTGAACTTCTCATATCATTTGCATAAAAAACAGATTCTAATGTTTTCATTAACTGTAAAGGTTCAAATACAGCAAAAATAACCCCATTAAAATCTCCTTTTTCATCACTTAACATAAGTGCTAAGTTTATAGTCCAAGCCCCTAATAGCGTTTTATATGGTCTATTTACGTAGAGTTTACCTTTTGAAGGATTATTTTTAATATTTGAAAAATATTCTCTACTTGAATAATTAAATCCTAAAATATCTTCTCTACTTGTTGCTATAACTTCTCCATTTTTATCAAGTGCAACAAAAGCTCTTAAGTATGGTAAAACTTTTACATATGTTTTAAGATGTTCTTCTACATGATCTTTTGATTTTTTATCACTTAAACCATCTTTTTCTATTATTCCTCTTGTAGATAATAATGCCTGCTCTATTGAATTAATTTGATTTAATAAATTATCATTTAGAATTTTTGCTTGAGTTAATAATCTATCTTCTTCTCTTTTTAGAATATCTTCATTTTGATGAAATAACATAAAAGATACAAAAATAGATAAAATAAGAAGAAAAAATATAAGAAATATCCACTCAATAAAAAAGCTTTTTATATTAAAGCTTGAAAGCTGACTATCAGATCTATTATACAAATGATTACCTTGAATATGTAGTATTTTTCGTATTTTAACTAAAAATAATTAGATTTAAAATAAAGAGTATTTGTTGGATAAAACCTGTCCTAAAGGACAGATTATTATAAAATTTCAGTTATTAATTCTAAAGAAGTTTTTGATGAAAGTAAATTTGGTGCTACATCAAAAGCTGTTTTTGCTCCAAAATCACCTTTTTGTGCCAATCTATAAGTAGCTCTAGCATACGCAACTAAAACACTTGCAGTAAATTCTGGATTACTATCAAGTTTTAATGAATATTCAATTACTTGATTAACTCCTGTACTACTGATTCCACTTCTAATTACAAACCCTCCATGAGGCATAGTATTATGGTTTTTATCAAACTCTTCTTGAGATATGAAATTTACAGTAGTATCATATGGTTCAAAGTAATTTGGCATAGTTTTTATTTCATTTTCTACTTTTTTAGCGTCTGCTCCATCTTTTAATACTACAAAACACTCTCTTGCATGTTTCTCTTTTGTAGTTAAAGTTGGTCTACTTCCACTTCTTACTTTTTCTATTGCACTAGTTGATGGAATTGTGTATTGAACACCAGCTTTTACACCTTCAACTCTTCTAATTGCATCAGAATGTCCTTGACTTAAACCTTTACCCCAGAATGTATAAGTATCTCCGTCTGGTAATAAAGCTTCACCAAATAATCTATTTATAGAAAACATTCCTGGATCCCATCCAATTGAAATCATCCCTACTTTTTTATTTTTTGATGCTACTTTATCAACACTTGCGAAATATTGAGGAATTTCTGCATGGTTATCGTAGCTATCAACAACATTGAAATGTTCAGCAAATTGTGGTCCTTGAATAGGTAAATCATCTTTTGAACCACCACATAAAATTAAAACATCGATTTTATCTTTAAATTCTAAAATGTTATTTATTGAATAAACTGGAGTGTTTATAGTAGTTACACTTTGTGGATCTCTTCTTGAAAAAACAGCCACTAAACTCATATCAGGATTTTTTGAAATAGAAAGCTCAACACCTCTTCCTAAATTCCCATATCCAACAATCGCAACTTTAATTTGATTATTCATGCTAAACGCTCCTTTGAATTTAATATTTTTTGTAATACATACAAAAAAATCGGGACTTATTTTACAATTGTTTAAATTTTATAGAACTTAAAAAAGATAAATTAAACCATAGAATTTTTTCTATGGTTTAGTTTTGTAAATTTTGACAATTTATTTCTCTTATTTTATTCAACATATCAAATACAATATCAGTATGTTTTTCTATCTCATTTGTAACTGCAAAAATATCACTATTTGGTTTTGATTCAGAATATAAAACAATAGTATCTTGCATTAATTTATGAACTAAATTATGAGATTCTGTTAATATTTGCCACTCATTAGTTTTTGCAAATTCTTCATTTGCATTTGCTGCCATCCATTTTCCTAAGTTACACTCTTTTGAACCTGTAACTGTTGATATTTCACCTTCTTTACAAACAGAGAAATTATAATTTTTAAAATTTATATGATCAGATTTTAATTTATTTATTTCAATAATCATACTTCCATCACAAATTCTTTTATGTGCATCTTTATCAAAACTTGTTTGATGAATTGTTTCATCCAAACTAACTGCTAATTGAGATGTTTTTGTAGCCATATCATTGATTGTTGTTGCTAAGATTGCATTTTTTTGTGTTGCTTGATCTAAACTATTTACTGTATCATTTATTTGACTCATAGCCTGCTGTTGTTCTTTACTAGCAGTTGCAACATCTTCTATCAACTTAATAGTAGTATCAATATTTTCTTTTAATTCATTAAAACCTTCAATCATATTTGAAGTTATTGTTTTTCCATTTTTAGCTTTTAAAGTTGCTGCTTCAACTATTTTCTTAATTTCATTTGCAGCATCAGCACTTCTTGTTGCTAAATTTCTAACCTCACCAGCAACAACAGCAAATCCTTTTCCAGCTTCTCCTGCTGTTGCTGCTTCTACTGCTGCATTTAATGAAAGAATATTTGTTTGGAATGCAATATTATCAATAATTGATATAGCTTCATTTATTTGTAAGACTTCTTTATTTATTTCATCCATAGAAACTGCTGTTTGTCTAGCTAAATCTATTCCTAAATTTGTAGATTTTGTAACATTTTGAGCATATTTAGCCATATTTGAAGCATTTTCACTGCTTCTTGAAATTGTCGAACTTATCTCTTCAATAGCAGCAGCTGTTTCTTCAAGGCTTGCTGCTTGAATATTTGAAGATTCACTTAAACTTCTAGAAGCTGTCGCTAACTCTTTAGAACTCATTGTTAAATCTATAGTTGATTTTTCAATTAAACACATAATCTCATTTATACTAGATTGAGTAACTTTAATTCCACTTAATAATGATGCAATAACACCTGTTACATTAGAAATACTAGGAACTTTATGATCAAATTTTGCATGAGAAAGAGCAACTAAAGATTCACTAACTAATGTTAAATTACCTTGAGTTTTTCTAATCATACTATTAATTTCATCAACTAAAGAATTAACTCTTTTTGAATGAGCTTTTCCTTTTATACTATCATTAAATAATCCCGCATTTACTTTTTCAATAATATCTTTTGCTTCATCAATTACTTTTTGATCTTGAATTAAACCTTTTTCAATTGAATCTAAATATTGATTAAAGCTTGTAACAACATCTCCTATTTCATCATTTGATTTAACTTCTATTCTTGTAGTTTCTGATGAATTATTTTTAATTTCATCGATTGTATTTTTTAAATTTAATATAGGAGTTAATATATTTCTTTTCATACTAAGTAGTGTATTTATCATAGTAAATAGTAAAGCTAATGTTAAAATAATTAAAGCCGCATAGATAATATTTGATGCTTGAGAAATAGATTGTTCAACATTTTGTATAGGCTCTGCAACTAAAGCTATTCCTAATTTTTTACCAGAAAAATCTTTAACATCAATATATGTATAAAAATAATTTGCTGAAATGAAAAATTTATCGTTTAAAAGTTTAATAAAATCAATAGTTTTTACATCTAGCATAAAATTATCATTTCTAAACTTTTGCGAAATTAAATAATTATTTAATTTATCTTCTTCTTTTATTTTAGAAGTAGCTAGATTACTATCCATTAGAAGTAGAAAACCTCTTCCTTCTTTATCAAAATCATTAGCAACAGAATTAATTCCTTGCATAAATTCTAAAGAACCCACATGATTTTTATCTTTGAAAATAGGAACAACAGCTCTTAAACTTAATCCATCATTACCAATTTCAAAACCATTTATAGCTTTTTTCTCACTATTTACTTTTACAACACTTGGTCTAAATGAACTTAAGTCATCACCAAATTCTGAAGGTTTCCAAGATCTTAAAAATGAATGATTATCTGATGTATGAATATGTATTTGAATATTTTTAAAAGGCGTTTGTTCTTTCATTTTTGAACTTAAACTACCAATTGTTTTAATAGCTAAATCTCTATCTTTTAAATTAAGAGCCTCTTGAATATTTGAATCATTTGCTATTGAAGTTGCATTTGATATACCTACATCAAGCTTTGAACCAATTCTAAGTTCACTTAATGAATTCAAATTTACAATTACATCACTGTAAATCTCATCTCTTAGATCATTTTTATATTTATTTAATATAAAAAAACCCACAATTAAAACAATAACCGTAACAACTACATTTGTTAAGGTAAATTTTCTCCCTATAGTCATATTTATAACCCCAATTTCTAAAAAATAATAATCATTTTATTAAAAATACTTATAATATTATCTTAAACATAAAACTATTTCTAGCATTTAATAAATTAAATTATATAAAAATTATTATATTTTCAGCATTATCTTTTAATTTTCATAAAATATTATTTTTAAATTTATACTTATAACTCTTTATATTTATCTTGCTTTATTAAAAATTAATCTATATAATACTTTTAGAAGATTTAATTTCTTCAAGTGCCTTAATAGTGAGTTTGTTAAAGTCTAATTCGAAACTAACAAAAGGGATTTACCATGAAAAAACTAATATTATCTATTTTAACAATAATATTATTTTTAGGTTGTACTGATGAA